>Ga0182004_10002594_pt1 | contig 14154 bp, 6 predicted proteins | sample Sormic07211540_1_FD_120479 | JGI IMG/M metagenome (GOLD analysis project Ga0182004, IMG submission 120479) | Endophyte microbial communities from Sorghum bicolor roots, Mead, Nebraska, USA - 072115-40_1 MetaG | ecosystem: Host-associated > Plants > Roots > Unclassified | place: USA: Nebraska...
AGCATAATTAATTTGTCATTAGCACATGTGGGTTACTGTAGCACTTAAGGCTAATCATGAAGTAACTAGGCTTAAAAGATTCGTCTCGCAATTTTCAACTAAACTGTGTAATTAGTTTATTTTGTTATCTACATTTAATGTTCCATGCATGTGTCCAAAGATTCGATTGGATAGATAAAAAATTTTTGTATGGAGAACTAAACAGGGCCTTAGCCAATGAGACTGCCCAGTGATAATTACATGGGAAGCAGTAGAAGAGAAATGCACTGTACCTTCAAGGGTTCACTTGGCGTGGTCGACAACATTGAAGAGCCCGAGGATTGGGTTGTCGGGGATTACATTCTTATCTGACATCTTGTTCACTGTCGATTCAATGAGCACAAAGCCATCACAATCCTGCAAGGTGTTACTCAGCTAGAAATCCTTGCTTTCGTCCGCTCATAGGAATAGGATGAGTACATACAAAACCCAGTGAAACAGGGAAACTCAATGACCTCATCAACCAATTTTTCATCCCTTCGATCCAAACCCAGCGGTGGAACTGAGGAGTGACCGGCGATCTGTTAGGCTATGGCATATCGTTTGTAACCGTCAACCTACTGCAATAAAAATATAACTTATGTAACAGTCTACAGCCGTGCAAAGGAGCACAGGAACCTAACAATCCATTTGAAATGTGCAAACACATGCAGCGATCACAGATTGTCACTTCCTCATGTAATAAATCAAACTCAAGCATAAGACCTGAAGAAACAAAAGCACACATATTCTACATGCAGCTCCCCTGCTCTTGTTACTCTTGAGATCAGAGTATTGGAAGGACTTGGACGAGACAAAATGCCTCATCTTGACATTAATATGTGAACAAAGACGGGCAGCAAGACAAAACACTTCCTCTTTGTTGGTACTTGGTGATCTCACTGATTTCAATTGTATATTTAGTTCATTTAGTAGAACCGCGGGTATCCATTTGGAGGGCTATCCCCATCCATAATTTTTTTAGCATTTTTTTATGCATAACCACTCTGTCAAATAGAATAAGACAGTTCATGTCTGACAAACACTTTAAACTCTTGCACAGAACAATGAGAAATCTAGCATAGTAATCATTCCAACTCTGTACCTCAACATGAGTAAGTCTATTCTAAGTAACTTCAGACTACTGCAATCTAATTCCAGCTCAACCAGATAACTTTGCAGTGGATACCTTTTACCTTTTGTCTGATGAATAGAGGTCCATGAATCATCCTGAACTCTATTGCCTGAGGATTTTTTTTTTATCAACTCCACCTGGAATGGTAAAGTTTTCTCACATTTTAGGAAGAATAGACGAAATGTAGTAGCAAGCAGTACAGATAGTGTGCATGTGATGTGAGTGCTTCCTAGTTCCTACTTCTTCCATTGGCAACAACATCTACCGCATTAAGGAGCTAAATTATGAAGATACATTTCATAATGCATCTAACGAAGCTCATTTGATATCTGTAATTGGTTAATAGAATTGGTTATAAGAGACAACCAAGACGACACCCTCACAAATTTGTATTTAAGTGTTTCTATGGCATCCATGCAACATATTTTATATGGGAGATTATGATTCCAGAGATGTCAAATTCCAAGATACAGGCCTGTTCGCTTGGATTAGGAAACAAGTGGCCAAGTAACAAAGACAAGTATTAGGAAACAAGTTAGTACTCCCTCCATATCATAAAGAAAGTCGTTTAGGACAACGAAACGGTCTCCAAAGTCTAACTTTGACTCATTGTTTTTATAAAAATATTTATCAAAAAGTGGTATATGTATACTTTTATAAAAATATTTTTCAAGACCAATCTATTTATATGGTTTTCACATTTTCAAATTCAACAACTTAAAAGTTATTCATGATTTATATTCTCAATGTTTGACCCAAATCTTGTCCAAACGACTTTCTTTATGGGTATGCAGGGAGTACATACAGCATGTGTAATGATCTGCCATCTCCGTTTTAAAACATAACTCCTTTTATTTTAACTAAATCAAGCTTTCTAACTTTGATCTAAATTTTTGGATTATTAAATAAATGCATTATTATGACAAATTTAATGGAGAATTTAATGGCTAATTTGATGTTTAGATGTTGGTATATTTTCTATAAACTTAATCGAAATTGAAAAGGATTGACCTAGAGCAAAGTTAAAATGGTCTATAATTTGGAATGGATAAAGCAATACGGAGTAGCCGAGTAGGCATAATACCCTATAATTTAGAAGTTCGGTGACAGTGCTAAATCCTTTGACTCTCGTACTCTTTTGTGGTTGTCAATATTGGGTTCATCACTCTCACCGAACTTCTAAATTATAGAGTATTATACCTACTACTTTTTCTGTTAGTTTTTGCTCGACATATAAATTGGATCAAGCACCCTTGAAGTTCGTTTTGGCACTGCTTGAGACGTCAAGACCTGCAGGTAGATAGGGCGCATGAAATTTACAGAGATTTTATTTATAAGTTTTCGTAATATTTACTTTATCATTAGACAACAAACACAAAGGACCGCATAGCGCAGTGGATTAGCGCGTCTGACTTCGGATCAGAAGGTCGTGGGTTCGACTCCCACTGTGGTCGGTTATTTTTTACTCTCTTTTTTTATGGCTAAACGTATTGTCGCATTGGTGGTTATTTTTTACTCTCTTTTTTTTTATGGCTAAGGCCTTGTTTAGTTGGCAAAATTTTGGTTTTTTGGCTACTGTAGCACTTTCGTTTTTATTTGACAAACATTGTCCAATCACGGAGTAACTAGGCTCAAAAGACTTATCTCACAAATTTCAGATAAACTGTGTAATTAGTTTTTATTTTTATCCTTATTTAATGCTCCATACATGTGACCAAAGATTCGATGTGACGAAAAATCTTGAAAAATTTTGCGAACTAAACGAGGCCTAAACGTATTATCGCATTGGTGGGCGGTGGGCCTCGTGGGTTCGACTCCACTGTGGTCAGTTGTTTTTTACTCTCTTTTTTAATGGTAGGTCTTGTTTAGTTCACCCTAAAAATCAAAAACTTTTCAAGATTTCCCGTCACATCGAATCTTGCGGCACATACATAAAGTTCACCTTAAAAACCAAAAACTTTTCAAGATTTTCCGTCAGATCGAATCTTGCAGCATGAAACATTAATATAGACGGAAATAAAAATTAATTGCACAGTTTACCTACAAATCACGATACGAATCTTTTAAGCCTAGTTACTCTATAATTGAACAATGTTTGTCAAATAAAAACGAAAGTGCTACAGTACCAAAATTCAAAAAAAAAATAGAATTAAACAAGGCCAGTTCACTCAAAAAACTAAAAGCCTTTTAAAATTCTCCGTCATATCGAATCTAGCGGCACATGCATGGAGTATTAAATATAGATGAAAACAAAAACTAATTGTACAGTTTACCTGTAAATCGCGAGACGAATCTTTTAAGTCTAGTTACTCCATGATTGCATAATGTTTGTCAAATAAAAACGAAAGTGTTACAATGTCAAAATTCAAAAACTTTTTACATCTAAACAAGGCCTAAACTGTCGCATTGGTGCGCCTCGACCCACACTGCAAACTGCATACTTTTTTTTCAATCTCAAAAAAAAAAGACTGCATACACTTCTAAAATAATACTGGTAGCGGAAACCCCAAACCAAAATCAGCCAGCACTACAAGGTCCCCTGTTCCCCGTTTGAAAATTCGCCAGAATTAACACGAATTCCCCTGTATGCAACATATAAACTGTGCACCAGCTAATCAATACTTGAAAAAAAATTGAAGCGTCCTTTTTGGTAGAGTGGTAGACTCGTAATCAGTAAAACGGCTAGACTAACCGGGTCTTCGTTAATCGTTAGTGAATTTTGTTGCAAAAGAACTAAACGTGCTTATACGGACTCCTGAATCCTGATTAGACTCATGCATTCGGAATGTATGTAAATCTCAAACCTAACAATCCCAAGGTTCTACAGAGCAATTTCTGCCAAATGTTCGAATGTTTGTTTTTTGCATTTACAACTGTTACAGCAGTGTTGAGTATACATGTAAGATAAAACATTCATGGCAAGAACAAACAAATAGCAAATGCCTTGCCCAGGTTACACCAGCTCAGTCCGCATATCCTAAAAACAGTGACAACCGGAGAGTGCAACAGTACAATCAAACAGCACTATGTACACACACATCAACCAGTGTGCATTTCTTGTCCACGCAAGGCTCAGACAAATAATACATGTCAGTGAAGCAAACCGAATCGAACCGTGTTCTGTTTGTCGATTCATGGTGTCAGCTCTTGAGGTCCTCTTCGAGCTCGTCAAACTCCCACCCGCTGATCTCCTCACCTGAATACTCTTTGTCCTCTTTCCCGAGCTCTGATCCCAGGGTTGCAAGCTCCGCATCTGAATCGAAATGCTGCTCGGGTTTCATGGGGGATTTCGGTGAGTCGACGTGTGCAGCTTTCGGGGTAGAAGGTGCCTGAAGAGGTGAAGGACTCAGTTTGGATCCATCAACAGGTAGTGGCTTCGCTTGCTCAGATTCTATGCTTAGTGTTGGCCTTTCTATAGATTCAAACGATTCCCTCATTTTCTCAATCTCCTCAATTAAGCTCTTGACCTCTGGGTCATCTCTCCTGAATAAACATGTGATGTCACAAGGAGTAAGATCACGTTGGTGCAAACTTGAAAATAACCCACCAAATAAAGAACATCAGAATCAGATGGTACCTTGAATTAGCCCCTTGCTCAGAATAAAACAACCTCTTTATGTGATCAACTATGCTGAATGCAATTATAATCTGAAAAATTTGTAAATATCATCAGACAGTGTGTCTAGTTTTTCTAAGGAAGGAGGCCAAACAAGTTTATAAGCTATAAAACTAAAGAGTTTCTTTCGTTAAATAATACATATGGCGACTGATAGATGTCACTTTGACTTTGGATTTTCCTTCAGATATGTCAAATCATGTTATGTAAAGAAGTGAGAATGAACAAGAACTATGAGACCAGGTAAAAGCAAGGGACTGGGTATAACCTTCTTTTCTGTTTCTAGATATTCCTCTTCAAGGGATTTACGTGGATTTGTCCTCTCAGATGCTTCATCATCCCCATGTTCTTTTTCCTCTTTCCTACAAGGCAAGTAAAAACTGTAACCACCAAACGAATTGGACATCAAGGTGCATTACTAAAAGAGGAAAAAGAATTGAAATACCTTGAGATTAAGACAGCCAAGTTATCGACATATGTTTTGATACTCTCAATCAATTGGCTTAGGACTTCCTGATAAATACAAAGAAAAACTTAATTGTAACAGAGCAAACAGAGATAGATACCATACTGCATTAATGCCTCTAGCAGACATGAATAACAAGTTTCACTTACCTTGAATGCTGAAAGATGATGCTTTGTCAACTTCAGAAAATCACTCACACATTTCTCCAGCTCATCACTGAGAAGGCCAACATATTACAAATATAAAACAAGGTGAGCACATAAGTTCATTCAGAGCAGTTTACGTAGTGGAACTGTTCAACAAAAGACAAGTAACAAATAATGAAATAACCACAAAACCATACAGGGAAAACTGCCATACCATGTTTTCTTGTCCTTCTGTTCATTGTATGAGGACTGGAGCTTCCACGAGTCCTCAAGGAAACTGATCCAGATCTTAACAACATTGGATTCCACATTACATAAGGCGATGGATTTCGAGAGGTCATCCTCCTAAAATGATTTGGAAAGAAAATGCAACAACCATCATCTTGAGAAACAAATATGATGGAAAAGAATGACACGCCACAATTGAAAAGGTATCATGGGAGAAAGACAGCAATGCACAGTTCTTAGAATATTATTCAAATAAGACTGAATCAACCACAAAAAGTAAACGCCGGCACCTTTTTTTTCAAGCTAAATATGATTTGATTGTTTGCTTCGTCAAATTGGTCCCTCTCTTCCCTAGTTTGCTTGAGCCGTCCAGCAGCAGCATTTAGTGATATATTGACCTGCAAATGAGGAATACTGTTACAAAAGGACATAGTTCAACAGAATTATCAAAGTGAACTTCTCAAATTTTGCAGAGCAGTTAAAGAGAAACAACACATTAGTCTGGTGATTTTTTGCAACATCTCCATCAATTGTAAATAATGTAATTAGAGTGGGATAATGCCACCTGCAGTACAACTAACTGTACCTATCATGAGGGTACTCCTATTGAGTTTCATGGCTCCTCTATTCAGAAAAGAACTAGACATTATTTTAGATAGAGAGACAAAAGAACAGCTCTTGTGCCCAGATTATCAAATTCTGTGTCACCAATTGAATGTCTTGGCAATCCATTGCATGATTTGCAGCTTTCATTTGAGAACAGGGATCTTTTCGCAGGGTCATCTCATCATTAGTCACAATTTATTACCAACGAACCAATATAATCATATCAATAGTTTGGTGACAGTCCAAAGTTCAGACAAGATTTCACACAACAATATAATACCAATAGATTGGTGAGAGTTCAAAGTTCAAACAAGATTTTATACAACAATATAAGTCCAATATTCTCAACATGATGTTAAATACCAGCAGGTCGTAGATGGCAAGGCATTTGAATACTCCTACACAATGAAACTACACAAACACATATCTTCACAAAATCTTAAAAGTTACAACAAGGAAAAAAATACCTTTTTCAGCTGTGCCTCAAGCTCATCTCTTTGCTTTTCCAAATCAGTAATCTCATCAAGCAATTCCTTTATCACGCAAAGAAAGCAAAATAAGGACATCTTATTTGATTACACTATAAACAGGCTGGGAGACAGAAATAAACACTAAAGCATATGCATGTTTGTCACATAGTATACATGAAATTTTATGAAAAGAAAATTTGATACTGTGCAGGTGGATATGTGTGCTGAAACCTGACACAATCAAAATAAGTATGCATAACTGCTTTCCTATTACCCTATAGCATAAAATGGGTAGAAGAAGCTACATATATGATTCAACAGATGCATGGCATTTGATATATCTGAAGTTCTAAACCAGGGTCCTGTTTTGAAAGTAAAGCATTTTCTGTGAATGTATGGTTTCCTATGAATCCCCTATCAGTTCCTATGCTCCAAAAGGAACTTCTGTTGATTTCCACTATTTTTGAAGTCCCAAAAGTGCATCAATGCCTTCCAGATCTGTGTGTAAAATAGCTAGTACCCTACCTTTTCAGCAGCACTGACTTCATTCTCTTTTTTCACACGAAAGTTGAGAGCATCTTCTTTCTGACGCCTGGTAAAAGATCAATTGAAAAATCACATCAAGTTGCCAGTAACATGACTTGGATATCTCAGATTTTCAAAGAAAAATGGGTAAAATTACAGAAAAAGAAAATTGGAACTACATAAGGACACTTTCATAGAAAGTTAACAGCAGATAAAAAATGGTGAAGACTGAAGAGATTATGTATAATCAGCAAACTACCCATATATACAAATATAAGTTGTTAATCGCAAGTACCAAATGTTGAAAAGTCCAGATACCACCAGAAACCCCAAAAAAAAGTGCTAGTTCTGGGAGTCAGGTGAGAGCATATGGCACATTACAAATCAGTAATTCACAATGTCAAAGCAATCATAATGTAGTAGTTTTCTTCATCACACACATACACCAAAAAAAACTGATTTTCAAGAGTCTTGATAAAAAAAAATTGTGAGCATGAACATATGACAACGGAGAAAAAGTTTCAACCAAAGAATAAAACCAAAGCAAACATTGAAGAATGAATTATATTCTGCTCACATGATGTTGTGCAAGTGCCATAACAAAATATTTCATACAGGAAAAAGAATCAGAGGAAGAACCTGTGCTCCAAAATACGCTGTTCTGCTTTGGAGGATGAACTTGCCAGGGAATCTGCCAAAACCTTTAGTTTATCCACCTGATAATTTGTGGGTGCTGTTAGCATTGCAGACCATGGATATGCAATCATAAACAGAGTACATTATGAGGAGCAACTAGAATAATCATAAACAGAGTATATTATGAGGAGCTACTAGAATAATTAGGTAGACCTGAAAGTCCTACAGAAACCAACAGCCACCAAAAAAATTAAATAAATAAATAAATAAATAAAGTAGACAAAGCTATGAGCCTTTCCATAAAGTAAAGGGATGCTTTTACACTAAAGTAAAGGGGGTGCTTTTACACTAACAACAACAGAAAACATAGGATAAACCAAAGAAAGTTGAATAAATGTAATAAACTCCTCAACAACCTAATGCTTGCGATGATTAATAGACAAAATTACACTCCATAAAAATTGAAGGGACCACAAGTCAAAACTGAAAAAATCTAAAGATAAATACGAACATGCCTTCTGAGAATGAATCTCCAGGGAGTCACCAGGAGTGATTGATTTCTTCTTCAGCAGCAGTTCTTCAACTCTAGAGCATAAACGGAGTTCACTAAGTGCTTCTTTGAAGGCCTGGAGAATACAGAGATCAAATCATCTGCTTTTAGACCTTAAAAAGAAATATCACTAGAACAGCAGAAGAAAATAAAACAGATTAATGAACACTTCAACCACCAATTCAGATACTAGGCAGTAATAAGTAGGTGTACCATATGGATGCACTACTACAAAGGAATGCTTAAATTTAAGAAACTTGTAATTGTATGATGGTACTTCTAAGTTCTAACGACAAATCTACATGCGATTTTCATGTATTCCAACTACTTTCCAGAAATATATATTGTATATTGATAGCCAAATTTAGAAAGTTTCGCTACATGTATCTCCAAAATAAGAAGCACCAGATGTAACAGAACAAGTAGGGATTACCTCAAGATTTGCACCAGGAATCTTATCTGATGTTTTATCTTGATCTTCAGTTGATTGAGATCGTGATTTCTGCTTCTCGTCTAGTTTTCTCTGCAATTCTAGGGTTTCAGCATCTATCCTGAAATAAAATATAAGCTGCAGAATAAGCTAATTTAACCTGAAACCATAGACAAAAGCATATCTCAAAGTATTTGGGCCTTTTGCTGTTGCAGAATGCACAACTCTTTTTGATACAGTCCATGATATTTGATATTTCAGAGATTTGGTAGAGGCCTTCAGGTGTGGTTACTGTTTAGTTTGTACACTTAGTTCCTTTGTTATGATTGTATTGCAAAAAAAAAAGTACGTGTAATTAAGATACCAGAAGAAGCTGCAACTACTCATTATAACATATTCACAAGTAATTAGCATATTCTATCACCTCACAATGTCAGCATTTCTCTTTAGTCCTGAAATGATACTTTGGGCATACTCAAGCAGCTCTTCACGCTTCACCTGTTCACACAGATACAGTGAACCATTTGGCACTTTACAAAATCAAAAGAATAAAAAAACATAACTATGTGTGCATTTGCATCTCAGGAAATGCTTCAAAAACCATACCCCACAGAAACATGTATCTATTTTAGCTTAAGTCCTTTACAAACAGTATCCCAAAATTTATCCAGTCTTTTCCAGAAACACTGAAATCATAAACCATATAGGCACTACATTCGCTTCACCATTTTTGAAGCTAGGAACCAGAACATGAGGGTTTGAAGCCTAGATATGAGGATTGAAAAAGGCCAGTTGAAAACCATATTTATATCAGACATTAGGGACTCGATTGATGTATGGCCACAGGTCAAATATCAAGAGTAAATGAGGGCCCCAAGTCTAGATAAAAACAATCACATAACTAAATCTAAATTCTAAGGTAATACAGTAACCTCAAAACCAGAGTGTCTATTAGTCTCTAGTATTGACCAAAATCAATATGGTATTAAGCCTTGACTAGTGTATCATAACACTAACTTCAATTTCAAAAAAAAGGCGAGTGCGGGTGTTAAGTGTATGCAAACACTTACATTATTTTTTTATTTAAAAGATGTATATAGTTAGGCAGCTATTTTGGGAGAAAATGAAACACAGGTTGGCACTCCTGCATTCAAGACTCAAAAACATGGATGACATAAATGGACCAAAAAGCAAAAAAGTTTTAAAAAAAACTCAGGTCTAAGGAGAAAAGCTCCATCTAATGGTTGTATCCCACAATGGCGAGTTAGGCAACTAAGTAGCAGAGATATCTATTAGATACTGCTAGTTTCAACAATTAGAAAACATACGTTAATGTCATGATTTTTTTCTAAATACAACAGATTCTCCTAAACGCAAACCAAAAGCATACCAGGACTTCATCTTTGTATTCTGAAAATGCCTTGGCCAAGTCTTGTACATTATTCATGATTTCTTTGTTCACTTCTTTCCCTCCAGTAAGGCATATGCTGCAGGAATCAACAGCATTTCAATTTTTTGATACAGTAAATTACAAAATATTCACTGGTCGGAGAAGATTCAATAGGAACGTAAGGTGCATGAAGTACTTGAGATTGTAGTATTATAAAATGCATGGAAAAACTATAGCCATCAGTTAATGTTACTGAGTCTTCAACAAATAAGGGTTTAGGCCTTTGTTAGGGCATGTAATTTCAGCAGAATGTTAACTAGGCAAGCTTACTTGCGCGTTTTAAATGGTGAACCCAACTGTAATCTTGGAAAAAGAGAATGAGAATGTAAAATCAACCATTTGTTAAGATCCTATCAAAAAATAAACCAGTACAATTAGTGCTGCAAGTCAGCATATATACAAAAATCCATAGAGGGCAGATCAAAAAAATGTAAGGCAAATGAAACAGTCTATCAAGATGTGCCGATGTGGGAATTGCTAATATAGAAGTGCAAGTATTCTATGTTTCTGAATCTCATGAAAATAATACTACCAGTCTGCCATGCTATTCCAGAAAAAAACAGTTTGAATCATTCATTCAGATATTTAATGAATATAATGTTGAACAAAGAAATATATGAATCCTGTCACTTTTGAAAGAAAAAACAAAGATAAACACATATCAAACAGGTGATTTCATATATACTCACCTGAATATTTCCAAAAGCAGTGAAACTTCCTCCTCAGAAGGAGCTTCAAGAATCTTATTATACAAAAGATAATTAGTAGTTAGCAATAACCTAAGTGCGAATAAACAATAGCAATGTTGCTAGTAGAGAATAGTTCAACTAACTTACCATAGACAGTGTAATACCTTCAAGTGCTTGGCTGTACAAGAATACGTCATGGAAATTCATAGGTGCTCCATCAATATCAGCATCATAGAACAAAACCTGCTTTCAAATTTTTCATTTTAGGGAGGACATGTGTACTGAGAAAGTCTACAGCAGCTAAGATATGTACAAGCAAATGGAGAAAACTCAACAGTATCAAATAACTATGTGAAATAAGCAGTCATGATGTTGAATTTGTGAGTATATAAACTCACCATTGGTGCTTTCAAAGTGTCCATTTCACCCGAAGGATCATGAGCTTCAGAAGCCTCTAAATCTGAACCTCCATGTTCAGCATCAACATCTTGCAGTGCTCCCAACCAACGTTTTAACAATTCAATTCTTTCACCCCCATGGCATGACACTGCAGCCTCTTCCAATCGTGCTACTGTTTTCTTGAAACTTTTATAGTTCTGAGTGCCCTGCAGATCACCCAGTAACGGAACCAAATTAGACCAAAGAAGGCCGTCAAGGACTCATCAATAGTCCATATATGCTACACTACAACAAGAAGTATTAACTTCTACACTCTCCCTTCCTTGGTATGCCAACGATTCCATTCCATGTCTCACAACACAAGAACAGGAAATTATAGCATAAGCATAAAATCATCTCACTCTTAACATATATGATAGATCTTTGAACTGGTGCATACTGGAGAGCCAAGTAGAAAACTTCAATTTGTGAACAGGCCATCATGGTTCAGAAGTTCAGATCATATACTAAACTTAACTGTGATAAAACCAGGACTAAAATGCTGGTTTATCATTTCAAACTTCACGTGATCTTACACCCATACATGAATGAAGGAGTATAAAATGCCACACCCCCTCGTCAAGGACTTCAGTAGCACAAGCAAGAAAGGGGCATTTTCGACACACTCGAAGCACCCAAGCTTCAGTTCCGAGCAAAGCAAGATAGGGGCACTGGCCGCTATAATCACCACTGCACCAAATGAAGCTCCAATTTACAAATTAAGAGCTAAGGGCAACGCATTCGCGTGCAGTTGCAACGAATTCGCCCCTCGAAGCAGATAGAGCCATGTTCAATTCGCGCCCCTGCCCAGGCCTGCCCCGCATTCGGATTTGGGCAAGCAGAAGGGGACGCCTAGTTACTGGGAGTGCTAGCTAACAAAGGGGAGGGGAGCAATCTCACCATGCGGTCGTGGAGGATGTCCGCGACGGCCTGGCCGGCGTGGTGCGCGACGGCATCGGCGTACCCCTTGACCGCGCGGGCGACGCCGCTGCGGCCGCCGGCCTCCACCGCCCGGCTCACCGCGCTCCGCAGCCACGAAGACATCTCCGGCGAAGCGACCTTGCGGGGCGGCTACAGCTAGGGCTTGGGGTTGGGGTTTTTTGGATTTGGAAGGCACCGACCACGGCGACGCGGAAGGCGAAGACCACTGGAACTGGAGTGGAGAATGCGGCGAGAGGGGAGGTGGTGCGTCAGCGACGTGCTCTTCGGTTTGGATGTTGTGTGGGCCCTGCTACCGGTTCACCCTGCAATTTGTCTGGCCTTTTCCTCCTTTTCGTTCATTCAATAAAATCGTGTAGTTGACCTTTTTTATGGGGAAAAAATTGTATCGTTGACTCTTGAATCGCGAGTCTTAACTAGCCTCCGGAAAATTTTTGCCTTTCTTATTTGTATTTGATAATTACTATCTAATTATAAATTACTTAAGTTTAAAAGTTTTATTTTATTTTTTTTTAGCAAAAAGAGAAGCTCTATTAGCTAGCCATCGGCAAATTACAATTGATATTTATGAAAGGCAAAGCGCACGCAAGCACGTGTCATTGCCAAGCCACAGAGTTTACAACATCTAGCTAAAGAAGCTAAGGCATTTGCTACTTGATTACACTCTCTCTTAACTTTAACTTGGGAACACTTCCACTCGTTCATCAACTAAGTCAAATTTCTCAACTCCCCTACAATTTGGATGATCTCTAATCTGTCTACCGGTTGGTTTTTCCAGTGAAGATATAACTCTTGCACAGTCTAATTCGATTATTACCTGAGATAGACCCCAGTGATTTGCCCAACGAAGACCTTCCATACATGCAATGATTTTGGCCTCAGCTGCACTTCCATATTTTTTAAAGTATTTCCAAGCAGTAAAAATTACTGTCCCACACCTATCCCTTACAACTACACCCACACCGGCTTCACCAGTTAGCTCAAGGTAAGAGTCATCCACATTCAGCTTGACCCATCCATCCAGTGGAGGCTCCCAATGCTGAGTTTGTCGGGCGGCATGGTGACCATTGGAGGCACCTCTTCTATTCTTCTGGATTTCCTACTTTCCTTTTTTATCCTGCAATAGAGCTTGGCCTGCTGCCTCAAGGCTGCCTATGTAGCTTAGCAAAAATTCGACAGAGGTCGACACAGGAATAGGCCCCGTCTCATGAGTAATGCTATTGTGTACATGCCAGCACCGCCAAAGAAGGAGAAGGATTCGTCTGCATGCTTCCATTGGTACCTGTCCAGCAACAGTACCAACCAATCCTTACCAGTATATCTGAATTGTTCATCATCCGGTAGGTGCCAATGTTCAGACATGGCAATCCGAAGAGCCCTAGTTTCGTAAATTATAGGTAAATTATGCAATTAATTTTTGTTTTTATCTATATTTAATGCTCTATAAATGGATCCAAAAGTTCAATATGACAAAAATTCTTTAAAAAATTGAAACTAATCAGGCCTAAGGCATGTGATTGGGCTGCAGCTGCATGGGTTTTTGGGTTGGAGGTATTTAAGTTTAATATGTACTGTAGTATTTTCGTTTTATCTAGCAATTAATTATTTGACTAATTAGGCTTAAAAGAATCATCTGTCAAATTATTCTTTAACTATGTTTTTAGTTTTGTATATAGTCTATATTTAGTGTGTATATATATATATATATATATATATATATATATATATATATATATATATATATACAAATATAATATATAATATATATTTAAAAAAAAAACAAGAAAACAAACATAAACTATATATAATAAA
>Ga0182004_10002595_pt1 | contig 14150 bp, 13 predicted proteins | sample Sormic07211540_1_FD_120479 | JGI IMG/M metagenome (GOLD analysis project Ga0182004, IMG submission 120479) | Endophyte microbial communities from Sorghum bicolor roots, Mead, Nebraska, USA - 072115-40_1 MetaG | ecosystem: Host-associated > Plants > Roots > Unclassified | place: USA: Nebraska...
CGATGTATACCCAAGCGACGAGTCCACATCATGTGTTCCTGGTACCATTCATTTGCCCAATTATATTGCTCTTAATTCCCATTGTTGATGAACGAAAAATAACCCATGTTTAATTTACCTCCAATTTTTTTCTCTCCTTTGGTGCTGCTTGCTGCCTTTGTTTATAGGTAGTTTCCTAGCTTCCTAGTTCCTGCCTTCATTGATCAATCAGTTGTTGGGCATTGGCCATCGCCAATTGTTGCCGGCGTGCTGTATTATGCTGCACTAGGGCCTCCGCCGACCTAGCCTCCTCCTCGCGCTGCACGCCCTGCTGCTTGCCTGATTGCCTCCCTCTGTCCTATTCCATTAGGCATCATCTGACACAGGTAATCTAATTTATTCTGTATTTATAAATTTTTGTTTGTACTCATGCTTTACAGCAGAATGCTCTGTATTTTGGTTCCTTCAATTTTAATAAAATAGCTAGCGAATGATGCTCCACGGTTTTTAGTTCAAAGAGAATTTACCTCGAATCATGTATTTATTTACCTCTAATTTTTATTCTTCAGAGGACAAGATTCGGTAATCCCATAAGTCATACAGTTCAAAGTGCATACCTGCAATTAGGGCTGAGTTGAGACTATTTAGTGGATAATCATTATCAAAAGTTATCAACTAGGTAATTTACTAACTTTTGATACCTCTGTATATATTTAGTGGATTAAATATGCTTGCATGCTAGCGGATACCTCTGTATGTATGTATTTTTTTAACATATTTGATATAATTCTAATTTATTTTTGCATGTGATCATTATCACGCAGAATAATGTCACGTGATGATAGAAGTTGGATGTGCTTGTCTCGTTCTTCACCTGAGTAGGTGGAGAAACTCCAACAATTTTTGAAACCGCGGGCATAAAATCACAAAGTAAAAGAAATGAGGGAAAAATCACCATTTTGCTATAAAATGGTGGCCTATATAAACTCTTAGTACCATTCTTTTCATGTTGACTGAATTTGTCTCCATGAATCAAGCAAACAGTGCCATCAACAATCCTAGGAATTTGTTCGTGCACACGTTGTCACTTCACGGAGATGGGCCCTCAAAAGCTTATAGATGCTTTGGAGGACATGATCACAAGTTCCATGTAGATTATTAGATAAGCTGATGCAGATCAATGTATTATTTCATTCAGTTAGAGTCGAGTTGAGTCGGTTAGGGATCGGGCGTGGTTGGAGTCGTTCCTGACTACAGCATGGTTCGCTATGGAGTCTGTCATGTTCACGCCATGACGTGCCGGCTTCACGGGACAAACATCGCAGTGAAATGGTGTCTGTACTCATTACGGCATGGCGTGGGATGAGGTCGTGTCCCTCAGGTATCTTATAAATACATGAATAAAGGATTCAAAGGGCTGTCACGTTAGCAGTACCTATTTCCAATCTATCTCGCGAGTTTACATCTCCCTTAGCTCTAGCTCTCGTCGTGGTCACCACACCATTGCCGGCGTTCGTGTTCTGTCCGCACAGCTGCGTCTAGTTCCAACAAGTGGTATTGGAGCCATAAGGTTGTAGGAGGAGACGTGTTCGGTGGAGCAGAGCGCTGGGAGATTTGGATCTAGGTGTTCAAGCAAATCAAGCCGTGAAAACATGCCATCGTGATGGGTTCCAACGGGGACAAGGATAAGGAACTGATGGAACAGGCATGGAATCAGGCATCTGGGAATCTGGTATGGCCGATGCTAACTCGTTCTAATTACCAAGAGTGGTCAGGTCATGTGCAGTGCAACCTCGAAGCCATGTACCCTTGGGATGCGGTGGAATCTGATAAAGTAGAGCATCGGCGTGATCGGCTTGCTCTGGACGCCATGATCCGTGGTTTGCCCCCTGAGATGCACTCAATGTTGCTGTATAAGAAGTCAGCCAAGGAAGCCTGGGAGGCGATCAAACCCATGCGTCTGGGAGCAGATAGGGTTAAAGTGGTGAACGCACAGAAGTTGCTTGCTGAATTCGAATAGATCTCGTTCAAGTCCGGCGAGATGATTGATGATTTTGCAGTCAGGATCGGGAAACTTTCTACCAATCTAAAGGGTCTAGGCGAAACAAGTGTTGATAATGCTCGTATCATGAAGAAATTCCAGAGTTGTGCCACCGAAGTATAATCAAGTCACTGTCACAGTAGAGATGTTTTGTGACCAGAAAACTGTGACCATGGAGGAGCTCGTCGAACGGCTGCAAGCAATAGAAGATCGGTTCGAGCCCATCGTTGAGGAGGTGACAAACAAGGCTGGGCAACTGATGCTAACTTAGGGGGCTGCAAAGAGCAATGGCCGAGTGGGGATGGAATCATCATCTTCGAGTTGTAAGGGTGGCAGCAACAGCCACTATCAGGAGAAGAACAAGTCTGGGGCACGTGGAGGCGGCGGTGCAGGCCGTGAATCACGTGACTCTAGAAGCAAGGAGTCCACGGGGACACCACGTCGCAAGGGAAGGTGCAACAAGTGCAAGGTCTATGGCCATTGGGCCAGGGAGTACAAGAAGGGAGCGAAAGATGTGTCAGAGGTCACTCATCATGCCACTGCAGATACAGACGTTCATCCTGGTCTAATAGTTGCACAGGTTTGTAACTTCATGTGGACGGCAAGTCGTGGAGCTCCTCGTGTGTTCCTCAACCAAGACCGAGTGATCCCTTCCAAACATGAAGAGGGTCATGGATCTGTGCGGCACTGACATATGCGAGGAGCTGTCAGATTTGGAGATGGGTCCAAGGTTGAGATTTGCGGGATCAAGGCTGTGACGATCACCGACAAGAATCAGGATCGTAGGGTGCTTTCAGAGGTGTACTACATACCATCTCTAAAGTGCAACATCATTTGCCTCAGTCAATTAGAAGAAAGCAGGTGTCGTGTCGAGATCGACAAAAGGCGTCATGGAGGTCTTGGAGCGTGAGCAGACAGGCAGCAAGAGCCGGAGCGTGCTCATTCGAGCAGAACACATGAATCCTCTATATGTGATGCAAGTTAAAATCACTTTGCATGTATGCCTACTATCAAAGATGGACGACGTTGCGTGGCTGTGGCATGCCCGGTATGGACATGTGAACTTCAGGGCGCTGCCTGAGCTTGGAACTTGGGAGATGGTGGAAGGCATGCCAGTGGTGAAAGCTATCGAGCAGGTATGTGATGGTTGTGCACTAGGGAAGCAACACCGAATGCCATTTCTGAGAACCTTGGCGTATCGTGCATCAAACTTCTTGGAGTTGGTGCACGCAGATCTCTGTGGGCATGTCACACAGCCTACTGCTGGAGGGAAGCTCTATTTCCTCCTCATTGTGGACGACTATAGTCATTACATGTGGCTTGAATTGATGGCCATGAAGGGTGAAGCCCTCAGACACTTCAAGAGATTCAAGGCTGCAGCAGAGCTCGAGTTGGGATGCAAGCTAAAAGCATTCAGATCTTGTCGTGTAGGCGAGTTCAACTCAGGTACGTATGTGGAGTTTTGTCAGGAATATGGCATTAAGCACAACACCACAACAGCGTACACACCGCAGCAGAATGGAGTTGTCGAGAGGCGCAATCAAATGGTGGTTGAGATGGCACGGTGCTTGCTCAAGAGCATGGGCGTCCCGGCTCGGTTCTGGGGAGAAGCAGTGAAGACGGCAGTGTATCTACTCAATCATGCACGGACGAAGAGCCTTAGTGACAAGACACCGTTTGAGACCTCATTTGGGAGGAAACCAGCTGTGAAGCATCTCAGAACATTTAGATGCAAGACATATGTCAAGAGGGTCGGTCCAGGGATCAGCAAGTTGTCTAACAGATTGGTGCCAGGTCTTCCTCGGTTATGAACCAGGGACCAAGGGGTATCGAATCTATGATCCCGTGAAGGATAAACTGATGGTTAGTCGTGATGTTATCTTTGATGAGAAATTGGCATGCAATTGGGAAGGGAAAGCAAGCAGGTCGCACGTGGTGATGCAGTAGCAGCAGAACCTGAAGAGCCTGAAATTTTTTCTATTCAGTGTCTTGACGACACTGTTTATGGTCCCACGACAGGATCCGATGCAGATGATGGTCCTCTTCCTGAAACTAAGGTTTGGGAACCAGCTTCGTCTGCAGCTTCAATTCCATCCACAAGGAGTGTGGCATCTCCGCACATGCCACCACATCAACAGATACAGTAGGCTACTCCAAGTCCATCCTCACATTACAGCGACTTCTCTGATGGCACTCCACTCTGATATAGGACCATCCCCAATTTACTCGACATTACAGATGAGATGCAAGACTTTGAATACAGCGGTGTATGTTTGACTGCTGCAGAAGGACCAAAGTCAATTCAGGAGGCACATTCAGAACAATGTTGGAGGAAGGCAATGGAGGTGGAGATGAAGGCCATAGAAGACAACAAAACATGGGTTGCTTGTGATCTACAACCTAAGCAGAAGGCCATCGGTCTCAAGTGGGTGTTTAAGGTCAAGAAGGACCCAGAAAGAAAGATTGTCAAGCACAAGGCACATCTAGTAGTAAAAGGTTATGCTCAGCGTCAGGGAATTGATTTTGATGAAGTTTATGCCCCTATTGTCAGAATTGAGACTGTGAGGGTTTTGCTCACTAGCAGCACATGGCGGCTGGGAAGTTCACCACATGGACGTGAAGTAAGAATTCTTGAACGGTGATCTGACAGAGACATTTTTTTGTGCAGCAACCTCTAGGGTTCATCATTGGCAACCCTGACAAGGTGTTGAAGTTGAAAAAGGCTCTGTACGGTCTTAGACAAGCACCTCGAGCGTGGAATGCCAAGCTTGACAAGGAATTGATTGCTCTCGGTTTTGTAAGGAGCAAGCTAGAGCATGCTGTTTATAAGAGGAGCAGCAGTAAATCCTTTCTTATTGTTGGAGTTTGTGCTGATGATCTTATAATCTCTGGACTGTCAGTTGATGATATTCTGAAGTTCAAGACAGAGATGAGAAGAAAATTCAGCCTGAGTGATTTGGGGCTCCTCAGCTACTATCTGGGCATAGAAGTTAAGCATGGAGGTGGTCCAATCATGTTGAGTCAGAGTGCATATGCTCTGAAAATCTTAGAGAACGCTAACATGAAGAATTGCAATTCATGTGATACTCCAATGGAGTGCAGTGTCAAACACAGCAAGTTGAAAGGAGAGGATGCAGTTGATCCAACAGCCCACAAAAGTCCGATCGGCAGTCTCAGGTACATTGTAAACACGAGACCAGAATTAACCTATGTTGTTGGAGTAGTAAGCAGATACATGGAGGCGCCAGGGAAGGAGCACTGGCTTGCTGTCAAGCGCATTCTAAGGTACCTAAAAGGAACAATTGGGTATGGATGCATATATACAAGAGGAGGAGAGCTACAGCCTATTTTATTGGGTTACAGTGACAATGACTATGCTGGTGATGTTGAAGATAGGAGGAGCACATCTGGTGCTGTCTACTTTCTTGGCAAGAGCTTGGTGACATGGTCGTCACACAAGCAGAAGATCGTCGCACTCTCATCTTGTGAAGCTGAATACGTCGCGGCAGCAGCAGCGTGCCAAGGAATCTGGTTAAGCCGACTCATAGCAGACATGTTGGGAATGTAAGAGGCGACAGTGAAGCTACTCATGGACAATATGTCCGCGATTGCTCTCAGCAAGAATCCAGTCCATCATGAATGAAGCAAGCACGGAGGTGGATCACATTAGGACAGCAGATCAATTGGCTGACATCTTCACCAAATCTCTGGGACGAGTCAAGTCCATAGAACTGAGGAGTGCTTTAGGAGTCGCTGAAGTGCATCAGCCTTAGGTGGTGATTTATTAGATAAGCTGATGTAGATCATTGTATTATTTCATTCAGTTAGAGTCTAGAGTTGAGTTGGTTAGGGATCAGGCGTGGTTGGAGTCGTGCCTGACTACGACTCGGCCCATTATGGAGTCTGTCATGTTCACGCCATGACGTGCCAGGCGCATGGGACAAGCATCGCAGTGAAATGGTGTTTGTACTAGTTATGGCATGGCGTGGGATGAGGTCGTGTCCCTCAGGTATCTTATAAATACATGAATAAAGGATTCAAAGGGCTGTCACATTGGCAGTACCTATTTCCAATCTATCTCACGAGTTTACTACATCTCCCTTAGCTCTAGCTCTCGCCATGGTCACCGCACCATCGCCGGCGTTCGCGTTCTGTCCACACAGATGCATCTAGTTCCAACATATATTGGTAGCAACCATATATTGAGTACACTATCCCTGTACCAATTCTAGAAACAACGAAGGCCCTAATAAAACTACTTGTAACTAGAATTTTGCAAGCCATAGTGATTGAGCAACAACTAAACTACACAAAGTATGCACTCACTAAAACTAGCTGCATTGTCGTCTAACTTGTTTGCTTATTTATATAGTTTGCATCTTCGATGTCGGTGACCGCAATGAGCATGTAGTCACTTGAAGTAGCTGCCTTGACCAGTCACCACATGCCAACTCTGCCTCGTGTTGATACGTTTTAATACTTAATAGCCACCCACAAAAATAAGACGTCACAATGCTCAGCCAGTGAACAAATAGCTATCATCCCAAACCCTCAGAAGCTACCATAAAACGGAGTAGAGGCAACCCTCATCTGCCTCGCCTCTCCCAATTCAAATCTCCACGTCCCAAACCATAGTACTAGCTCCAGTATATCATAGGAATGGGTGGCATCATGAAAAGCTTGCACACAAGATACTCCTCGTCCTCTTCCACTTGAACTCTCCACAACCCAAACCAGAGTGCTAGCTCCTGCCGTCATATACGAATGGCTGGCATCAAGAAAAATGAGCAGACTACAAGATCTGATAGGCTTTCACCGCATAAGTGAAGAGGACATCACATTAGATAATCCTATAGCTATGCCATCACCGCTTAGGTTTTCAGCTGATAGCCCAAGCAAGTGAACAAGTGATTCAGCATTTCCGGAACACATCACCTAACATGAACAAATTTTTTGCAGCTTCAGTGCTACCAAATTGCAGTCTTTGTCAAAGCCAAATTCACTTGTGCCTGATCGGCATGCAAATTTAATGGGTGTGCTTGCTTGTGCTACTACCTACAAGATGCATGTGCTGCGCTTGTGGCTGCATGCAGCTGCAAAGCTGGATGCCGCTTTTGGTTGGTGTAAGTCCAGCCAAAATGTGAGGATGAGGCTGAATAAGTCATCTTTAGGCACTACAAATAACTAAGGCATCAAATAAAAAGTTGTGACGTCTAACTAACATTCTTGTAAGGCATATGCAATGTGCGATTTTAATTACCGGACTCATATGCATGCCTGATTGCCTTAACCTAATACATAGCCTATTAATAGTTCATCAATAGTACGATACTATATCGTTGTTGGTTTGTTAATTACTTATTAGCCCATCCTGTATGGTGACAAGATTTATCTGCCTACATATCCCCATCATCCTCTCTCTCTCTATCAACAACAACTCTCTGTATTTTTATAGAAACTTTGAATAAATGGACTTATAAGTGGTCGATGTCATCATCATCATAAGAGCGAGTATGTTTTTCCATAAGATGTAAGTATCTTGTTCGAGGGCTCCAACACCCAGCCAAAAAGGATTCTGACACCTATATAAATTGTTACGGAGTTGGATCACTAATATAATGAAGCTGTGTATAAGCGGTTCCAAAACTATTTCTACAGGCGTTTCTCAGACCTGCCAGCGTTGAGGGCAGTGGAAATAAAACTTTCCACTAGTGGTTAATTGAGAACTGCATGTGGAAATCGATTTCCACAAGCAGTTCAGTTAAAATAACTGCCTTCCACAGGCGGTTGTGTTATGTCAACCGCCTGTGAAAAGGCTTATCCAGAAAATTTAAATTGGGTTTTAAAAATAGGTAACAATTTTTTTAATCATAGGCAAGTCACACATTTTTTGCATAAAATCATGCGCTACGCGGCTGGTAGGATTCGAACCCACAAACTCTATCTCGCGCGTAGCCTCCTCTACCAGTCCACTCATTACTCACTTATGTCTACTATAGAGTTTAGTTCCCACATGTTATCCTAAACCGAGCAAACATTGATTGTTTGATGCCCTAAACAGATTCAAATGAAAAAAGTTGTCAACTATAAAGTTATATAACTTTTCAATATCTACAACTTTTATATTGGTAGTTTCTTCATCCGAGGTAATTTACAACATTTGAATTTCAAAATTGACAAATTCGAACGTAGTTTTCGATAACAAGATGATTTTAAATGAAAAAATTATCAACTACAAAGTTTTATAACTTTTCGAGATCTACAACTTTTATTTTGGTGGTTTTTTCATACGAGGTCATTTGGAAAACTCGAAAAAATCAATTTGAAATTATTTCTACGGGAGGTTTTCTTAACAAACCGCCACTAGAAATCCTATTTTTAGTGGCCGTTCCTTAAGAAAACCTCCTATACAAATACATGATTTCTCCAGAAGATTTTATTAGAACCGCTAGTGAAAATGGATTTTTACTGGCATTTTTTAAGAGAACCGCCAGTGAAAATGGTTTTCTCGGGCCAGCCGATTTCTTTTTGCAAACGTTTCTTAGTTGAAACCGCCTGTAAAAAAAATCCACCGTCAGCATAGAGCTCTTTTGTACTAGTGGATAGACAAGCTTTGTCCATATATTAATACAATGATTCCTTTTTCGTTTGTGAATAGACATGATGGATTCAGATATGCCTAGGGCTCCCGAGGGAAGGTGCTGTGTACAAGCACCATGGCAGCCCGCAGGACTTGGAGCCCCTCTGCCTGCAGCCCTGTGCGTGGTACTACCCAGTTGTGGCTCTATAATTTTTTATGAACTTTTTCTTCCCCTGAGTTCATATGAAAAGTCATGATGTTCTTTTGAGACAACTGTTTTTGTGGTGGGCCGTTAGAATGACCACCTCTATTAGTCGATTTCTAGATCGAGTCTGACAATTAGAAGGCTCACCTTTGTTAATAGTCATTTTCCGAGGAAGGAATCTTAAGCAGCCCACCTCTGTGTTAGCAGACAGGTGTCTTAAGATGCCCATCTATATTAGTAGTGGATTAACAAAGGCAATCACCTTTGGATGCCCATCTCTGAAAATAATTAACAGAGGCGAGCGTTTGGCTAAAGCTGGCTGCCTCTAAAAATGATTGCCAAGAGGATGTCTCCTAAAATACTTTGTGTAGTAGCGATTGTAAGAATTAGGTTGATATACTCATGCCATGGAGAGAAATATTAATATTGTGTTATCCTTTTCACACACATGTTTACTGTACATCCAGAAGCAGGTTTGCATCAATTACAATGAAGCAGTGCTAGTGTGGTCATTGGCCTCCCCCAGTATCTATGCCATGCATGTCTTCTGGAACCAAGTAGAGCAGGCAACAGAGTTTGATATGTGCTCACTATTTGTGTTTAGGGAGAGGGAGAGAATGTTGTTGTTACTTGCTACTTCTTGTTTCGAAATTCCATGTAGCTCTCGTGAATTTCCCCATCCCAAAGAATTTTACTTTTGGCCTGGAAGGTATCTGGATTATATGGGATACAATACAACTTGTCCATGTAATGCATAGATGGGAGGCGTCGGTTCTGTTTCCACAGTATATGGGTCTCCCTGGAAGGGTAGTCATAAACATAAAGGACGTTGGGACATGTGATGGAGAATGGATCTAGTCTTCGTCCTCATCACTTGAGGTCATTGATTCAGCTCTAAACTGACATGTCACTGATGCAATTAATGTTATAAATTCAAGAGCTGGTGAAACAAATGGAGACAAACAAAAAAACTCCAAACTAGGTACTCAGCATTATAATGTCATTTTCAGGCATCAGTGATGAACTCAGTATAGTTCAGCTGACTAAGTTCCTTCTGATGAGCCTGTCCACCGGTCTTTAAGTTTTTACTTCATGTGACTTCTCACATTTTTATGAAGTGCATGGTTGCGGAAATAACATTTTCCTGTGTTACATATTGCCAGCTTTTACACTGATTTAGTGAGTAGTACTCCCTCCATCCCATTTTACCCGGCGCGGATTCGTTTTTTTGTTTTGGCCAAATTAGCAGGCGGTGTGGATTATCGATGATGAAGTCACATGCATGCATGAGGTCCTGGTACCCAAGCGTGTCGCATGCTTGCGTAGGATGGATAATTACGGCAATTAATACGTTTGCATGTGTTATAGACAGATTTCTTGGTCTCTGGAAATTCCCTTTTCACGCCTGGTAAAACGGGAAGGAGGGAGTTACTCTGTGGAGTACAGCAGTGTGCACACACAAAACTTTTTGGGATATAATGTTTTATAGACACACTAAAACACTCTCTCAATCACTCAACTATTACCATGGAGCTGAGTGACATATTGTTTGCATGTCCTCCACAGATTAAACGTCACACACGTATGGGTAGTCATCTTTCTCTCTTCAGGAACCATATATTAAACGTCACACACCTACAAATCCCAGCAGCATCAGGTCCGGTTCTTGCGTTATGTCTATCACCGAGCTAGCTAGTAGAGTTCTTTCAAATATGCATGCATGTATGCCATTGAAATTTTTAATCTAGAGCATGCCACACACATTTTGAGTCTTGTAGATTTATATGCTGTGTTTTCATTAATTTCCCAGACAGATTCTTCAGATTGAAACTAACTTGAAGTAAAAAAAGAAATGTCCACTTACAATAAAGCATGGGACATGCATATAAATTATAGACGTCCTTAATTGTTTGAAAAAACCAAAGAGGTGGCAAGTACGTATGTGGGTGTAACAACAGAGCTACAAATCGGGGGCTTGAGAAACGGTAGATATCCCGGGGAATGCGAAAAGACACTGATGCTTCCTGGAAAATCCACACCAGCATATCATTGGAGTCAGTCATTCAGCTGCAGTTTGCGAGGAACTTGAATGTCTAGTTGCTTGCTGTGCTTCTCTATGGCGTGGTGAACGAGTCTTCCACCAGTCCAGTTAACAAAGCTTACTGTTGAGGCATATATATGGATGCCAAGTAATTTTAGGAGCTGTACGTGCACCACGCGGAACGGTTAGAGTGGATCTTAATTATTCGGTGGTCATGCACCATGTAGAGTCGGCCTTGTTTACTTATAAAGAATTCTGCAAAATAGGAACAGTAGCACATTCGTCTGTATTTGACAAATATTGTCCAATCATGGACTAACTAGGCTCAAAAGATTCGTCTCGTAAATTACTGGTAAACTATGTAATTAGTTATTTCTTTTATCAATATTTAGTGCTCCATGCATGTGCCGCAAGATTTGATGTGATGGAGAATGTGAAAATCTTTACAAAATATTTTTCGGAACTAAACAAGGACGTAGTAAGGATGAGCCGCATCTGGAATTTCTTCTGGTCATGCAGTCCCACTGCTGTCCACAAGTTTGATGCAGTCAAATCACAGTTATATCACCGCCTACTAGGTCATTGACATCAATGTGATGGCAACCAAAAAATATCAGTGTGAATATATATCTCTGATGGTGCGGATATGCAATCTTTGCATGCCAATCTGGTGGACCATGTGGGAAGTTCAGAGCCAGGCCCAGCTATCAGGTTGCTATGCATGATCAGTTAGCGTTTGGGGGTCGGAGTGCTGCCGTGTGTGGGAGCAAGAAGTGTGGCTTGCTGCATGTATGTGTTAGAGAGACTGGAGAGAAACCAAAGGACAGTCATGAACATGTAAACCAAATCCGAACTACCGCTGACTTCAATCTATGCCCCAATTCCTCTGCTCATTACGCATCTTCATCTAAGCGATTAGTACAAGACATGTTAACTGTACTATATTCAGTACCATCAGATAGATATATAACCAAACACCATGTTGTCTTCCAGGCCTTGCGCCAAACCATGTGTGATTTTTTTGAACTTACTGTTTATCTACCTTGACATTTCCTGGACACGCATTTGTTCATTAATTGACTTGCTTCTAAAAGGAGAAAGGTAAAAGTAAAAACTAATCAGTTCCGTGCATGCAGTTGATAGATGCACAAGCACCACCCCATCTTGACGAGGCTCACATTACCCTTTAGTCGCCAGATTATGCACTGCGTGTGCTGACAGGAAAATAAATTGTAAATTTTTCATCTGAGGTCAAATGAAACTTTTTATCAAATTGTTTAACCCAATGAAATCAACAAATATATAGCAGGCAATTTTTTTATTTGAGACATGTTATATGATGAAATACTACATATTCACTACCAGACCAGCGATAATTCCTGTTGGTCGAATTAAATACTGACGGTTTCGTAAAAACCGACGGGAATACGAAATAAATCCTGTCGGCACCTGAAAACCGACGGGAATCATACAATTATTTCCGGTCGGTTTCGAAGAGCCGTCAGGAAATGAATATAACCGTAAGGGGATTCCTGTCGGGTGTCTAAACCGACAGAAACTTAAATTCCGGTCGGCTTCCATGCCCACAGGAATTGTTCCTAGGTGCAAATTGGAACAGACGCGGGAGAAAACGAAGTTGGCACGGAGATATCCTGCGCTCATTTTCTGGGGCCCACTAGCAAACTGAGATACATATAAAAACAAAACACAAAACCCTAACCAAATCTCCCAATCCGTCGCCTCCCACTCCCCACCCATGGTCGCCGCTTCCCCTCGCGCACGGCGTCACCCCGCGCGGGCCGTGCTCGGGCCTCCCACTCCCCACGCGCGCGGCCGCCTCTGAGTGCACGGCGTGCCCTGCGTGCGCCAGCCTCCTCCGCAAGGCGTGCCCCGCGCGCGCGTGCCGGCCTCCTCCGCACGGCGTGCCCCGTGCGCGCCCGCCTCCTCTGCAAGCGCTGCGTCCTCCGACGGCCGGTGGCCCCCTCCTCCGCACGCGCCGCGTCCTCCGCGGCCCCTCCTCTGCAGCTGCCTCCTCCGGTCGCGTCACAGCACCCGCGGCCGCAGCACCCACAGCAGCAACCTGTGGCCGGCCGCGCCAAAGATCTGCCCTTGCTTCGCCGCTGCCGTGGATTCACCTCCGTCCAAGCCCTGTATGTCGACACGGACTCCTACCAGTTGCCACGAGAGGAGGTGATTTACTGCCACAAGAGAGTGGAAAAAGAGATCCTGCTGCAAGAGGAGATTTGATTCTTCCCTTGCATTTTTTTATGTATACTGATTCATTGGCATGATGATGCTCAGTTAGCTAGCTAGTGTCAAATACGTGCTTGGTGACATATATATTAATGTATATATAATTAGTATTGTTTCACTGTGTATTGATGGATATGAACTTAAATTTTTTATTTTTGTCACTGTTTAGTGTGAATAGATATGAAATTCGTTTTTGGTTGGCCATTGAATGTTTATTTACATAGAAAAAAGTCCAGCAGAGAGTGCTAATTAGTCAGGCAATAGAAACTATGTACATGGCAATATGTTTTGCTATTTACATGAATTTATCTGTATATAGTTGGGAAATAGTATTGGGCGCCTAATTATATCATTATATCACTTTGTGAATGTTGACAACAATACTAAATTATGGATAAGAGTGATTGGATGTATAGTGGTTGGAAGCGTGGTAGACCAACATGTGATTGGGTTAAACATGCAAATGAGTTCCTGGATTTTGCTTTCTCTAATGAGTCTGTAGTACAAGAGGGTACCATAAAATGCCCTTGTGCTGTGTGTAGGAATTATTTTCGACACAAAAGGGGCAAGGTAGAGCTGCATAACCAGTGGGCCTTCCCTGTATTAAAATATTTTTTTCCTATTTTTAAAAACCGATTTCATATTTTCTAGAAAAAGATTTCTACAGGCTGTTAGCATAACTGAACCGCCTGTAGAAATGCATTTCCACAGGCGGTTCTCAATTACCCGCCTGTGGAAAAATTTATTTCCACAGGCCACCAAACACAGGCGGTTTGCCAAACCGCCTGTAGAAAGGGGTTACGAACCGCCTGTATAGTACCTGTGTGTACTAGTGCCTGTACAATATCGATGGATGTATCCAATTGAGAGGTACATTTTTGAAGTGTAGGTTCAATTGGTTCCTGGTCTCTTAGTGCTAGTGCTATTTTTTTCTTCTTAGGGCTATACAAAAGCTTAGACAAAAAGTCCGAAACAAAGCAAGAGTTGAGGGCTGCATTGTTGAAGCTCAGCTTGTTGAAGAGGCCACAAATTCTATGTCTCTTTTCTTTAA
>Ga0182004_10002596_pt1 | contig 14149 bp, 5 predicted proteins | sample Sormic07211540_1_FD_120479 | JGI IMG/M metagenome (GOLD analysis project Ga0182004, IMG submission 120479) | Endophyte microbial communities from Sorghum bicolor roots, Mead, Nebraska, USA - 072115-40_1 MetaG | ecosystem: Host-associated > Plants > Roots > Unclassified | place: USA: Nebraska...
CACGCCGGGACCGCCGGGGCGCGGGCCGCGCGGGAGCTTCCGCGCGCGCGGCGCGCCGGCCTGCCCGCTTTTTTTTTTTTTTTGGTTGAAAGTGCCGCGTCTGTTAGTTAGATGTTGCTTTCGATCCATACGATACGAATGACGATGCGTGTTGGAACCTCGGGCTAAATCTAAATCTAACGGCACGCACGCGCGCTCGTGCAGGTGAAGATTGGCGACCTCGGGCTGGCGGCGATCGTGGACAAGACGCACGTGGCGCACACCATCCTGGGCACGCCGGAGTTCATGGCGCCGGAGCTATACACGGAGACGTACACGGAGTCGGTGGACATCTACTCGTACGGGATGTGCGTGCTGGAGATGGTGACGCGGGAGGTGCCCTACGCCGAGTGCGGCAGCGTCGTGCAGATCTTCCACAACGTCACCCGGGGCGTCCCGCCCGCGGCGCTCAAGCGGCTCAAGGACCCCGAGCTGCGGGGATTCATCGAGCGATGCATCGGCCAGCCCCGGAACCGGCCCTCGGCCGCCGAGCTCCTGCAGGACCCGTTCTTCAACGGCATCCGCGGCGGGGACGACGACGACGCGCTTGCTGATGCCTGCAGCGTCGTCGCCGGCGCGCCGGCCGTGCCACGCCCGCGGAGCTACGTCGACGACCTCGCCGGGCTCCGGCTGGACTGACCGACCGTGTTCCACTTGCTCCCAGCGTTAATTATTCTGCTTCTGTATCAGCTGGCGCGTGTTAACGTGTTTTAGAATTCAGGGATTGCTGGTCTTAGTGAATTCATGGCCGGCGAGCGATTATTGCAAGTGTGTATAGATTGTTTAATTTACGTCTCACCGGCGATCGACTAGTTTGTTCACTGTATCTGTACCAATAATTGTTGTTGGCTTTGCGCGAGATGAAGCGCTGTATTTGACTTTGCGTGCTGAATCTTTCAAACAGTGGTTTTCCCTGAGCTGGATACCGCCATGGATGCCGGAATACACTGAACAGCTGATATGGATCTACTCCTGTAGACGTGAGAGACACGAGGGCAGCGTCCTGGCCTGAATCTGCCCGGGGCCCGGCCTGGGGCTGTGGCATGGACGTATGGCCGCAAGCCAAGCGTCGACCTTCTTGAGCTTCTCGTCCCTTGACGCATCAGGAACATCATGGATTCGTGGGCAGCTGTGACTGCAAGATATATGCAGACAGACTGTTCCTGATAGAATCCATGATATAGGCAAACGTTACTAGCGGCAACCAAACACGGCCAGGCGGTCAGCCAGGCCACATCTGTGAAGTCTGAAGGGACCATCACGGCTTACCTTTTGCAGGTCAACTGCGAAGCATATAGCAGGATTAACTCGGATAAATAAACTATTGCATGATCTGGGCTGATCAGCTCGCGTTCCCCCATCGATTCCGCTGGTGAGTGGTGACTAAGGATGAAAACAGTATGGATATTTTCCGATCATATTCGAGACCGAATTCGTTTAGATGAGTTTAGATTTGTCCGTATTAGAGTTCGAATATTCAATATCCGATTTCGTATCCGTATTCGAATACTTAAATCGTATATTTATGATGTCGATATCCAATCCTATCTTTTCCGACATGGTTGATATTATCCGTATTCGAATCCGAATTCGACCAAAAATATAAAAACAAATATGATATTAGTGATATCCATTCGTATCCAATCCATTTTCATCCCTACTGTTGACGAGGGCGATCGGGAGGATGACTGTGCAGGGATGTTGTATTGTTTTCTTTCTTTAAGGGTGTCTTTGCAAGTCTTGGAATACAAACCCGATTTCTCAAAAAAAATCAAGTTTGAGGGTTTGACTAGCTAAGTTGAGGCAAAGCCAAGAACAGCTCGGGTGGGCCGATTGGAATGGCTAGTAGTATATGTCTATGGGCTAAGGTAATGACTGGCCCAGATAGAATTCAAGCTAAACTATAATACTCTCGATGACTCCATCTGATCCATAAATTAAGCCCAATGTAGTCCATATAGAGCTAATAATTAGCTCTTTTGATCCAAATATGTCGAACTAATAGTCTAGATAATTTTTAGCCGAATAACTAACTAATAACTATCTCATCAATGGGGCCAAACCAGCTGATAAGAGCTAGTTAGTTAGCTATATTAGCTATGAGCTACCAGTGTTAGCTACTCCTTCCGTTTTAAATTATAAGAACTTTTATTTTCTATGTAGATTGATTTTACTATATATCTACAAATAGTGTATATCTAAGTATATAGAAAACCTATATATTTAGATAAATCAAAATGACTATTAATTTAGAATGAAGTGGTTAACTATCAGTAGCTAATGGATTGAAATAGGGTCTAATCGATTTAGATGCGCGACAAATATATTGTATTGATTAATAATAATATGTATTTGAAAAAAACAAACATGAACGAAAGAAAAAAGTGTAGTGGAGTTATCACAGAGCAGAAAGAAAGCGTCAAAGTAGCCTCATCTGGAATCACAAAAAAAGTAAGATAGAAGGACGACCTAGCATGACATTGGTAAAATTAATCTTGCATGATCCAATATAACATCAAACTGTGCAATTGGATCAACGCGGATATATTAGGACTTGAGGTACGGAATAAATGATTCACGCAAGCCGCTAACGACTATCTAGCGTGACAAGCTTAGTGATCATTCCTTGTTCCCATTTTTAATTTTTATTTAAATTTAATTCATCCCGTTTAAATATTCCACGTATGTACAGCTAGATCGGACAAACTTTCATCTCATAAACAATAAGTTCCTACATGATTTGGTGGAAAGGTTTAAATTTTGTTCTACAAAACTTCATCAGATTTCCGAACCAGGTTTAAAAATGTTAAAAGAGTTTACATGAATCGAGAAAATTTGACTCAGAATAATAAAACAATAGAGATATGGATGAATGCCTCCTTGCGTCACGAGTGCTTTCCCTTGTAAGTTGCAAGGTCTGTTTGGTTAAAAAGTTACGTACTGTGAAAAAGTTTTCAGTTATTTGGTTAGAGCAACTCTGAAACCTACTCTCTTCCTCCATATGTCTTGAATCGGATGTGAAACACCACTCTATTTCTAGTTATTTGGAAGACAAAAATGTGAAAACCAAAAATAGAGTCCAAGGCGCTCAAAAGATATACTATGCGAGAGCAAGGCAACTTCAGATTTCATCCATTTGATTGACGTTCTGCCTTTTTTTTACATCACAAGCGCTTTTCAAAAGTTGAACAAAACACAACCCTTGCTGCAACACAACACAAACATTTATTGGTCATAGCCTTTTGCAAGCCACAATATTCTTACCACTCTAGCTATTTGACGTTTTCAAATGGTAATAATCTTAGGGTTTGCTTGGATCACATTTGGATTATTATAATCTAGATTATTAATAAGATTGTAATAATCTATATTATGGGTTAATAACTAGTAAATATGTTTATGTGTTGCAACGAGAGAGAAAATAGCTATCCAACGCCCATGGGTAATAAAGACGGGTAATGCTATGTATATATTTATTTTTTTTCTAATTATGACATGGATAATTTGAGTTAATGTTCGCAGCCTACTAAGTCAGTATCAAATAAAAATACAACCTGTAAAGATTGTTTCCTCCCATTATAAAGAATTAACATATTTTCTTGTAACTATATAATAACTTCAATTTTCATGCCATCCATGTGTTGGCATAATTAAATATCAAGTTTTGTAAATTCCTTTGGAGCCTGTAAAATATGTAATTCTAATATCTGATCAAATCGGCAAAGGGTTACATATCGACGTGTCAAGAATTGTTATTTCCAATGATTGTTACGAGGGGAGAGTTATCTTGACTTTTCACATGGTGATTTGTCATTGAACTGGCACGTGCATATAGCCAGGAGGCAAATTTATTAGACCAAACACGACAATAAACTTCTCAAGACCTCAACTCCATGTTTTGATTAGTTGGGTTATTGGCTAAACCGTTCTAATATGACAAGTTTCGATCCAAATTAGAATCTCATCAATAACTTGTGGAAATCTTTATTTATTAAGGAAGGGTTAAGTGTTTGGAGGCCCATGATTTTGCCTGTATTCTATTAGCATGGTCGAAATGGATTATAGGATTATTCTAAAAAAAGATGGACTACAAGATTATAATAATCTGTTGAATCCAACCAATAATCTAGGGTGTCCATGTTATCTAAGAGCATCTCCAACCGTTTGGCAAAATTCGTTTCTCAAATGTTGTTGTTTGTCAACTCCTAAAATAATATAGGGAAAAAAGATCTCATCTCCAACAGTTTGACAAATTTCCTTTGCAAAAACAAAAAAAAACCGCTAACAAAACGAAGAGTCCCGCTAAGCGAATGAAGAGTCCCGCTAAACGAATGAAGAGCCCCGCTAAGCATAAGGAGAAAAATTGATGTCAAGCACAGAGCCCGCGTGCATATTTGCACGCTATACATGACATATGTCAAATTAGAAAAGATGAGGAATAAAGATACAAAACTGTTGGAGATGCTCTAATTACGGCTATGATCCAAGATGAATCAGCATGCCCTTACTACTGCTATCCTTTCTCAGATTCTCCATGATAATTCTGCAGACACATGCTAAGGGCCATGTTTAGTTTCCCATGGAATGCAAAATGCTAACTACTTTGGAACGATAAAATACAAAATGCCAAAAAATTAGGGTTATATTTAGTTTCATCTAAAATGCAGAATTTATTGCCCTTATTATGGCCACTTGAGGCACTTTTGGGCTTTTTTGGTCTCTTGATGCCAAAATCTAAAATGGAGATTGACAACCATTTTGTCAAAAATTTTGCATGATGTTTAGTTACATTATGCAGAATGATGGACCAAAACTCATATTTTTTGGAATGAAAAGGAAACTAAACACCCCCTAAAAAGATATAAATATAAAAGCAAAAGAACAAAAGATCCAGTCATATATTAAGTAGATTTTAACTGATTATAATAATCATTAATTAATCTATTATGTTTCTAAAAATAGAATACTACTGAATATAGTCTAAAGTAAACCATAATAGAATACTCATCATATATATTGCTCCCATAATTTTGTGCTAGTTTGGTAGGACTTTTGCTTCTTTTGTGCCAGTCTGGCTGGACTTTGGCTTCTCTTAAAAGAGCTCTGGTTTTGGCTCCTCTTGTAGGGCAACTTGTTTGACAAAGCTAAAGTCATTACAAAAATATTTAGCAAAAATGTCTTTAGTGGTATTTTTCTAATAATTATGTGAAGTTTGTGAGCAGAAGCTGAGAGAAGCTATATTTTCGTAGCTCTAGCTTCTCTATTAAAAAAAATTGTTCTAGCTACTCCAGGATCCTTGCAAGAAGACATTTTTTAGATGACTGTTTAACACAGCTCCACGACAAAATGTCATAAGAAGAGTCGTGCCAAAGAAGCCCTTGAATTAAGTGGCCATTAAGGGTCTATTTGGTATGGCTTTAGTTCCAGCTCTAGCAATAGTTTGTGCAGAGAAGCCATACTAATCACTTGAGGAGGAGCTGTTTTTTGATGAGCTATAGGGGTGACGGAGGTGTTTTGGGGCAAGGAGTTGGAGCTGCAAAAAGTGTCTACTCTTCGCGCTACAAATCTCTGGGCTCCGGAGCAACACTCAAGGAGGAGCCGTGCCAAACATGTAAATTTTCACGTAAACTACACGTGCACATCGACCAACACTAAAATAACGGTGGGTTTTCTTCCAAGAATAGATTAAGAACTTACTCCCTCTGTCTTAAGAAGACTGTTATTGTTGTTTCAGACATCTTGTTTGACCATCCGTCTTCTTAGAACTTTTTGTATAGATATCATCTATTTTTATATGACTTATTTGATCATTAGAGATATTTTAATAATGGTTTATCTATTTTAGAATTTGTACAAAAATTTTGAATAAGACGAACGGTCAAATATGATTGGTCAAAGTCAACAACAACGGTCTTTTTGAGAGGGAGGAAGTACGCTCAATCTGCTGCTTCTTGTAATTTTGGATATGGTATGATTTCTGAACAAGGATGTTATTCATAGCTAAAATTTGTTTGGAGCTTCGGATACTCTAGAAGAATATAAACTAAAACAATCATAGAAACTTTACATTTGTTGAGAACCCTACCAGAAAGTTGGAACGCCAAGGAAAAAAAATCAAGGTACCAAAGTTTCATCGTAATTGCATCCTGTTATCGCAAGCATTTTGTCCTAGGAAGGAAGTTGGAACGCGATGGATGCCCTTCTTTTTGAACGCAATACGCGATGCTTTTTGCATATAGTAGACCCCGAAAGCACTCAGATGTGAATCACGGGCGTCGCAGCCCTCTTGCGACCCGACGTCTCGCCGCCGGTCAGTCGTTTTCCACCGAAACAAAACAAATACACTGTACTACCAAAGCCGGGTTGAAGTTTCCCCGCCGCCGATCTCAATACGCCATCGCCAAATTGCCATGGCCCACGAGCGCCACGAGACCTCGAGAAGTCTCGACACGAGCGGGGGAGCGGGTGGTCACCCTCCCTCACCACACGCGCTGCAATCGACCGGTCAATCAGGGAGGAGCAGGCAGGCGCACGGGAGTTTGGCGGCTTCCCGATCGATGCATGCCCACCCGGGTTTCCACAGCGGAACAGTAGTATTATACCATGGAGGAGTCATGGACGACGACCTCAAATTCCCCAACCCCTCCCTCTCACTCTCCGTTCCGGCGGCGTCCGATGCACGTCAACCCAGTTGTTTATTACCGACATTCTCCTTTACCCATGGCGATCGTCGTGCCCTGAAGCGCCGCGCTGACCATGCCAAATGGCGACATCTCAGCTATAAACTACGCCGAAAACCAGCGCCCTGGAGGCTGCTCCCGGGCCATCCCCAGGTCGCCGATGCATTCCATTGAGAGGCAAGGTGTCAGCCAGCCAGCCGGCCGGCCTATGCATGCCGTCATGTCATGCTACCAATAGCAAGGCCTCTCGCTGCGATTTCACTCCCAGTTTCACGTCCGGCTCTGGCCGGCCGATCGAGAGAGTTTTACTGCCGTGCGCGCCTGGTGAACGAACGAACGATGCAGCAGGGCGGGCGCAGGCAGCAGCACACGTTGAAGTTGAACGGATCCGGTGACAGGGACGCGGTCGATGGCCCTCTACGCTATTCGTGGCTCCGGCCGCTCGTCAATCCGCACGCACGCCCTTTTATTAAAAAAGCCGTATGGAAAGCGGAGCTGTCAGGATCGGATTATGCCACCGGCCGGGGCTGGTACGGCTCCGTCGTCCTGGAGTTTCTACGGGGGGGGGTTCGTCAGGTGATTGGAATAGCCGGGGTGCCCAGTCCTGGGGCAGTTTTAAAAGTGACGACGAGGATCAGTAGCTGTTTGTTCCCTCCAAGCAACTGCAACTCCCTCCGCCCATCGCTTCTTCAGCTTGGACTTTCCTGGCATCTATTCGTCGTAGGAATATATGATCTTCTACTACTGGCGCTGGCTGCGACGAGCTTTTCTGGTACGACCGGATGAGTACAACATATCTCTTCGGGTTTTCTATGTCTGGTTGAGAATATTGAACACCTAGGTATGGATAATTCAGCATTGCACAGTGCAAAAGCTAGCAGCCCGCCGAGCCGAGCATCAAAATCAGGGAGCAGATCGACATTTTTTACCCAAGACCCAAGGCAAACACGTCACAGCGGAATGCAAGTTGGTGAACCATTTGAGTTGGATGGAAGGCATCCAGCTCCGTCGCGCTGTTAAACTAGTGTTGACCCCCTCGGATCCTTACAAGCCTGCCCCCGTCGCAGCGCGCACGGGAAACGCCGCTGCCAGTGCCGGTGCCGCACCCGCACGCACGCGCACCCACACCCAGGGTGCGTAAGAAAACTTGCACGAGGAGGCGATCCGATTTCCCAGCCTGAAAACTGGGGTTCAACTCCCATTCGTGCGCCCTCAGCCATTGTACCCTTTTGCACGCCTCCCTATGTTACTTCCTCCTACACTCCACGCGCTGTTGTATAATACTCTGCCACCGCGCTGCTGGCTGCTGCTGCTGCTACGGTACGGTGCTGGTGCTCGTCGCGATGAAGCTGGTGATGGGGGTGGATTTGGAGACGGAGGTGGAGCTGTCGCCGGCTGCCAAGTCGGAGGTGGCCGTGTTTAGCCCCTACTCCAGCCCAAGCACCGCCTTATTGCTGCAGAGGAGAGTCGTGGCATGGTATGGCTGCTTGAGCTCGATCGAGAGCTTCAACCGCGTCCATGGCATACAGTCCAACTCAGCACGGCTCTGTTGATGATGCAGGTCCAAGGAGACCGGGTCTCCGGCGACGGTCCGCGTGCGCCTCGGTGACAGAAGCTTCGACCTGCACAAGGTAAGAGCGAGCTTGCTGGAAATTTGCCATCTTGTTTTGATCGAGGTGCAGATCAGCAAGTCTGTGTCGCCGATGGCAGGATCCTCTTGTGTCCAAGTGCAAGTACTTCAGCGAGGCGTCGGCGTCGATCCAGTCCGGCGACGACGACATCGAGCTGCCGGCCAGCTTCCCGGGGGTGTGCGAGGCGTTCGAGGCGATCGCGCTCTTCTGCTACGGCGACGCCGTGGCGCTGGACCCCTTCAACGTGGCGGCGGTGCGGTGCGCGGCGGAGTTTTTGGGCGTGGCCGGCCTGGGCGCGCGCTGCGACCTGTACATCAACCAGGTTGTGCTGCAGAGCTGGGACGACGCGCTCATCGTCCTGCAGCGGTGCCAACCCCTGCTCCCGGTCGCCGAGGAGCTCCTCATCGTCAGCCGCTGCGTCGAGTCGCTGGCGTTCATGGCGTGCATGGAGATCCTCGACCCGGAGCAGCTGCGGCGGGACGACCTGCAGCCCGGCGGCGCCGGCGCCGCGACGCGCGCGCTGGTCGGACGCCGCTGGGACGCCGAGCTCGTCAAGGAGCTCGCCGCGCGCGACCTCTGGATCAAGGACCTGGTCGCGCTCCCGTTCGACTTCTTCGAGCGGATCGTGCAGGCGCTGCGGCGGCAGGGCATGAAGGAGAAGTACGTCAGCCCCGTCGTGCTCTTCTACGCCAACAAGTGGGTGCTCTCCAAGAAGACGCACAAGTTCTGGGCCACCACGGACGACGAGGCCGTCGACGGCGAGACCGACGCCAACAGGAGGGCCGCTGCGATCCTGGAGGGCGTCATCGGGCTGCTCCCGGCAGAGTCGGCGGCAGTGGCTGCGGGCGGCGCCATCCCTGTGGCGTTCTACTTCGCTCTGCTGTCGCGATCGCTAACCCTGGAGCTGAGCGACGAAAGCCGGACGAAACTGCGAGAACAAGTTGCGTCCAATCTGCAATTCGCTCGCGTGGACGACCTGCCGCTGCCGGAGGAGGAAGAAGCCGACCGGTCCATCGCCGATAGCAGGGAGGTGAGGGCAATGGAAAGCATCGTGTCAAACCATGCCGCCTCCGTGCAAAGGAGAGGCGTGGAGGCCGTCTCCGAGCTGTGGGATCGGTACCTCGTGCAGTTCGCTGGCGATCCGAAGCTCCGGCCGGAGAGGCTAGCTGAGCTGATCGGAGTCATTCCGGCCGGCGACCGGAAGACGCACAACCACTTGTACGAAGCAATCAACACATATTTAGTGGTAAGACAGGTGTCCAATGCTCGATCGATCATGCCCACGACTGCGACATGTTTGAATTTTTTTGCTAACAAAGAAGTGGGTGCCAATTCTGTCATGGTGTAGGAGCATCAGGGTTTGTCCGGGGAGGAGAAGGCGACGCTGTGCGGCCACCTGGATTGCCGGAAGCTGTCTCACGAGGCGTGCATCCAGGCCGTGCAGAACGAGCGGATGCCGCTCCGGCTAATCGTGCAGGCGCTGTTCGTGCAGCAGCTGCACACGCACCGCGCCTTCACGGAGTGCTCCGACTCGTTCCGGTGCATGCACTCCGGGGAGCTCGTCCCGGGCGCCGGCGTGTACACGCCGAGCCCCGGGTGCCCCGCCGTCCCCACCAGCCAGCCCCTCAGCAGCAGCAGCCCGTACGATAGCCACCGCGGCCCGCGCGACGCGAAGCTCCGCGCCCGCGACGACGCGTCGGACTACGAGACGGCCAGCTTCAGGATCCAGGCGCTGGAGCAGGAGATCATCTCGCTGAAGCAGACCCTGCAGCGGCACAACACACTCAAGGGCTCGGCCTCGGCTCGCAGGGAAAGCAAGGAGCCGAGCTTCAGGGTCGCTGCGGACGCGAGCACGCCGGCGATCATCAAACGCCGAGCCACGGTCTCCGGCAGCTGCATCGGATCCATGCGCTGGGGCTCGCAGCGCCGGTGCGCGAGCAGGATCCTGCGCGTCTTCGCGAGGCTAGCCGTGTTCGGGAGGGGTAGGTCGAGGGGGAAGCAGAGCAAGTGCAGCGCAGCAACAGAGCAGCCGAATTGCATGTAGAACAGTACAAGTATAAGCACACGCGAGGAGAAAATCGAATCATTTACTTGTGGAATAGAAAGTGCAGATGTTACGGTAGATTTGGGGAGCATGAATGTAAGCAGTGGTTTTGTGTGTAAATATTGCTAGCAATATCGAAGTTCTGAAGAGGTAGTTATTGTCAGGTGGCCATTCAGTACTTCAATATAAACGCTTGAAAGCAAAGTACTTTGTTAGGTTACCAACTCTGAACATCTGGAACCGAATTGTTTATGGGACGCGAAAATTTTAGTTCTCCACCAAAAATTTTTCACTTATCATATTGAATCACAGATGTATAGAGCATTAAATGTAAATAAAAAAAATTAATTGTACAATTTATCTATAAATCGTGAGATAAATATTTTAATCCTAATTAGTCGATAATTGGACACTAATTGTCAAATAAAACGAAAATACTACCGTAGCCAAATACAAAAACTTTTCGAAACTAATAAGACCTTAATTTGCATCTTGGTGTTGGAAAATGGTGTTCTCCATGCTCTAGGGAGTAATTGAACCAGCTAATCTGCTCAATGATATCCACATGCTGACATGCACGCCTCCTGAGATCCATCTTCTCCTTGATCAAGCCAAACGCTTGATACACAAAAGCGTCCTTCTATCAAAGATTATGTGATTTTGCTCCTTCCCTTCCAGATGTTTCAGCTTTGTATATGTGAGAAAGTCTGTGATAGTTCTTTGTTGTTTGGAGTATATTCCTTGCATGACTGAGGCACACAATTCCTCTACAGTATGATCGTTACTAGCCGACGCGAGAAGTGTACATCCTACCCATGAAGATGTGCAAACCTTCCTGCAAATGGACAACAAAGGCAAAGATATGTCTTTTTTTCTCTCGAATACACAAAAAAATGATGTATCATTGTATTAAGAAGGAAATAGAGTTTGAATACATGATTCCAACTCAAGGCCACGACGAAACATAGGAAGCAATGAACACCTTGATAAAAAGAGGGCTACCTCCATACTAAACTCCTTAAGTTTTTGGCGCCAGCTAGAGCCCACTGATCGCCCTAGGCTTTGATAATCTGTAGGAGTTTTGGCACCGTGCTCATGAACTCCTTGAACAAGCGAGCGTTCTCTTCTTTCCAAATTTCCTAGGAGCCTAGAGCAAAAACGACTCCATTCCCTTTCACTGACTTGCCTGGCAAGCTCCACGCAGATGCTTGCACCAGGTGAAAACTGAATGAGCAGTCGACGGTAGTGGTTGTCCAGTGGAACCATACCTCCCTTATGAATGGGCAATCGCATAAAAGAGGTGGTTAATCATTTTAGGCGCTTGGTCACAGAGATAGCACTCCTCCCTTATGTCGAGGCCATGGCGTGCATGTCAGTTGGCAGTCCAATGGAATCTCTAGCATGCTAACCATAGAAAGATCTTCACCTTCAATGGTGCCCATGCCCTCCATATCAGTAAGTGGCCATGGAATGGGATGGAGCCTTAGTGTAGCATCTTGTCATCCTGCTCCCTGATGGTGATCTCTATCATGGTCTCCCATAGTTGTAGATACTCCGCGATGGTCTCTGATGGCATGCTCTCCGTGATGCCTCGGGTCCATTGCCTATTGTTAAGCCCCTACTGCACTGTCAATGTTGATTTGATCCACCGAGAGACCAGCCAAGCTAGGTTTATGGCCATGTCCGCTGGGACAGATTGGCTTAGCCACTTATCCTCCTAGAACAACATAGTCTTCATGTCTCCTAGTTCTGTGTATGTTGATGCTTGGAAGAACGCTTGGACCTGTGACTCGACATCGAGGGGTAGTTGACTCCATGCACAACCAATGGGTTTGCAGCGTGTAGCCTGTGACTCTGCGAGCTTCAGGTCAGCGATCCCGAGCCCGCCCAGTTCCATCAGCCTATAAGCAGTGTTCCACGCCACCATGCATCTTCCTCGTACCGACGTATCACCGCCGACCCACAAGAACTTCCAGCAATCATGTTGATCTCTTTCATTGCCTATGGCGGTAGGCTGTCCTCCATCATGGAATAGATAGGTACTGCCCTAATGACTGATTTGATCCATACCAGCCTCCCACTCCTCGCCATGAGAGTTCCATTGGCCAGCCGTTTGGTGTTTAATTTGCAACCTAGGTATCGAATGGGAAAATCCTACACCTGGTAGCCCAAGATGTCGACGATCTCTGATAGAACCTCTTCTCTACCAAAGATTGAGGTTACTAAGCATTTGGCTAGGTTAGTCATTAGCCTCGATGCCTCCCCGAAGACCCAATTCCATTATCGCGGTCGTTCATCGGAATCAATTTCAGTGAACAATCTGAGTGACACGCGTGTCCAGTGCGCACATGTGCCTACCTTTGCATATGTCTGATGTCATTTTAAAAAGGCAAAACATCAATTTAAAAATACTAAAATTTTTAAATAGTGTATTTAATTTTAATTCCATCTACACTTGTATATTATACATAACGAGACGAACAAAACTATACCTCACTTGCATATGTTTCAAAAAAATATTTTAATAATAATTTATGTGTATTATGTTATTTCATATAATTTATAATACATAACTTATAAGTATAATTTATAACATAAATTATATTAAATAACTTGTGTACATAAGTTGTATAGAGTAACTTTATATGTTGTGTTTGGTAACTTTTTATATAAGTTGTGTTTCATTACTTTGTATTTATGTGTTTTGATATAAATTATAAGTTAGTTCATTTCTTTGTGTTTAATAACTTATTGTAAATGAGTTATGTTTCATAACTCTTGTGTTCCTAAGTTTTCACATAAGTTATATGTTCTAAACAATATGTTATAAGTTTATACATATAAATTATTATAAGTTAACAAGGTTATTTATATTTTTCATGTCTATGCTACCTAACTTAGTCGATTAACTTAGTTCACATGGTTATGTATCTAACTTATGCTTTCATGACACGTTAACTAATTTATTTGACTAAGTTATTGTATTGAGGTATGTGTCTAACTTTTCTTTTCATATGTATACTATCTAACTTATTTGATCAACTTTCTGTTAAAAGTTATGTTTTTAACTTGTGTTTTCATGTGTATAGTTATCTTACCTTTTCTATTAACTTATATTTTTTATTATCAACTTTTATTTTATATTTATTATTTTAAATATTTAAATATTTAGAATGTATGACATATTTGAAATGAAGTGAAGGCCTACGCGTCCACCATGTCTGTTTAAAAAGAGAAAGAGAAGCAAAGTAAAGTGAAATATCATTACACTATCTAAAAAGTGTGAGGTGAGAATGAAAACTTTCCTATTATAGCTGGTCGAAGAATTGATAGCTGGATTTATTTTAAATGGATGTTCGCCAACTAGTGAGACCGCCCGGAAGATCCTCAAGGTTTCTTTGACTGCCTGCCTCCTACATCGACGGTTAGGTCAGTCTCAATGCATATTTTATGGGAGTGTCATGCACATTAAATAGGGTGCCACATAAGCAAAATTGCTGACTTGGCAGAGTCATTAAATGAAGAAGTTTCATCAGATGAGAGATGAATTTCATCTCCATGAAACTAATGTGGCTCGGTTACCTAGTTTATAGTCTTGGTAACTGTGCCATAAAACTATGCATTGAGACTGACCTTAGGGCACTCACAATGCAGACTCTATCATAGAGTCTAAAGTTATTTATTACCTCGAACAATGTGGACTTAGAGTCTAAATAAGACTTGAAGTCTTATTTTTTCTACCTCTTTCTTCAATA
>Ga0182004_10002597_pt1 | contig 14145 bp, 8 predicted proteins | sample Sormic07211540_1_FD_120479 | JGI IMG/M metagenome (GOLD analysis project Ga0182004, IMG submission 120479) | Endophyte microbial communities from Sorghum bicolor roots, Mead, Nebraska, USA - 072115-40_1 MetaG | ecosystem: Host-associated > Plants > Roots > Unclassified | place: USA: Nebraska...
CACAACCATACAGTGTTTACATGTCATTTCGCTTCAGATTTAGACCTGCTATGTCTGTCAGCACTCTAAATTTATCACTTGCTAAATCGCCCTCGTGATCAAAATATGCTCCATCACTTGGAATTATTTCTCTCATAATAAAACCGCACAAGTTTACTATGAATTTCATAAAAATATAGCTAAAACTCTCTCTCTTGCCCTATGAACCCTAAGCCTAAGCAACAATGCATGATGAATCCTAGATCTAGAGCAACTCCAATACAAGAATTGAACAAAAAAATCACTAAAAAATGGCATCAAGGGCACTAACTAACCTTTTGGAAGTTTCTCACCAAAGAAATGAAGATCAAAACCTCCCCCTTTGGAAACTGTTCTTGTCTGGACCGCCACACTGCACAACTCACAGGAGTAACTGTTCTTGTCTGGAGGTGGACGAAGGATATTTATAACAAGATTAACAAGAGCGGATTATAATGAGAACCGCATGTGTAAATACAATTAACACAGGCGAACTTCTATACAAACCGCCTGTGTAAAAAGGTACATTTTCACAGGTGGTGTTGTTAAGGCAACCGGCTGTGTAAATAACATTTACACATGTGGTTGTTATTGTAAACCGCCTGTGTAAATAAACCGTTTACATAGGCGGTTGAGTTAAGAGAACCGTCTGAGAAAACACATTTACATGGGCGGTTCTCTTTATGAGCCCACATAATTTTTTCTACTGGCGTCGTGAAATTGTGAACCGCCTGTGAAAAAAACAAGGTGCCAACAAAAATGATTTTTGTACTAGTGAATGTTGATATGTGGCAAATTGGAAACTTTGCGAGATCATGGTTTGGGTTGGTGAATCCGAGCAGGACAGAAGGAATGATATGATGTATTTGTTGTTTTGATCCCGTGTTTTTGGGTCTACTTAAGGTCGTTGGCACATTGAAAATTAGATGGTTAAGGCGAGGCATAAGTTTATTATATCTTACTATGCATAAGTGTTTCTCGGATTATATATATATGGCCATATATAATTGTGTAAAAGTTGAACTATGAGAAAAATATTGTTGTTTCGTTATTTCCATGTGCATCGCTAAAATAAAACCATAGCGTTAGCACGAGCACTATACTAGTTTGGATATATTGTTTTGGAACGTTTGTATTTAATGAGCTCCTAGCATAACCCGTAACTTTTACATTTTCCACCCAAACTATTATAAACTTCGAAGTTCTAGTTTAGTCCCTATGATTTGTGTCATTCCCACGTAAAAGTGTATGCAACACATATTGTAAAATTCAACCTATGCAATATGATTCAACCACTTTCAACCTATGTCATTCCCCCCGCTCCCTCTCTGTGCAGCGGAGGACCCAAACTCGCCGTTCGGCTTCGCCTTCTCCATCGATCCTGACATGGTGGCGTTTTAGCTCTCGCATGGCCTTTCACCGGTCGTCACTTTCATTGGTACGCTGCCCGTTTCGGCCGAATCCAAGGTCGTCCCTCCCCCCTAACGAGCTCGATGAGTACCTCGTGGAGAATTTCTCTCGCCTCCTCATGTACCTAGATGGCGCCCGTCACATTGAGTTCTACAACGATTTCTGTAAGGACTACCTATGGCCGTTGGTCCACTAATTGTTGCCGCTCTCTCTGGCCCATCCTAGCGCTTCGACACCGATATGTACCGAACATTCCTCATGGTGAACATGCAGCGCGGATTGTGTCAGCGAGGTGGTTTCCCCGGACGACGGCGACCTCGTCATCATCCATGACTACCACCTCTGGGTGCTCCCCTGAAGGTTTTAGAATACGCAAATCACAGCCCTGTATGCAGTGGCTAACCAAAAGAACAGAGAAAGCTCAAGAACGAATGAAGAACACGCGCAATGTGATATGACCAACGACAATTGTCAAAGGACAGTGTTGTTTTCAACAGATTTAAGTGTCACACACACACACACACACACACACACACACACACACACACACACACTTACACTCTCAACTGAGCTAAACAACTGCCTAAAAACCGATACAAAAGAGATAAGTTTGCAACTGCTCAGTCACATCACGTCATGGGCACGCACACCGCGTGCACAACAACTGCTTAATTTAAACCCGCTGCTTCCCACCTTTGGCTTGGTCTAGCTCTCACATGCAGAATTACACTACCATTCCCACCTTCCTCCACTGCAAGTGCCCATGCATCGGCATTGGGTTCTTCCTCCACTCTCCGTTCCCCTCCCAATGGTTGTGCGTCCTTCCCGGTCCTCTCGTACTAGGAAAAAGTCCTCTCAATGCGTCCACACTAGATGTGGACTGAACTATCTCATGATATTCTAAACCCACCTCATGTACCGCTTTAATGGGCAAACAACCCAACCCTTGGAACCACCTACAGCTCTAGGTGGCAAAGTGCCGACATCAAGGTGCTAAATCTTCCCGTCGATGTGGAATCTTGGGGAAGATCAGCCTGTTATCCCTAGAATAGCTTTTATCTATTGAGCAATGCCCCTTCCACTCGGCACGGTCAGATCACTAAGGCCGATTTTTGTCTCTGCTCGACGGGTGAGGCTTGCACTTAATCTCCCTTCTGCCTTTGCACTCTCTAGGACCAATGTCATATTACATCTTGCCCTTTATGATTAAGAACTGTATCTGTGGCTACTGCTATTTTGTCAGTCAGTCTGTCCCCAATATTAAATCTCGCTGACCACACCCTATGGCGATCATCGAATCGATAGCAATAAGCCATATTTGAAGGCATTCATATACGGAACATCTAGAAATTGTACTCGGAGCAGGAGGCAGGAGATTCAATTAAGCGAGAAGCGGATCCTTGTCTCTGTTTTTTGTTCCTTGTCTATAGGAAAATTACATGCTATTCAAGGCATCAATAGAACCCTATAATTTTGGAGCCCTACTTATTTTCATTGTCTTCGGAATAGTAGAATAATTTAATTTGATCGTCGGCGCCGTTCCGTCCATGCATGATGATCTCCTCCGAGGCCTCCTCTGCTAGCTGCGCTGCCTCGGTTCGTCGGCGTCCCCAGCCGTCTCCGTGCGCTCGCAGATTCACATGGTCGTGCAGGCCAAGCCCGACCCACTATTCGTGTTCCAGTTTGGCGGCGAGCCAGAGTGTGGGCCCATAGTGTACCAGGTGCCCGGAGGAGCCGCCAGCGGAGGTCAGGGGCAGCCGGTCTTCACCTGCCGGTTCAGCGCCAGCCGGAGGGCAACCAGGAGCAGGTTGGTAAAACTTGGTATAGCTTGGCGTGTAGTTTACGTGACACATATTCCTGTGTGCCACTTGCAATAGGTTTATTAATTTGCTTGCTCATTCAGTTATCCTTGTCTTCACGCTGTCAGTATTTTGTTTGATCGTTCATCGTTTGAATCTGATTTCATAGCTACTAAGTGCTTGTGTAGTTCATAGTTGCAGACACGCACTGACCAAGAATGCTAGGTAGACATTAGTGGGCAAGCGTGGAGCACTAACTGTTGGTCCAAACACAATAAAGTGGCTTAATACTTAATAGACTGATATACAAATCCAATGGTCAAAAATTTAAAACTCAAGGATAAACAGATAACTCTAAAAATTAGCAAACCTGCACAAACAATATAAGTTTACAATAATGGAGTCATCAGTGGCCGAAGCGGGCAGCATATATAAGTTTACAATGGAAGTACCCATTCCATGTGGTGGAGCTAGAGATGATCATGGTGATGATGGTGATGATCACAAGATGATCAAGTGCTCAACTTAGAAAATAAGAAAGAGAAAAACAAAACCTAGTTGATCAAGGCAAAGGTATTGCTTAGGGATTTTGGTTTCGGTGATCAAGACATCATAGAGGGTGTGATCACACTTAGGATAGATAGCCGTACTATGAAGAGAGAAATTCCATGGTTAAAATGGTTATCAAGTGCCACTAGGTGATTTCACATGAACATATGCATTAGGGACATAGTATGCTAACATGACCCTTGAAAATATTTATAAAAATATGCGAACACACATGCATAAGGAGATACACTTGGTGGTGTTAGCACATTTACAAAGGAGATGAAGTTTGAGAGGTAGAGAAGAGTGGAGACTCCCTCTCCCTCCTGCCTTGCAACCTCAGCAGGATTTGGCGAAGACGCATGAGTGTTTCTCATTGAGAAACACACACCAAATGATGGAGGCGCTTGCACCGGATGTTGGTCGTACATCCGATTAGTATTGACTTATAGCGCGCAGAGGCAACAACCAAGGGTTTAGTACCAGACGCTTCATATGTGTGTTCGATCTCTTTCTAGCTTGGACTAGATGCAGGGCACCGAACTCTAATGGATCACTATTGATCATTCGGTGTGCATGACGTCGTGCAGAGTGACGAGCTAAGGGAGGACTAGACGCTAGGGTAAGTCCAGTCACCAGGCACCGGACGCACCTGGTGAAGAAAACTGCATTCTAGAACCTCTCTGAGTAGCGACCAGATCCTAGTCCAGTGTTTGGTCATTTTTTTTGAAGCGAGTTCGGTGAGAACTTATCAATTGAGATCTAATGCATGTCGTTGAAAGTCAGAGGAAACGTGGTGAGAATCTAAGCACTGGTCACTAAGGTCTGCGTCCGGTCGATCTGACTAGAGCATCTGGTGGCCTCGAGTTCAGTGCATAGAGAGCTCCCCTATGACCCTAATGGCTCTATTCATTTGGGGGCTCTATAAATAGTGTTTGGCTGGCTTAGGTCTCACTCTCTTGGCAATTTCACATACTTGACATCCTTGTCAGTCTAAGCAAACACCTCCCACTCATCTCCATCCTTGATTCATCATCTTTATGAAATTAGGAGTGATTGCAAGTGCATTTGCATGAGTGATTACATCTAGTGGCACTTGGGGACCACTGTAGCTATAGAGTTCTTGTTAATCTTGGTGGTTGGAGCCACCTAGATGGCTTGGAGTAGTGGAGGAGTTATGGTAAGAGTTGGTAATGGTTCTTGGCCACCTCCTGGTGATTTATGAGGGGTTCTTGTTCCTTTCCTGGTGGAGCGCCAAAGACAACTCTAGTGGATTGCTCATGTCATTGAGGTACCATACTTGTGGGTAGGTTCTTGCAGTGTCCTATGTAAGGATGAGGTTCATACAACACCTCTTAGTCACCGAACCACTAAGTGTTGGTCGACACAATGGGGACTAGTGTGCCGACAAGCACGTGAACCTCGGGAAAAAAATCATGTCTCAATTATGATTGATTGACATTCTCTGGTGATTGATTGGTTCATATCTTGGTGATTAGTTCATCCCTTATGCGGTGGTATAAAGATCACATTTCTCTCTATTTATATTCCCTCAAAGTAGTGTAATTAGCTTTATCTGCTAGTTATGCCTTGTGTAGCTTAGTTCACTAGTGTAGCATGTAGTGACATAGCTCTTGAGTGCCTAGTGACCTTACTAATTAGAATTGTTAGGATAGGTGGCTTGCAAACCCTCAATTAGAGCTAGAGCAAAATTCTTTGCTTTGTTATTTACTAACTCTATGCTCTAGTGAGTTTGTAGAAATTTTATTAGGCTATTCATCCCCTCTAGGACCTTTCACATCCTTACTTTGAGGAGAACAATGTAAACTAACCACAAAATCCATAGTAATATGCACCCACATCCATTTCAAAATCTTTGAAGGCTTCAATAAAACTATAGGCGTCTTATGCTCAACCTTCACCTGCTGGCACACATCACAAGTTGCAATATACTTGGCAATATCAACCTTCATTCTCTTCTACCAGAAGCTTTGCTTAAGGTCTCTATACATCTTGGTCTCACCAACAGTGTATGGAGTCCGATGACCTTCTCCATATCTTTACATGTGATTTTTGAGGCACACAAAGGCATCCTCTAAAATGGACCACATCATTATCATCAATACTAAACTCTCAAGGTTTGCCATTCCCTATCCTCTTAATATGAACCTCCTGAATTAAACGATCATGTTGTTGTCCCTCGCACAACCCTCTAAAGAAGGGATGGCCGAATGAGCAACTAGGTCTTCTCTCTACTAGTGCTTGCATAGCATAAGGAGACACCCATACGATCAAATCTGCAATCAACAACATTGCCACCTTAGGAACCCTGGTTCTATTAAGAGCATCTGCCACAACATTCGCCTTCCTAGTTGGTACTAAATGTTGAGATTGTAATTCTTTATCAACTCATGCCACATATATTGTCTCAAATCCAACTCCCTCTAAGTGAAAATAATTAATTTGGACGTCGTGTGGCTGGATTAGCAAGTTTGAGGATTTAGATATGTAGATTTGGAAGTTAGAGACCTAGATGACACTACGCAAGTTTAGGTACCTCATGTGATCTGTTTAACATGTTGGGGATCTCGATATACAATATTGGAAGTTTGGGACCTAGATGACACTGCAGTGTGGTTAGTAAGGTGTTCGATTGAACATATTTGATCCATGTCAGCGTTGAGTCATGATTCCACAACAGAGTATGGAGCAGGCAACATGTGTTGTAGCCCCCAAGTTGAGGGACCTAGAAATCAAAAAAATGGAAATTTGGGACCTAGATGACACCACCTTCCATGTTTAGGGACAGCTAGTGTATTTTACTCTAAGATATACTCCTGCCATCCCAAAATAATTGTCGTTCGCGCTTTCCGAGAAATAACTTTGACTAAATATATATTAAAGATATCAATATGTATGGTACATAATTAGTATCATTGGAAAGATCTTTGAATCTAGTTTTTTAACAAATTTATTTAGAGATACAAATGTTGCACGTATTTTCTATAAATCCAGTCAAACATGTGACATGGAATCCTAAAATGACAGTTATTTTGAGACAGAGGGAGTAGATATATAGAGGTAGAGCATGCATCTAGTCCGACGATGTCCACACAAAACAAAATTCAGAGAAGCCTTTACATTCGATTACTTAACTAAACATAAGACGAAATATTTGAACCAAAACAATATATAAACTCTTGCAGTTCAAAACCTGACTGTAGTTGATCATAGGGTTTGTTTTTTCTTTGTATAAACAACAAACCAAGCTGGTGCATAGATCAAACATCCATGGTAGCTGATCGTTTTATCACAATACTATCATAGACCTAGCTAATGGAGGTAAACCAGATGCATGACAATTACGTTCGTCAATCCATATGATCACTTAATACTCCGTCATTGAATTATCGCCTCATTAAATAACTGACACAGATTTAGTCTATCTATGACATTCTACTAAAATCTCACATGGTGCTCATCATGGATAACCATATTTCTTTTGCGCAGTCTGACAGTGCACTCCATATGTAATTCATAGGTAACAAACTTCATGTACCCAGAGTTATTAATGCCTCATTGGAGTTGGCAGGGAGAGAAATGGCTTGAATGTCAGCACTAGGCCAATTATCGACACCATGTTAAGCGTGAGGAACAGAATCTGGTTACCTGCATTTTGTGTAAATGAAACAAATATATGCACTTAGTTATTATATTTACTTTCTAAATCCTAAGGCAAAAATGGAGGAGCCATATGTCCCATTTACCAGGTAAGAATAGCCCGCTTAGGTGCTTCTGAGCCCATGAAAATCTGAAATTAAAAGCCAAGAAAAGAAGTTCAGCATATTTAATCCATGATCTTATTGTTTTGGGGAAGCATATATAGTAGCTTTCCAGCCATATAAAAGATAGAAAAAGAATATTTACATAATTCCTGCTGCTGCTGGAGCTACAGCTTTGAACGTTGACATCACTGTAACAGAGATACCATTAGCAGTACCTCTCTGCTTTTGTGTCTGAACATGTTATCAAAGAAGTAAGAATCTAAAAAAAAGTATAATGAAAATGTATTGAGACAAATAAACCTGCCAGGATGGATATGTACCACTGCAGTATTTTGCAAAATGTTGCACGCAATAGTAATAGTAGCCTGTTTTATGCAAAAAAAAATACATTAGCATTTGTTTGTAACAAAGTATCGTTTTCAAATGACTAAACTAGTTATATATCACTAGAAGATTCGCTAAACTCGAATTCGGGAGGGAATGCATATTTTATACACCAGTAATGCCTTTTTCATATGCTCGTTGCCAATGCAAAGAGAAGGGATGGCTGAAATTTGACTCACAGCAAACACATTCTTCAGAATTGATGCCATGTTAATAAGTATTTTGAGCTCCAGGCCATGTAGATTGGACATGAATGGATACGTTGTGAGGAGAAGAATGGACAAGATCTGCAAACCAAACATGTATTTGAATTCGGTACCAGAAAAGATAAATCAGATTAACGAAGTTATCTAACAAAGACAAGACTACTTAGGGACATCTCTTTTAGAAAAATGAACTAGGGAAACCCCATACAGGACATCTCTTTTAGAAAAATGAACTAGGGAAACCCCATACAGTTTCTGTTGAGGATTTTTTGGCCTCCAGTACTACACTACACACTATTCTATTATTGTCCCCTTCCTAATATTCTAATCTATATCTTAATTACCATCTTGATTTGTTCTTTTTTCTGTTGAGTATTTTTTGTCCTCCAGTACTACACACTATTCTATTAAGATTCTTTATCCTTGTAAGAAAACCCCAATAAAGATATATTTCTCACATACCGCTGCAGGCCGAAATGTCTTGATTGGTCCAAACTTCGAAATGAAGGGATAAATGGTAAGTTGATATACCAGTACACTAAGCCCTACAAAGATCAAATGAATTGTTGCCATGTAAATAGTTTAACAACACCAATATTAGAGCTACATGTGCAAACATTTCACTGTAACTAGAGTATAATACATCATGGCCAACATCAGTTGAATGTAAATATTTTAAATGCATTAGATGATTTAGAAGCGTAGGCCAGTTATATAGTGAAAGACTATTGGATGGAAGCAGTAAAGATGTATATGTATGTTATTATGTGCTAAACTCCTGTTACAAGGTATGTTGCTTCTCATATTCTATAATCATTAGGTTGCCAACAGGCCTCTACTCCATCTGGCTAGACAGCCTCAGCGGCACTCCTCAGGTCTTAGGTTCGACTCCTTGTTGGAGTGAATTTCAGGTTATGGTTAAAAATTCCCCACGTCTGTCCCATATCAAAGCACAAGTCAAGAGCCAAACCACTCACAAGTTAGTGAGAAAACCTTATTCTTAAGCACAATACCCCGGAGTAGGCTTGACCCTTGTAGGCCGAGTTTTTTTAAATAATTATTAGTGTAAAACTTGGGAAAAACTAACACATACCTGAGAAGGCGAACACAGTACCAACATCCTGGGATGTAAAGCTTAGGCCCTGAAATTTTCTGCTGCTCACAGCCCAGAGTGAAAATATCTGAAGATGTTTTTTCGTAAAAGATATTAGCATCAACATGCACAGTATTTTCAGTTATTTCAATGTCTAAAGTGGAAACATCATTTTGCATTGATGTTTAATTGACTGAGTTACTCAGAAGATATCTTGAGGTTCAGAAATATTTGATATAGATTACCTCAAGATAAGCAGTGTCATGGAGAGAAAAGATAGAAAAGATGATTATTGCTGACATCAATTGCCAGTTCTTTAGCAGATTCTCTGTAGATTTAGAACCACCAACTTGTGACTCAAGTTCTTCAATAGCTTCTACTTTGTCGTCATCATGAAAGTGCAGCGTTTCCTAAGAAAATGAGATAAAATGCGAAGAACTTTCTCAAAATGATAGGAAGTTTCAGAAGAATGGTTTTTATCAAATTACAGAAAAGTTGTACGTAGTGAATGGAGGAATATAAGTCCACAAACAGATTTCATTTATTTTCTTGAGTATCTAACTATTTGGATTCCAAAAATCATAGGAGAGATAATGTAGTATACCGGAAGCCAAATGCATGCAATACATGATCCTACTGCTAGCACTGAAATGACGAAGCAAGGGAGGAAGTATGGAAACCTGAAAGTTAGATGCAGATTTCAAAGGTTTATCATAGTCTGAAAAAAAAATATAGTTATATGACTGAAATAGGATGAGAATAATTTACCTTCCAAATATGGACTCTTCAGAGATAATTTTTGGGTACTTTTGTGCAGGCTAACACAAGATAAAGGATAGATAATGTTAGTTATATGTTTCTTTGCAACAGTTTCTTTATTAGATTATAATATGCAAATATTCACTGCACTAGACTTTAATCATAGTGCACAATCTGGCAAAAGTCTAAAATAACCAAAGAATATATTTACACCAACTTTGTTCCATATATAATTATGGGCTATTTCTAATATCGAGATGAAAAATCTGAAGTTCAGTTTATATATTTTCTGTTAACTCAACAAGTAGTATCCTCTTTTGTACACATAGATGTCAGCTTAGATTTAAGGGAAACATGATAAAGGCACTCATTGACATTTTTTTGTGAAACGCACTCGCTGACATTTCAAATTTAACTTATCATGCTATGAAAGTACAATTATCTTCACCTGTGCAAGAAAGCCTCCAATAGATGGCCCAAATAAGCACTCACTGACATTTCAAATTTAACTTATGCTATCAAAGTACAATAATCTTCACCTGTGAAAGAAAGCCTCCAATAGATGGCCCAATAACAAGAGCTATCGCTCGTGATGATGTAACCTAAGACAGAATGTTAAAAGTAAGGTACATGTAAACTAAACATACAAAATAAAAATTAAATAAAATTCAAAGAAGTCACAAAATAATTTCTCTTACAAAAGAGATTCCTAGAGCTTGATGTTCTTTCCTACTGACTTCTGAAGCATAGGCCTAGAAAATGCAGATGCAATCATGAGAATCTAAGACCTATAATTTGCACATATTGGGTCTAGGGACCAACACTGTCAGCTACCTTGATGGGTCCCAATATACCACATAGCAATCCAAGCAATCCCCTAGTTACAATTGCCATCCAATAAGTTGTGCTAAGTCCAAAGAGTGTGTTGAAAATAATCCTGAAAAGTGAATGGAAGCATTGTTTACTAGGTTTTGGTAATTGAATGCTAAGGTTTATCCTACAATTTGGCTTCATGATCCGTACACTGAGAGGATACTAATCACAATGCATGGCTTCCTTCCATACTTGTCAGCAAACATGCCCCATGGCACAGCACTTATGGTTCTTCCAAGGAAATAGGTTGCCCCTGATAAAGAAATAAAATACAATCAGTAAGACATTAAACAACACTAATTATAAACCATAATCAAATATTGTCGGTTTACTTAGTTATTCGATGAAAATGCATGACATGTGACTTTGTGTGAAGAGTATTTATAAAATAAGTCTACAAAACCAAGCCTTGAAACCCCAATCATGAACAAAAAAAACATTTCTCACCGACAAAACCAGCATAAAATCCAATGTCTTGCTCTTCTTTTGCAACTTTCAAGTCCCTGATCTGTTTGATTCCAACAAAGTTGAATATTTCATTCCATTTTGTACTCTTTTCTAAAAACAAATATGATACACATTAAATAGGGTAAAGGTTGGGGTCTAAAAGAAGCATACCATGAAGTATAGATAAGGGAACAATGATTGGATCGGTAGAGCTAGAAAAAGAAAACACCAGGTATTAGTCACTAAACCAAAAACCTGACCAGAACAGAAATCCGATAAGAAAATAGACATATACTTTAAATTTGGACAGTAAAAGTCATTAAACCAAAAACATGCAAGGCAAGGCACATATGCACATAGTGTTCAAAATAAATATTAGTCACACATGGACAAAATTAATATTTTGGCTCTTTTGTATGGGTAAGTTTGTCTATCAACCATAGGTGTATTTACATATTACAAGTTTTCACTGATGAAATAGATGAAAATGAATTATACCCAAAATAACTATTGCTAAAACTGAGTACTAAAACACAATCGTTATGAAACAGCCTCAACTCTGCAGTCCTATATCATGAATAAGCACAAGCCCACTTACATACCTTTGAAAACCGGCTAAGCCAACTTTCAAACCCAATTATCTAGAATTTGGGCAAATCTGAGGTTAAGATGTAATTAATATGGTTTTGTAAAGGATTGGTTTGCTAGGGGTGATCTCCCTACCCAATAATATAAATGGTCACAACTGACTATGGGTACCAACGATAAAAACAATATGTTACCTTTTTTGCCTTTTGCTTACTATCTTTTTTTGAGAATTATACAGTATATGCACACACACCACCTATGAACATACGTACGCAAACCTCTACTCCTATGAGCACCCTCAAAGGACTGAGCTGGCAGATCACAAGATTCACAATGTCACCACAAGGGTCTCGCTGTTGACGAGAACGTCGCCTACCACTAAAAGTATAGCGCCGTTAAATACTAGAATAAATTCAGGAAAATATGAGCACCCGTGCCAAGTCAAGGACATGAACCCAGATGGACAGGTTCCACAAGGAACCCAACCAACTGATTTATGATAATTCGTGCCTACTATCTCTTTTGGTTGAACTCTTCCACACACCTAATTGTTTTCTTCCTTTGCGTCTCGATGATGATTGAAGACATCCTAGCTGGCATATTCCGCCGAGCCTAGGACATACAGGAGTGAATGGGCGAGCCTCCGAACATACTATATATATATTCTATCAAAACTCGCTACGCTAGGTTAAAATCGGTTAGACTGGGTGCAAAACCAACTAAGCCAAGCTTGGTAGAGGTGCTACAATGAACACCTTTGAGAGTGGCACATGATGTGCTTGTGAGATGACATATTTTTGCGCAACACCTTTATGCTGATGTCATATGCAAAGATAACGTATGGGTAAAGATAAATACTGAATAAAGGCACCCTATATGTTGTATACAGTGGTAAGCATGTGCCCTCTTCCACCTAGGGCACCGCTCGTGCTACCACTATTTTTATGGTTTTCGAGTGTTAAGCTTTTTTAGTAGTATTTTTCTCAGTAGCATATATTATAACCTCATACGTAAAGAGTGAAAAAACAGTTTTCAAGACAGATATGTGCACAAGGATTTTATATTTTGAAACAACATATTTTAAAGCTATTGATTGTCAAAATTTTAAAATTTTAATTTAACTATAATTTAGGTGAAATCATCAAGAGTCTGTGACTTGATGGAGTAAAATCCAAAGAAAGAAGTCCGCTCCACAATTCCTAGAATGTCATGTACGTACTATATTACGTGTGAAGAATTAATTAAGACAAAATGAAAATATGTGCTGGAGATTTGCTGGAGGTGAGGCACTGGATCCATCTATTGATGAAGTTGAGGTAGGGGCCGAGATGTTGGTACTGATCTTGTTTGCCTCATCCAGCAGGCCGTTTAGTCTGTTTAAGACTAGTAAACTGCAGGTGCAGGTGCACCGGGGAGTGGGAACAGGAGAGGGGAGTCGAAGTCAATCAATTTTGGACTTTTGGTACATATATAGCTAGGGATATAGCTAGGGTTACAGATTAGTTGGGCCAGCTATAGTGGGCTTTGGTAGCAGGCTCCCCTCATACTTCAGGTCCCCGACGGGCACCTACGGGGAGAGTGAGAACCCGACCCCAACCTGCCCCGTTTCGCGTCCCTGAACCCAAAAAACCCATGGGGGAAGCAGATCCGCCCCTGCCCCCGCCGGGTCTAAGAGCAACTCCAGTGAGCCTCCTAAACAAGCCTCTATTCTAAATTTTAAGAGTTTGAGTGAAAAAAACAATTCCAGTGGGCCTCCTACTTGAGCTCTCATTTTAGGAGGACTCCCAAATTTTACTCAGAGGCCCGCAGGAATAGGAGGATCCTATCCTCTCGCCGGCTTCGGTCTCCCCTTCGACGCCCCCGACGCTATGCCGCCGCCTCCTCCTCCTCCTTGCCCTCCGTGCGAGCACCCCCTCCTCTCTAGGCGCAGGACGGGTGTGGCGAGTTCATGCCGTCGCTGGAGGCCGACCCGGCGGACCCGAGCTCGCTCAGGTGCGCCACGTGCAGGTGCCACCGCAACTTCCACCGCCGGCTCGCCGAGCTGCCGCGATGCGCGGTGAGGAGACGCCGGACGACCGCCTGCCGGCCGCCTTCGACGAGGAGACCGAGGAGGAGTCGGACAAGGGCTCGGATTTCGACGAGGACCGCCCGATGTCGCCGCTATCGGGGCCAGCCTTGCCGTCGCACGGCTACCGCCAGCAGGCCGCGCCGGCGCCACACATGCTCCTCGGGCTGAG
>Ga0182004_10002598_pt1 | contig 14141 bp, 14 predicted proteins | sample Sormic07211540_1_FD_120479 | JGI IMG/M metagenome (GOLD analysis project Ga0182004, IMG submission 120479) | Endophyte microbial communities from Sorghum bicolor roots, Mead, Nebraska, USA - 072115-40_1 MetaG | ecosystem: Host-associated > Plants > Roots > Unclassified | place: USA: Nebraska...
AATTCGTGTAGTGTTCTTGTTCCATGTTGAAATTTCCTGCAAATGTTTTGCTGCCTCCTCAACAGCCGATTGTTGGGAACCGCAGCCACTGAAACAACCACATCCGAGGTAGACAGCTCCAAACTATTACTGTATGTGGATGATTGAATTCGGTATGCTATCTGTTCGCTGCACCTGTACAGCAAGTCAGCAATATGCCATTGCCATGTAGTTTGGAGCCCCTACATGGACTGCACCTGTACATCGATGCCATTGCCATGTACAGACGAGAAATTAAGCAGTCAAGAGTCAACCCATCCTGCAGCAGTATCTGTATGTCCAAGTCAACATGCCTGCAGCTGTATCTGTATGCCCAAGTCAACATTCATACAGCTGTATCTGCACGCCCAAGTCAACATGGCTGCTACGGGCTAAAAAAAAAACATGGCTGCTACGGTCTAAAAAAAACATGGCTGCTACTCCTACATACGATAAGTAGGAAATTAACAAGACAACAGCAAGTGCAAGGACGACGACAACGAGTAGGAGGAGGGAGGGCTGCCTGCGCTAGCTTGCGCATTGTGATGGATCATCAAGACGCCGGCGATGGCGAGGAGCGCCAGCAGCAGCTTGATGATCGTGAGGATGAGCAAGACCATGTGCTGTTGTCGCCACCGGAAGAGGATGGAAACCAAGAGCCGCTGGAGATCGACAAGGAATCAGTAGTGCAGCAGCAGCAGCAGCAGCAGCAGCTACCGTTATCGCTGTCGTCGTCGTGGCGGGCTGCGGCGGTCAGCTTCAGGGAGAGCCTGTCCCGCTCCGTCTCCTTCTCCCTCAACAACGAGCAGGAGAAGGACGACGAGGTCGAGCTGAGGTGGGCTGCCGTCGAGAGGCTGCCCACCATGGACAGGCTCCACACCTCGCTGCAGCTCCATGCGGAGGAGCAGCAGGTCGTGGACGTGCGCAGGCTGGGCGCGGCGGAGCGGCGCATGGTGGTGGACACCCTCATCGCCAACATCCACCGGGACAACCTCCGCCTGCTCCGCAAGCAGCGGCAGAGGATGGACCGCGTCGGCGTCCGCCCGCCCACGGTGGAGGTCCGCTGGCGCGACGTCCAAGTCGAGGCCGATTGCCAGGTGGTTCATGGGAAGCCGCTCCCCACCATCTGGAACACCATCGTCTCCAACCTCTCTGTACGTGTTCTTCCCATCGGTGCCCAGCTCTCCCAGCTCTCTCTCTCTCTCTCTTATATATATATATATATATATATATCTTCTGCGTCCATTATACGCGTCCTCCATTGATTCCATCATCAGCTGGTGAGCACGATGGTGGGCCTGAACAACGGCCAGCAAGCGAGGGTGCGCATCCTCCACGGCGTCAGCGGCGTGGTCAAGCCGTCCAGGCTGACGCTCCTGCTTGGACCGCCTGGGTGCGGCAAGACCACACTCCTGAAGGCGCTCGCAGGGAAGCTCAACGCCACTGGTCTCAAGGTGACAGGAGAGGTAGAGTACAATGGTGTTGAGCTGAGTAGCTTCGTGCCGGAGAAGACGGCGGCTTACATCGACCAGTACGACCTTCATGTCCCAGAGATGACTGTCAGAGAGACTATAGACTTTTCTGCAAGATTCCAAGGCGTTGGCAACAGAGCAGGTAACTGTCCAAATCAAATTAACGGACAAACACTCACTCTCTCACTGTGCTGTTGTGTATATCTTTGTTAGAGATCATGAAGGAGGTGATTAGAAAGGAGAAGGAGGCCGGGATTACCCCTGACCCTGACGTCGACACTTACATGAAGGTAAACCACTAGTAGTTTATCATGCATATATTTTTCCAAGTGTCCACATCATTTTTTATATAGTTTACTTATCAGTACAATCCTCGCTCTCCTTCTCAATATCTAATTGACAAGCAAATTATGAATGCATGATTTGCATGTGCACAGATTATTCTCTAACTCCAATTCTAACGGTCACTATTACATCTTTTTTAATTTCATAGGCGATATCTGTGGAAGGTTTAGAAAGAAGCATGCAAACAGACTACATTATGAAGGTACGTACTACTGCAGACGTATAGTATACTGTGGCCTGAGGAATCATGCATGTGCATGCTCTTGGCCCACCGTATAAACGGTATAAGAATAAACTCTTTCTCAATTGACAGATTATGGGACTTGACGTATGTGCTGACATAATGGTGGGAGATGCAATGAGAAGGGGTATTTCAGGCGGTGAGAAGAAGAGACTTACCACAGGTGATTCCACGACATCTCAAATTATTTGAGGGCGTCCCATGCAAGTCCCAACTACAATTATGTAGGGATTGAATTAAAATGCTACAAGTCATCGACTAATAAAACCCTATAATGCGGATGGGATGATATATAATCCGTTCGGTTTTACTGAAGATTCTGTCTTACAGGAGAAATGATAGTAGGACCCTCAAAAGCACTCTTCATGGATGAAATATCAACTGGGTTGGATAGCTCCACAACATTTCAAATTGTTTCTTCCCTCCAGCAGTTGGCTCATATCTCAGAGTCTACCATACTAGTCTCACTTCTTCAACCAGCACCTGAGACATATGAGCTTTTTGATGACATTATCTTGATGGCTGAAGGAAAAATTGTATACCATGGATCTAAAAGTTGCATTATGAGTTTCTTTGAATCATGTGGATTCAAGTGCCCTGATAGGAAAGGATCTGCTGACTTTCTCCAAGAGGTAAATATGCAAAATTGGTTACGTAAAAACAAGTAGCAACATAATTAGCAGTTTCTATTACATTTCCTATACCATTTCTTGTTCATAACACTTGTTGGGGCATGCCATAATGCAATTAACAAAAATATGTCTCCCACTAGAACAAAGCGAGAGTATATGGAAAATGTATCTTTGCGTCTACATCCTACAAGGAAGAGTTGTGTCTTGACCCTTGACCATTGACCTTCACCACCAAAATCTCGTCCTCTCTATCATTTGGTTTACAAGATTGGCCAATACTCATAGTATTCATTGAGGAAACAATCCAAATATCTACAGCTTTTGCAAACTCTCACAGAATCATCCTGTTTATGCAGTAATGCAAAAGCCCAACCTTGCATGCCCAAGTTTTTCTACTATCATTTTTTGCAATATATATGCAGAACAAATAAACTAGAAATTTAGGTTGACATATTGTTCTTAATAACTACTATTTATGTGGGCATATGTCTCAAGTTTCACTATTTGTGTAACATACAAAGGACTACTATCTATAGTTTGCGAAGTGTCATGCAAAAAATGATTAACAACTGTACACATGAAGCAATAATAAAGTATAGATTAAACTATATATTAGGGTAATTGATTAACTTTGTTAGAAGCTAGGAATTCTTATTCTTCCATGTATACTTATATATAGGTCTTATCGGAAAAGGATCAACAACAATATTGGAGCCGAGGCGGAGAAGCATACAATTTTTTTACCATTGACCAGTTCTGTGACAAATTCAAAGTGTCTCAAATTGGCCAGAACCTTGATGGGGAGATTTCAAAGCCTTATGACAAATCAAAAGGGCATAAAAATGCCTTGTCCTATAGTATCTACTCGTTATCCAAGTGGGAACTCCTCAAAGCATGTTTCGCAAGAGAGCTTCTCCTCATGAAACGAAATGCCTTCATCTACATAACAAAAATTGTTCAGGTAAGCCACATATAAATGATATTTTTGTAGAAAACGTTTGATAAATATAAATTATTGAACATATAGATTTAGTATTATTAAACAAATATAAAGACTAATCACCTAATTTTGTAGTTCCACATGATTCACATGGAACTAATTATTGATAATCAAATGAAAATTACATATATTATCAACTATATACATGCACTTCCTACACAATGAATAGTTAGGAATTTTCGTTATCATGTGCTGATATGAACTACTTAACAACACTGCTATGGTGCAAAGTATGTCTTAAAGTTGACATGAACTAAGATATGATTTTACATTTTTCTTGGTGCGACCACTAGCAATTAATAGTTCACTATTACTGCAGCTTGCACTACTTGCTGCTATTGTTGGGACGGTATTTTTGCGCACACATATGGGTGTTGATAGAGTTCTTGGTAACTATTACATGGGTTCACTATTCTTTGCACTGCTCCTGCTGATGGTCAATGGATTCCCGGAGCTTTCCATGGCAGTTATTAGACTTCCAGTCTTCTACAAACAAAGAGACTACTACTTCTATCCTGCATGGGCTTATGCAATACCAGCTTTTGTCCTAAAGGTCCCAATCTCTTTAGTTGAGTCAATAGCTTGGACATCACTATCTTACTTTCTCATTGGCTATACTCCTGAGGCATCCAGGTAGGAATTACAATTTTGTTATGACTAATTTAATCACATAATTTTTCTGTTATCAACTTTGGTAATAATGCTTGTGTGTCAACATTTTATCTGCATAAGCTTCTCTAATAAAGAAGTAAATCATGTATCTCGTGTGTGTGTGTATGCACATTTTCCCCTAGTCTAGCCAAAAGAAAGCATGTGTAGATTCTGTAACTAATTTTTTGGTGACCCCTGCTAAGGTCAATTACACACACCCCTTAGGCCTTATCTAGCTCTAGTTTTCTAAGATTCAATTACTATTTTTGCTAAAAAAATAAGTGATTCATTTAATAGATCTATATGTTCTGACACATGGCATTTGTGTGCGTAGATTCTTATATCACCTTCTTATCCTCTTCCTAATCCACACTGGAGCATTGTCGATGTTTAGATGTGTCGCCTCTTACTGTCAAACAATGGTGGCTAGTGTAGTGGGTGGTACAACAATACTTGTACCCATCCTTCTATTTGGGGGTTTCCTCATTCCTCGTCGTAAGACATTCCCATGTTTTCATGAATTTGTACTTCAAGCAAGATATTGTCCTACAACTATTGAACACAAATTGCTAACACATTTTTGTGTCAAATTGCTACAGCATCCATGCCTAATTGGCTGAAATGGGGATTTTGGCTTTCACCATTATCGTACGCTGAGATAGGTTTAACTAAAAATGAGTTCTTAGCACCAAGATGGACAAAGGTAAGCTTTGACATAAAGAATTTGCACTGATAATTAGGCACTCCATGACAAAAGAATGCTCTTGATCCTCTAAAGCATGATGTATTTTCTTATATAATATTTGTGCTCTTTAGTTTACTACCTTGTTAACAAAACTTTTAAGCGATGTATACACGCAAAATTAGTGGATTGATTATCAGAGTACATGGTGTATGTTTATTTATGCTAGGATATCCTAGGTTTGGATATATAATTAGAACAAACCACAAAGATCCTTGCCTATCTCAAATAAGTATTCCCAAAGGAGTGCATGAGACTCTATGTCCATGACAGCACAAGCCATGTATGCTCGACTCTAAGTCCATGGCTTTAGTGAAGATATCAAGGTGCTTAGAGAAGGCACCCCTTTAGTAAAAATATCAGGGTGCTTCAATAAAGTAGGAACACATGGAATACATGAACAAGACAAAGAGAAACTCACTCATGAACAAAATGAAGGTGAAACAACATGTGCTTGTTGTGCTAACATTGAATGGGGTTGGAGGACATGTAGACAATGCTGATGTTATTGTAGTATACCAACTTAGCTCAACAACAAGGAGAGCAAAGGTCAAGGAGTAGATGACATAGCCAAGTAGATTTGGCAATTGCAATGGCTAAAGCATGATATTCTGCCTCAACACTATAGCAAGACATGTTATGTTGAAATTTGGATGACCAAGAGAGATAAGTTTGCATGCCATTAAGAAACACTACATAGCTTGAGGTGGCCTTGTGTACCAAACTCAAAGGGCCAACATCACTTAGAGTTACAAAAACTTGAAGTGTCCCAACACAGTGAAGACACAAAGCTAGATGAACACAAGGGGTATAGTGGTTTGTAGCTATTGCATGTAACGACCAGTTTTCACATTTTAGATTTTTCATTGAGCAACCAGTGGGCTCAAATTCAGTAGAACAATTGCTATTAGTGGTAAACTGGCAAACATTTATAAGATTCTTAATAAGGCTTAGGGAACAACATTATTTATAGGAAAGAAAAAACAAGTGGGCTGGTAGTAGAAGTGGCATGAAGCAAAGACCCATTGTTGGCAACATTAGATGAAGGAAAATGAAACCGCCATAGAAAAAGAAGAGAATGGAAGGATACAAACATCAAATGCCATGTGGGGCATTTTAATCAAAGTAGCACTTGTTTTGCTAGGCCAACATTAGTGCAATGGTGTTGAAGTTAGATGCAAGGGAATGTTGGCCTCATGAAGAGACACTAGCTTTGGGGTTGTGGAATCCTAGAGGGACAATGTGAAATGTTTAGGAGCACCGACCAAGCTACACTTGCTACTGATGTAGTGAGGTTGACTAGTCACGTGGGGTGAAGGGATATAAGGAACTGATGACGAAGGACTAGGACACGTCTAACCAGATGTAGTCCATGGTTTATAGTTTGAAGGAGAAAGACAGAGACATGATTACCAATGAATTAATGTTCAAGGGAAAGCTAGAAAATGTGTGTAGTGGTGTGGTTACGCCCATTGCTATCATGAAGAGGTCCCTAGAGATAGTGGTATTGATCCATGCATCCAAGCACACTCAATCTAGGAAGGTCAAGGGATATGGTCATTGAGAATGTGGCTATAAAGGGAGAACTTCCTAAGCATGATGAAGAAATGACCACACCACATGGTGTAGTTTCTAGTTGCTAGATCAAACATATGAAGAACAAGGGTCCTAAACACATGTTTAGGGTAAAATAGCCTAAGCATGATGATTGACAATTGATGTTGCTTTGTGAAGTAGCACGGTGTCCTAATGGGAACATAATGACTTGGTTTCTTTGTTGGCATAGGGTAGACCATAGTGCTAGCATGCTCAGAAGCCACGTGCTCAAGGGTGTCTCGCATGTGGGCATCAACAATTTTGTTCCTAGGTAATAAGGATGCCTACATGTCTGGTAACTTTAGTGTGAGCAAGAGCAGCATTGTAGATAGCAATCAAGTGCTTCTCCTAGGGATAACGTTCAAGCCATATTGGTGAGTTCCTCTGTAGCCATGCATTCTTGGCCGAGTGTTGCCTCTGTAATCACATTATTATTATTGAGAGCAACTGTAGTGGAACTAGGGGAGATTGGAGACAAGATGGAAGGAGGTTTGCTAGACATGTAGATGGCGCCAGTTGCTAGGGTTTAGGCTAAGGTGTGTTGTTGAGGCTAAATTAGCCGGAAACCATGTAAGTGAGGTATACACACATAATTAGTTTAGTAAGGCAAGGATATCTTAGGGTTAGCTTATATAATTAAGAACCAATTATAGAGATCACTATATTCGTCAGTTCAGTCTATAGATGTGCACTAGATTGTAGGTCCGCAACAACACAAGTTGTGTATGTTAGAGAACTAAAGGCCTAATTTTTATGTCATATTTGTAAAGTTGTAAATCAAACTTATTTCCCCTTTTAATAGATTCGTATTGTCACAATGCAAAATATATGACAAAAGGTATGTAATATGCAATTTTTCATCACTTAGCTCTAAACTTTTTTCCATGTATTGATAGTTCACAGTATCTGGTATGACACTTGGAAGGAGGATATTAATGGACAGAGGGTTCAACTTCTCTAGCTACTTCTATTGGATTTCAATTGGAGCATTGATTGGGTTTATTTTCTTATTTAATATAGGTTTTGCTGCTGGCTTAACTATTAAAAAGCGTGAGTGCACTATTATTTAATTTTTCTTTGAATTCAAAATCTGGACTACTTATAATTCTCAAATGCATTTTAATTTGAATTTTTTTAAAGTTGATGAAAGCATATACTGAATAGTTCAAACATGCATGCATAATTGTTCTCACCTCCCATTTACCTCATTCTCAGCACCAGGAACTTCTAGGGCTATTATTTCTCATGATAATGTTACCAAACTTAACAAAAGGGAACAACGCATATTTATGGACACTGAAGATGGGATAGACAAACCACAAGAAAATTCTTCTACACCTAGCAGGACTGGTTAGCCTTTATTCTACAGTGTGGAACCGAATATCATTAAGAGCGTTAGTGAAATGGAACTCACTTTTGATAATTGAATACATTGCAGGAAGGGTGGTATTACCTTTTGTGCCCCTTACAATATCATTTCAGGATGTGAACTACTATGTCGACACACCTACGGTAATTATCATACTCTAAAAAGCCAAGATAGTTGCTAGTGAAGGAAAACCATGCTTGACCCCTCACACGAGCATGACAGGCATGTGTGCTTCCCAGTGAAGTAAACAAAGGAAAAAAACTACAAGAACAAAGTAATTAGTTAACCAATAAAAATGTTCATTGTTGTAGGAAATGAGGGACCAAGGCTACAGGGAGAGAAAACTTCAACTACTCCACAACATCACAGGAGCCTTCCAGCCAGGAGTCCTTTCAGCACTCATGGGGGTCACTGGGGCTGGGAAAACAACCTTGCTTGATGTTCTTGCTGGAAGGAAAACTGGTGGTGTTGTTGAAGGAGATATAAGAGTAGGAGGCTATCCTAAAGTTCAACAAACTTTTGCTAGGATATCAGGTTACTGTGAACAAATTGATATTCACTCCCCACAAATCACAGTGGGAGAGTCTATTGCATATTCAGCCTGGTTGCGTCTTCCAACAGAAATTGACTCCAAAACACGAGATGTAAGTTATAATTGATGATATGGCATAGATAAATGGGTCTTTTATAGTTGTACCTTGGGTTCATGTAAAATTACAAATAACTGCAAGGTAATTGCTATTCTTTGCTCTTGCAGGAATTTGTCAATCAAGTTCTTGAAACAATTGAATTGGACAAAATAAGAGATGCTTTGGTTGGAATACCAGGGATAAATGGACTATCTATAGAGCAAAGAAAGCGTCTCACAATTGCAGTTGAGCTTGTATCCAACCCTTCAATCATATTCATGGATGAGCCAACATCAGGCTTGGATGCAAGGGCGGCTGCTATTGTTATGCGTGCAGTGAAAAATGTTGCAGACACAGGTCGAACAGTTGTGTGCACTATTCACCAACCAAGCATTGAAATATTTGAGGCATTTGATGAGGTAATATTGCCATGTGTGCATCCTTTAATTTGTCAATGACAAAAGGAGGTAGATACAAAATAATAGGAAGAATACCTTCTAAACTTATGTTTTACAGGAACAAGATAAAGTACAGGTTATGTACGTGAGTAGTTTGAAGCACTAGAGGGCCTACCTGAAAATTCATGCAAACTCAGATTTAACACCCAACTATTCTATCCCTATAAACTAAAATAAAACATATCAAGATATTAGTGGTCTACCTAAAGGACAAAAACGACATTCAATACCATCCACCTTCTTATGGTCTAATTGTTTGAGATGTTAACAATAAAATTAACCCTTCATTTCCAAAGAAAAATTGTTCTTTCATGTAATTTATTCATATGGTACAATATCTTTTAAATAATATCACATATTGCTAATTAGCATGTAAAATTCATACGTAGCTGATGTTGATGAAGAGGGGTGGACAATTGATCTATGCTGGGCCACTTGGACACCATTCGTGTATGCTCATCCAATATTTCCAGGTAATTAAAAGAAAGTTCAATTTTTTTATGTACACACATATAGTATATTGTGAGTTAATCAACGTGAGTCGTATTACATCACAAGCAAAATAGAATTAACAATGTTTCCATTTGCTTTGAATATTTTCAAGAATTATAATATGATGTGTTTTTGACTTCTAGAGTCCACATGATTTCCATTGTACATTACACATGGAATAGACTTGCTATTTTTCATGAAAGAGTAAGGTACACAAACTAGCTACATTCCTAAACTTTGAAATTTAAGTGGTTGACTTCAAACCCCCTAAAGCTTTTATTAAGTGGTTGACTTGAGGTCCAAGACATTCTAGTCAACAACTAGTCTCTCACTTTTTCATGATTGATCTAATGGCATTGCATGCGCCATGTTCAAAACTAACCAATATAATTTATACATCGTGAAAATGCATTCAGTTTCAGTTAGAGACAACAGTGGCCTATATTTTATCCTCCAGTACAATGTGTTCCACAAGCTAACATACTTGTGAAAGTATACCCTCTATTTCTTTCTAGGCAGTACCTGGGGTACCCAAGATAAAGGACAACTACAACCCATCAACATGGATGCTAGAAGTTACCTCAACATCTGTGGAAGCTCAACTAGGAGTTGATTTTGCACAAGTTTACAAGGAGTCATCAATGTACAAGTAAGCTTTGAAAAATCATCAAAATTAGTTATAAACAATGCACACAATACTAACAAACATTTTAATACCATCATTACAAAATATAGAATGTAAAACAAGTTTAGGGCCATTGTGTATCGACAATACTTATGAAAATAAATTTCATAGATCAAAAAAGCAATTTGATTAGGAAGGAACTATTTTTGCATGAGTTCTCTCTTATTTTTTACAAATTAAATTTTGCATAAGAACTATGCTAATAATAAGCTATTGGGATTCAAGGGATAAAGATGAAATCGTAAGACTCTTGAGCATACCACCTTTGGGTACAAGCAACCTTCATTTCCCAACACAGTATCCACAAAAGTTTTGGGAGCAGTTCAAAGCTTGCATTTGGAAGCAATGTTTATCATATTGGAGAACCCCTTCCTACAACTTGGTGCGGATTTTGTTCATAACTTTCACATGCATTGCCTTCGGGGCATTATACTGGCAGCAAGGCGACATAAACCGCATGTATGTAAACCATCACTTTGACCAATATAACACCACATATCTCTTAGTTATATTTTCTCAATTAGTTTATGTATTTTTTGTTAATAATACTTTTTATGGATAGAAATGATGAGCAAGGTCTATTCAATATATTGGGGTGCATGTTTGGCACCACTATATTTGTTGGCATCAACAACTGTCAATCGGTGATGCCATTTGTCTCCATTGAGCGATCTGTCGTGTATAGAGAAAGGTTTGCAGGAATGTACTCTCCTTGGGCTTATTCCTTTGCACAGGTAAATATAGATGTTGTGCAAACTACTTACGTAAGGAAGCTTATAAATTAATTAATTTTAGAGCTTGTAGCTATAATGTTTTGATATAGAGTTAATATTAGTTAATACTTGAAGACTTTAACTTTTTTTTTATGTTTCCCAAATAGGTCATTATGGAGATTCCTTATGTGCTTGTGCAAATAGTGTTTTTCATGTTAGTAGCTTACCCAATGATAGGGTATGCATTGGAAGCAGCAAAGTTCTTCTGGTTAATATATACCATGTTCTGTACACTCCTATACTTCGTATATTTTGGAATGATGATGGTGTCACTCACCCCAAACATCCAAGTGGCATCCATATTAACATCTCTATTCTACACAATACAAAACCTCATGTCTGGCTACACTGTGCCTGGTCCAGTAAGTCCTTCCACTCACTTAATGGCATAGTTTGCTCTATTACATTTTTTGATGTTTGTGATTTTTTTCATTCAATGTATCATTGAGATTGGTTCCATGGAAACATGCTAGTTAAGTAAAGGAGTGGCAAATTTTCCACTTCTAGGTTTTATGTCACCTTTATTCAAGAATATAGTAAAGCTACATATATGCATTAGTGAAGAAACAAAACTAATCTTAGATGAATAGTAGACTAAAGGAAAGAATTTTATTATGTATATAGATCCTATTAAGGTTGCATTGATTCTAGGTAATTTATACTAGCTTTCTGGTGTATTTATTGCAGAAAATACCAAAATGGTGGCTATGGTTGTACTACACATCTCCCATGTCATGGACACTCAATTTATTCTTCACCACCCAGTTTGGGTATGAGGATCACAAGAAGATTGAGGTATTCGGGGAGACCAAATCTGTTGCAGCATTTCTTAGAGACTATTTTGGTTTCCGACGTGAATTGCTACCCATAACAGCTGTAGTTCTGGTGGCCTTCCCCATCTTCTTTGCCACTCTATTTGGCTATAGCATTTCAAAATTAAACTTCCAAAGGAGATAAATCAGTAAAATATGTGCACAAAGCTATATCATAAAAGTCTTGTGCACATTAGATATGTGCTGCACTGCTAAATATTTAGTTTGTGTTTGGAACAAGTAGTTGAGTAGCATGCAAAGCATCCAGAATGTTATGTACTATGTGGCACACCTAAAATACAAACTGTTGTTATTTAATTGCTCAAAATATACATATGTTTGTTTCTGGGCAGTTGTGCTAGACCGGACTATTATTTTTCACAGAAATCTGAATGGACTTTACTAGTTTCCATGTAATGCTTGTGAAGTATAATTTAATGTTTGGTTTAATGGAATGTGTTCAATGCAGTTTTTAAGCTTCATTTAGTAGGAAAAATATTAAGTTACAATACTAAACAACAAATTGAAGTGCACTATATGTGCATCATTTTAGAAAACTATATTACTTATTTAGTCATGTTCCTTTTCGTCCAAAGAGGTCCAATTTTGGATAATCTTACTTATAGAGTGTAGCACTTGTTTCCCACCACTTCTCTAGGTAAAAGGGGACTTAGGTATTCACATTTTCATTTCATTACTCGTGTTTCTACAATAACTAAATGGTAGAAGATCACTCAGGCAGAAGGTTCATCTTAGAGGGTGCTAGTTATATCAAATTTTGACCTTGAGGTCTTAGCTTTGAGATATAGGATTCCACCTTAAGACCAAGCCCTTTAGCTTTGGCTTGTTGGTGAACCATGTTTGTCTTGGCCGAGGCATCAGCCTCATTCTAGGATTGCTTCAACAAGCAATAAAACCAATATAGGTTCTCTTGGTGGAATATAGTGTTCAAACTAGACCTCTTGGCGAAGCTCTACAATAGATAACAACAAGTTAGCTATTTGAGATGATCAAAACCTTTACCCTCTATTTAGAAGGAAAACTAACATGATGGATGATTCATTGTAAAATATTGCCCAAGGTAATGGAAGCTATCAAATGAGTACTATAATCCATAACAAGAAAAATGAAAGCAGCAACTTTGTCATGGGATTTGTAAAATGCTAGCATGTTGGATAGAACCAATTCTACGCTTCCTATGAGCACAAGTTTAGTAAAAAAACAGAAGGATTCATCAATAATCTCCCGAGGCACAATAGCTTACATAAACAAAATGTGCAACCCAATCTACCTAATAAACACATTTGAAATCCTCAAGTTGTTCTTATTGCTCATTACGCCCGCTGCATGCTATAAAGTAGTTTTAGGCATATTTTTATGATCATCTTCTTGGTTCCTGTCACACTCAATTTTAAGGATAAAATTGAATGCAAAATCTTATGTGCACCCAGAGATCAATCACACATAAGCCGACAATTTATAGAGAGTATCATCACAAGTGCTTATTACATAACAAATAATATCATAGAGTCTTTACGCAAATAGCGGAAATAAAAAGATAACTCTCTCTGGAAGCTCCATATCATAGGTTCATCAACTAGTTTACCACAAGTCTAGAAATCTCTAGGAAAGTAGTGGTAGTAGTCGTTACCCGTGTTATCTATTACCCATCTAGGATTTTTATCTAATAAAGAAAATAAATAACCATAAGTACATCTCGTACTTAACAAGTGTAACATGGGATTCATGAGGCTCAAAGGCTAGATACTGGTTTACTGCATGTAGCATTTAGTTGTCACAATTTTAGCATATGAGTAGCATCAAGTTGTCATATCCCAAAATAAACTCATGACCAAGTAAAGTGAATAAAGAATATCATAAACCACATAATTAAAATAATAAATAGACAATAGTGATCATTTATTCTGTAAGGATTCCAAGGCCACTCGTGACCATGAGCATAGCTGTTATAACAGTTTTACACTTTGCAGAGGTTGTATACTTTCACTTTGAGTCGTGAGTTCCATATACCTAGGGTAGCTACTCCCCAAAACACTTCCAAGGTGAGCAGCAAGGGTTCACTATGAAGCCTTTCTAGGGTTCGTCAAACAAGTTAGGGTCGCTAGGTTTCTGTGCCCTGCAAATAAAGAGCTTCCCTTCCAAATGGCATAATGACACGTAGCCTATACTCATAGGGATAGAGGCCGCACTACACTGTCACACCCC
>Ga0182004_10002599_pt1 | contig 14141 bp, 9 predicted proteins | sample Sormic07211540_1_FD_120479 | JGI IMG/M metagenome (GOLD analysis project Ga0182004, IMG submission 120479) | Endophyte microbial communities from Sorghum bicolor roots, Mead, Nebraska, USA - 072115-40_1 MetaG | ecosystem: Host-associated > Plants > Roots > Unclassified | place: USA: Nebraska...
CGATATCAATTCCTATTCTAACCGACTAGAATCCCGCTTGATCTCCACATCTTGTTTCCTTGCGCGAAACTCCAAACTGTCGGATCAAGCCTTGTACTTGTCTCATAATGGGCCAAGCCTCCTAGCCCAAGTCTAGGCGTAAGGTATAGGAGTTTATACCCCCCACAATGACCAATTCCTACTGCAGCTCTTAGCCTCTCACCACATACTTACACTACACAGAGAATGAGAGATTCTCCTGATATCAGTTTCAGCCTGAGGAAGTAGCAATCAAACATGAAACAAGCAAGCTTAAATCCTCTGAATTTTTGCATCTTCTGACAGGCACGTCTGACGTCGCCGCTTGTAGAATCCACGCAAGATCCAATTAGCAAGCTGCGTGTTTGCGGTCAATATCTTCTTCCACATACAGAGCGGCTGACTGGAATCCATCACCCGATTCAAAACGCGCCACGGGAATGGAATTGGGTATTGCGACGCCGGCGCCTATTCTCAGGGTACTTGCTCCAGTGATTAATCGAGACGACCCGGAGAAGAGTGGGTTTAGGTACGTCTTTGTTGATAAAGTGGTTTGATTGGACACAAAGGTTTCGTAAGTCATTTTCTCTATGGCTGTGATCGCATCACACGATGCATGTACTCAAAATAAGGACCAAGGGATAAGCATGTGGTGGTCTTTTGATTTGAAAAGTACTCATGTATTCGTCGTCTCACAATCGGAGGATGAAATCGACTTATCCAGGTTTGAACTACTACTACTACCTCCATCCTATAAAAAGGAATGTAATTCTAGTTCTATTCTTAGTGAAACTATTGATGAATAAATTTATATGTATAAATGTTTATGACATAAATAGACATATAAATTTTTGTGTACTCGAGAAATGACAAAGATCCAAACCGAGTTTGACGGGGAAGTACTGAACTACTCCTACTGTACTTATGTCGACAAAGAATCGAACTAAACTTTCAGCATTTTCCAGTGGCATCGACAGGAACTTCCATACAGCAGTCAAGTAGTTTTGTGATGTTGATAGTGATAGTGCCAGGAAAAAAAACACTATTCTGCGGAGATTTTTGCAGCTTGGTGTTGTTCTTCAGATTTCTCGGCTATCTTCTTAGCGGCACGGTCATCGAGGTAGTGCTGATACACGTAGGACAGGAGCCCCCACACTCCTATGAGCATGGCCATCAGCTTCACCCCGTCCATCCGGTCGCCGAGGAAGATCACGGCGATGACGGGCGACAGCGGCATGCCCACCGTGCTGATGATGTTGGTGAACAGCGATGACACCGCCGCGACCAGGCCCATGAGGCCCATCGTGCACAGCTGCCACGAGACGGCCGTCCACGCCAGTGTCATCGCGTACGCCAGCTCCCCCTTCTTGTACGCCTCCATCTCCCCGGCGATGGTGCGCCACTCCCCGGAGGCGAACAGCCCGGCCACGGACACGCACGCCGCCGCGGTGTTGCTCCAGAACTGCATCTCCAGCACGGTGTGGAGCGTGTCGCTCTTCAGAACCTCATCGAAGGTCAGCTGCGTCAGGGACAGGATCAGGGAGAAGAGCGCTGACGCCGACAGCGTCAGCGCGAACCCCGCCGGGAACTTCCCCTTCGGGATGCTGCTGTCGGTCTCGTCCGAGCCGTTGTTCACGCCGACGAGCGCGGCCGAGAAGGTGAGCAGCACGACGGAGTTGAGGACGAGCGCTCGGAACTTCTCCTTGTTCAGGAAGTAGGCGAAGACGGCGTTGAACGAGACCTGGCTCGCGCAGATGATCGAATAGGTTGACATCGGCAGGTACAGGAGGCCGTACGAGTACATCAGGTTGTCGCCGGCGAGGAGGACGCCCAGGCCGGCGTAGATGGCGGCGATCTTGACGAGCGGCGGCCGATTAGCCGCCACGGAGGAGGAGGACGGCGTGGTCCGGAACCGGAAGTAGAGGAGCAGCGGGATGGCGAGCGGCGTGCCGCAGGACTGCACCACCGTCTGCATCCACAGGCTGTTGCCGCCCTGGTCGTAGTAAATCCTGCCAAGGAGCGTGGCCACGCTCTGCCCGCCGAGGATGAACACGATGTTGATGAGGACGACCGCCCACCACGCCAGCCGTTTCGATAGCGGCGGCCGCGGCGCCTCAGTTGCACGACATGCGCCACCGTTCTCTGCTCTCTGTCCATGATCGTCTCCACCAGCTTCTTGGCCTCGGATACCTGCATGCCCGCCTCGTTATTTCAGGTGTTCGATATTGCTGTCTCGCTTAACTAATTGCAGTATCTCATAATAAAAACAGAGAGAAAGGGACCTGCGATTTGCAGCTGAATTTCACCAACGTCGCCCATCTTGGATTGCAATTGCAACCAAGATCTGTATGCGCTGCAGATATGAAATTTCTTAAAGTAAAAGGACAGGCAACTACATACATATACGCAACCGTCGCCGTCCTGTCTATAAACGAGTTAATCTTACGTGCCCTACGGGTTCTTCTCCCGTGTGAATTCCTCGATAAATGGATCAGCAAGAACTGAAGATATAGAATAGACAGCACGTGGCGCAAGAGTCAAAATTTGCTGTCAACATTTGCATCACTCATGAGCTGCGGTTCAGTGTCCCCTGGCTCACAAAAAAAATTCAACGATGTCTGCAAAAGATTCCAAAGGACAAAGGAGAATGACGTCGATCGCATGGAAATATCCAGACGGAAGCAAACTTATCAGGGCGGCCTGTCACTGTGTGGCTAAGCATACAAGCTTTGAGCTTTCCAATTATTGAGCTGCACCTGCACCTAGGATAAGATGCGTGTCCCATGTCCGTCTCATCTGCAGTTGCAACTGAGGATGTTGCGGAACGCCTGCATTTTCAGTGGCCAAGAGAACGAAAACCCTGCATGTTTGTTCCGCGAACAGGAAATCATGGAGCGAAGCCGGCGCAAAGATATCTTGCCGCCCTTGTGCGTAGTTCCTTAAGAAACGAGTAATCGTCATCTACTACATTTTGTCTGTTGGTTTCTGGCATGTTCGATCTGATGCTCAGCTGTTTTCAGTTATGCTGAGCAGGCTTATTCTTGGCGCCACTAACGCCTGTTAGCTGCTTCCTGCCTTTATTAACACAGACAGAGAATGTCCTTGGTCTTTCAGAAGAGAGCGTGTGTGTTTCCCTCAGACAGAGAAACATATTCCATACTCTAGAATGTCCAAAAACTACTTTTGTCACAAGCGATTGCTTCTAGAACGTACACTAATTCACTACACTTGCTGATGAAGAGGCGCTAACGTGGACTGGAAGTTCTATTTTTTTTGGCTTTTATAACAAATCAGTTAACAACACTTTCAGTCATGACTTTTCAGAATAGATGATTGTGTATATAGGAGGATGATAAAATATAAATTTACCTCAATAGTTAGTGAGGTTAGTTGTGGCCAAGGGAGCCATGCAACATGACCAACCCCCAACAAAGTGAAGATCCGGTGCATTTTGTGCTGACTGGGTGATCCTCTATGGTGTAAAGAATGAGCACCGAAAAACTCAAGACTGCCGCGGAGCAATACAAGAAGATGTTGCAGTGGTGAAGAAAAACCATTGCATTGGGTATAGAACTATAATCTGAGTTGGTACCAAGAAAATCAACACACCGGATGATCTTGCAGTTGACAAGATGGCCTAACCACAGTATTGATCGGAGGATTGGTTAGAGAAGGTGTTCATGTTGGAGTTTGGGAACACATGTTAGATGCATCGGATGGTAGGGTTGAACCCTGACGGATCATCTAATGGCACTTTGCCCTAGTGACCAAGTAGTTGTTGTATAAACTGGCGGGGATTGTGTGACCCTCACAAACTATCCAGTGAGGTGCAACTTGACTTAGTGACTCGTTGGCCAAGCCAATGATGTGTTCCATCGATCCAATAGTGACCGCGCGATCCTAACGGATCATTTGGTAAAAGTCCAACTTGATTTAGTGACATGTTGACAAGATTGTTGGATTGTGTCGTATGGTTCAATGTTGTTTGTGTGACCTTGTGGGCCTTGTGGCAGATCGTCTGACAGGTCAATCATGACTGTTTGACAAGTTGGCTAAGTCTTTGTGGTGCAATCTATGATCCAGCGAGTCTGTGTGACTCGTCGGTGTATCATACAATGGTGGTATATTTCTAACTAGCCATGAATCAACCAACACATTGTAACCTTATGATCCCACGTGCCTAGTGAAGGCCGACAGATCATTTGATGATGTCTGCATCTCTTAGTTTTTTTCAACAGCTAGCAGCCTCTTCACCCTCTACATGTGCTATCCTTGGCTCATTTGGAGTTGCTCTTATACCTCATTGTTGCCAGAATTTTTATAGAGATTAGTGAAGCATTTGGAGAGCCACCCAAGTCAAGAAGTGAGATTTAAGTGTTAGCCTTAAGTGCTACGGTTTCCTTAGTTGGGTTTTTTAGAGTTGAAACTTGAAGGCTTGTTACTCTTGGTGGATTGCCATCACCTAAACGGTCTAGGTAGAGGACTTGGTGACCTTCCTCGGTGCTGCTATTGTGAGGAGGCCCTAGAAGTTGTACACAGGTTTTAAACCCACCATGTTAGAGTGACAAACCAGAATTCACTAGTGGATGAGAGCTTAACCTAGTCTTGGTGACTCGTGGTGCTCTAGTGTGGAGTAATTAAGGGTTGAGGCAACAACGCGATACCGTGGGATAAAATCGATGTCTGTTTTCCTTTCTTCTTGCTTGCCTTACATTTGATTGATTGCAAGTCTCTTATGTGATAACTGGGATTTTCTTAGTGTGCTTAGCCTAAGGTTTTATACATGAAAAACTAAGGACCTTACTCTTTGTGTGATCCCTTGCTAAGGATATGATTAGTGTGATGGCCCTAAGGGCTCATTGGCTTTCCGTTGTAGAAGAATATAAGACTCAAAGTGCTAGAGGTTTTTAGTTTTGCATAGGTTAAGTTGTTGCTTCAAATTTTTAGAGACCAATTCAACCCCCACACTTGGGCCATTCGGTCCTTACAATGTGGTAGTCTCTTTCTATATGTGTTGGTTGTGCATGTGGCAGTGTCTTGGTGACTTTGGCTGAAGTTCTTCTGTAAGGGCATCAAATCCTATTTTTGTCGTTAGATATTTGCTTAAAAGGAAGACCCCAATTCCTAGAAAAGGCATACCAAAGATTTTTGAAAAGATACATTTAAATAGAATCTCTCAAACCTATTCCTAATTAAGTTTAGGATGAGGTTTCCGATCTATTTGTTGTTCCGACATCCCAGACCGAGGTGGCTCTATACTCCACTATGCATATATTAGTTGAAAGCAGTAGCTCTACTTGAGTTCCTCTGGATCCTACTCTTCAGGATTACCTACCTGAGTTCCTCTGGATCCTATTCTTTAGGATTATCGTGCTCTGTAGGTTGTTCAACATGTAATTCAATCGCATTTTCACTTCCTATACCATCTTGGAATCATGTAGCTTGCACGTGCAAAGTAAAAATTGCTTTGTCGCTTTTGTGTCAAAGCTCGACAATGATAACACGCAAGGACCCACCTATGTGTTTGTTTCTATGTGCTAGTGGCTTGGTTGTTATGTGGTTGTGAAAGTGGGTCATGTTTTCATACCGAACTCTCTTCTTCACAATTGAGTGATAGAGCTCCTCCCCCTTTTCATTAAAAAAAGAATCATGTGACTGGCAGCGCTTGGAATCACTCGGAACAAATTATTGCCCACAAACTTGTTTTGAATATATCTCGAAATCTCAACTTGCGCGCTTTGCAACCCAAAACTAAAGGAATATGCTAATATGCGGTCAACATTTTTTTAGGTGTGGTGGTATAGCGGGAGGGGAGGGAGGGACATACTATAAACTCAAGTTTAAATATGGCTAAGCACAACTTGGATACTATTTTTTCGATAATGTCGTCCCCTTCCTCCAGAAAAAAAAATTATAGCTTAAATATGGCATATCTATTTTACCATTGTTGCCCCCCTAAGATTCATGTGAAGCTCCACACTGGTGCACGGTGTATATGAAATGACAGAAATGTGGACTGAAAGTTTATTTTATTTCAGGCCTTTCCACGGGAGGCATGGAAAAGGGGGAGCTATAGTGAAAACTTTAGAATCCGTGTAGCAATTTATACTTATTTTTTAAGAAACTAAAGTTAATCCAATAAAATAAGTATTACTTACGGTCATAAAAATACTTGGTGGCTGATAACTATCTGGTCAAAATTTTAAAACTTCCATAGTTTATTTAGGTTTAATATGGTAACTACTACAGATAACAGTGTGTTTCAATAAAGAATTAAAACATCAACAAAATAACTATAAATTTTTCACCTATAAATCTAAATATCATGTTTATTTCCATGTCCCATAACCTTACACATAGGCCCCATATGCAAACAAAAATAAGACCAATAATAACTAAGAAAAAATTTATAACTATGCTAAGAAGCTATATAGTTTCCTCCTGGTGAAATGTACTGAAATTGACATAAGTAGTGAACATCTATCATCTCGCAGGAAACAAACTAAACCTGACAACCGGTAAAGAGCTATCTATCACAAGAAAATTGTAGAGCCTAGGAATCCCACTATGCACTTCTAGCTTTCTTATCATCAAGATAGTTTTGATAGAGATATGAAAGAAAACCCCATATCGAAATTAGCATGGCTATGATCTTGACTCCATTCATCTTGTCATGAAAGGCCATCACACCAAAAAGAGGGACAATAGGTAGAGCAAATGTGCTGATCACATTCGAGAACAAGGATGATACCTCAAAAACCAAGCCCACCACTCCAATAGAAGCGACCTGCCAAGACACGGCTGTCCACACTAGTGTCATCAGGTAGGAGAACTCTCCTGATTGGAACCTATCCATCTCCTCTTTTAAATCCATCCATTCTCCACTTGCAAATAGACCAACAAAAGAAGCAAAAGTTGCCACAAGTGCAGTATATATCTGCATGTTTAAAACTGCCGAGAAGGTCTTTTTCTTGATCACATTCTCGAATGTAAGTTGCATAAGGGAAAGGATAAGTGCATAGGTGCCTGATGCTCCTAGTGTCAACAGGAAACCCACAATATACTTTCCTCCTATAATACCACCAGTAGGTCCATGAGATTCATGATTGGCTCCAAGGAGTAAAGCAGCCAAGGTAAGCAGTACCACGGCGTTCATGATTAAACCGGTTAGTTTCTGAGAGGTTAAGACATATGAGAAGAAGACGTTAAAGGCCAACTGACTAGCACAGATGATTGAAAATATTGAGACTGGAAGAAACATCAGCCCATAGGAATACATCATGTTGTCCCCGGTTATGATAAGCCCCAAGACAATATATATCATGGCAATTTTGCCGACCGGAGTTTCGCTTGAAGGCGACTTTGAAGGGAAAAAGAACAAGCCGAAGAACAATATAGGGAAGCCAGCAGTCTGCACAAATGTTGATAGCCACTTGCTGTTGCCACCTTGACTGTAGTAGTATCTCCCTAACAATGTTGCTGATGTCTGACCAACAATGAGGAAAATTGCATCCACTACCACCATAATCCACCGTTTCCAATTCTTAGCTTTGGGGCTTCCCGATGGTCCTTCTTGAGTTGCTGGAGCTTCGGTTTTCGATGGTCCTGCGGTTCACAACGGATACAATAGAAATTACTAATGATTAAGAGACGAAGTGGACAGACAAAAAAATTATCTACCAGGGTTTTGCATTTAATACGAGTAAACCTCCCCTTTTATTTTAGCGAAGTACAAATAGGCCGGTGAACATTGTACACATTAGGCTAATATAGGGCACACGAATCACATTCTTCATGTGATTTATGAGAGAGCACTGAATCACAATAATCTTCTGCAAAAAGCACTAGCAAATTCTAAAAAGAAAAATAACTGTAGAATAAGAACAACTATCTCATGCATTGAAAAGCTACTAAATGCTGAAATTTAAATCATGCAAAGAACTCGCCCAACGCTTCCCCCAAGGAAATAAAAATGCGATATACAAGAGAAACAACGTACAAGAGAAATGGTATAGATCAACTGACCAAATGACGAGCAAACATGGTGCAGCAATATATTAAACTGACCTGGGATTTGTATCTGAACCTCAGCGGTGGTGTTCGCGTTGGCGCCTCCGCTGTTGCTGTTGGCACCGTTGTTGTCGTCGGCCATCTTCTCCGAGGCACTCTAATAACCTTCTACTCCCAGTGAGATCGTCGTCCAAGACAAGAGGACGACGAGGAGGAGGAGAAGGAGACGAGAGAGCAGTGTTGACACTGCTGAGGGATGCAGAAAAATCGCGACGCCACCATGCGCTTCACGGTGGGGAGAAGAGATAGAAAAGTGTGGCATGCGTCTCGTAGAGGGATCCCAGTGAAGTTCTCATAATCTAATAATAGAAACCTTCGGGGACGACGACGACGACGACCCCGGCCGGCCGGCCTGTTCCAAGAGAGAAACCAGCTGTCCGGTGGTCACTGGCGAGTGGAAGGGGACGTAGAACCAGCGCCGCGCGGATGGCTGCGCTTGACAGTAGGAGAGACGAGTTTGCTCGGCTCCCTGCCGTCTGTTGCTTCTCTCGCTGCTTTCTCCTCTCGTCTCCAGTCTCCTCGTTGCAAAGTGCGGCTCTTTCGGTTCGCGTGCGGTCGCAGCCACGGCATGCACGGTTTTGCATGCGGATTTTTCCTCCATGTCCACGCCTTTTCTGTGTCTCGCCTCGCGCGGCCTCTCGTAGTCGTAGTTAAGCCAGAGAAGAGAAGCACGGCCAGATGATGAGCAACCAAAGTGCACATTGGAGCGGGCGACTGGGCGCAGTGGGTGTGTTCTGCCTGTGTACCGTCGTATCGAGAGCGCACACATGGGAAGGCCACTTTTACTACTAGGATTGATCCGCGGATGCGTTCTCGTGGAACAGGACGGATGAGCATTGCTGTGTTGCTTAAAGTTGCTAGTAGTGCATGCAGAGATACATGCAGGGGTGACAGGGAGTTGAATGTTGTGCCGAATGAAGAGTCTAGGGCCTGTTTGGTTGAGAGAGAACTTTTAACTCTTATATCGCATCGAATGTTTGGACACATATATACGGAGTACTAAGTATAGATTATTTACAAAACTAAAAACACAGCTAGAGAATATAATTTGCGAGACGAATTTTTCGAGTCTAATTAGTCCGTGATTGGACACTAATTTTCAGATAAAACAAAAATATTACACCACGTGCTAAACTTTAACACGTCCAACCAAACACGCCCTTACTTGGTGTGGGTGAATCCCATTTTCATAAGTCACGGGCCAAATCTGCCCTTGTTCTTGTTTTAGATGTGTTTGTTTTTGCAGGAGATGAAAATTGATGAGCCTAGTTTCAGGTGTTTGTTTTTGTGACACGATTGATGGGTTTGTCCAAGGTGTATTCTCACTAGATGCGGGTCCAACTCGCCTCTTAAGGGCTTCTCCAATGCACTAGCATGGTCATCCATGTCTGCAGCGAACATCCATATCATAGGGAGTAGTAGCCTTACAGGTTGTCAGAGGCTCGTGCAGAGCTTTACTCCTTCATCTGACAAAAGATGCAAGCATCCATTAGAGATTGTGTTGCAGCGAGGGAGTCACCGCACGTTTGGGGACCATGCATGTTTTAACATGTGGAATAAAGCACATATGTATGGTTAGACTCAGGTAAACAACTTGTGTTGGCAATTTTGATAGCCCTGGGTGTTTTTGCTCATGTGGACCGCCGCTTTTGGTTGAATCCAACAAGTTTGTTCGCCTGCGATGGCGAAGCCTTAAAAATAAAGGAACTAACTCATCCATAGTTATTAGGATCGGACCGGACATCGAACCGACAAAGTCGGTTCATTGATTCACTGGTCCAACCGTTAAGAACCGGCTGAACCGCGGGTTCACAAGTTATTTTATTTTTTTTAAAGTCAAAGCATTTTAAAATTTACCTAAAATAAAAAAAGATTAAAAAAAGTTTATGACATCAAATAGGTATACTATAAAAAAGTAATTAATAAATAATCTAACTGTACTTATTTAGTATAATAAATATTACTATTTTATTATATAAATTTAGTTAAACTTGAGATGCTTTTGATTCTTAAAAAATAAAATGATTTATAATTTAGAATGTAGGAAGTATGTTTTTGAAAGAAGTTGTATAAATGGAGGAAAAAACACGGTTAGGATAACCTAACTTTTAGGTTTTAGTATAAACCAATTCATACAGTGATTAGTTCACTTGAGCCTATTTTTATGCCTCATGATATTTTTTTAGTTCTTGTGCTTCAACTAGCTATAAATTTATAGCCGACCTCTCTTCTTTCTTCTTTTTCTCTTCCACCTCATCATATAACTTACTAACAACTCTTATTAGACTTGCTCTTAGCAAGTGAAAAGCAGTTAGCCGGCGCTGTTGACGACAACATTTGCAGATCCCATGGGATTTATTGCAAATCTGCAACGACTGATCAGTGGAGTCAGTTCCTTACTTCCTTTTGCCGTGTAAATTGATATGTCCTAATTATATCGACTTTCAAATGCTAGTAGTACAGTATAACTAGGTTCGATTGGTATCTTCGTAGTTCTGTTCGTTCCAAAAATGGGTTGGCATCATCCCCAAGTAATGACGTACTGGATCGATACGTATCCAGCTTGATCATGATCAGCAGTTTTCTTAAGCCCGAGATGATCAAAACAGTTCAACGAAGATTATTGCAAAGTTTATTATTTCAAATTATCTGAGCTCATAAAAACCCAGAGGGTATATTAACATATCCAAAAGGATTCTACACCCTAACTTAGATAATTCATCACGTCGTCATCGATTATGACGATGCCTACAGCGCCTCCGTTACAGACAGCGCGATGGACGCCTCCTTCCGGAACTCGGCGTCCTCCGAGGCCAGCGGCGAAGGCACACCCAGGTCCTGGAACCCCTGCTCACAGGTGCCGGGGGCGTCCTCCACCGCGCTGAGCGCCGTCACCGCGTCCGCACGGCCCCGGGGCGTGGCCGACGCGATGCCCTTCGCCGCCACGCCGGTCTGGTCCACGGCCTGCGAGTACACCTCGGAGCAATCTTTGAGGCCCGCCAGCCGCTTCGTGTCCTTCTCGGAGGCCCGCAGGGCGGCGATGTGCTGGGCGGTGCTCTTGGCGGCTGCCCCGGTGATCTTCACGGCGATGGCGGCGAGGCCACGCTTGTCCGCGCTTCCGCTTCCCTTGTCGGCCTGGAAGAACTTGATGCAGTAGGCGTAGCCGGTCTCCGGGTGTTTAGCGGCGAAGGACTTGCACGCGTCTTGTAAGACGGAAGCGTTGGACGTGGAGCAGGCGAGGAGGAAGACGAGAGGGCACAGAGCTTGCAGAAGCTTCATGGTCTCCGATCCTTGGCTGACCTGATTGTCTATGCAAATCGAAGTTCAAGTGAGTGTTTGGACTATCTCGTAGGGTAGCCAGCGTGAGCATGGAAGTAGAATGGACTTTGGGGTATATATAGTCAGATGTCCTTCTTGAATGAACTAATAATAATAGATTATACTTATAGCTGGTCCATGGAAACTATTAATCCCCTACCATAAATGACCAGCGCTTCTTTTATATCGGCAAGATCTCACAAGTTCAATTATGAGGTTTATTTACTCATACAGAGAAAATCTTACTACTCCAATAGTAAAAATTTATAACATTATGAAAGTAATAAATCCATGCATAGTAAATTCATGAATGAGTGACCATAAATACTCACACAAGTACTTCGTATTTTAGAATATTTATGATAATATTAGGTCAGTTTTAATGGAGGTTTCATAGAAATTTCATGTACATTAAATATGCTAATATGTGACACTATATTGATGAAGAGAGAGATAATGAGAGTTTCATGAGAGTAGATATAGTTTTATGGGGATGAAACTCTTCTGCACTGTTCCAAAATACAAGTGTTTGAAACTGAGTCATGAAATCGCTATTGAGGATGGCCTTAGAACATTTCTAAAGATGGTTGAAATAGTAATTGTATTCCTGAAACATTTATGAGTGAGCATAAATACTCCAGTATTTTCAGAATATTGATAATACTATTAAAGGAGTAAGCTACCTAGTGCCATTGGTTGCCTATATATAGCTACCGAAAATCAAGGGATAGCCAACTTTCTATTTACAAAAGCGGATAGCATAACTGTTGGAGCCTACTTTTTATTTTGCAAATTCTAAATTAGCATGCACAACAAAAATAGCCAAGTTGTTGGAGTTGCTCTAAAAATCTGATTCTACCAATTCACAATTAATTAGAAATAGTGTCATTTTTTCTTAAAATTTCTATCTAACTATCATGATATATATAGTTATTTGGAACTAGTTTATTTCTATTATTGGTTTACTCCTTGTAGTTGTGCTCATTATTTATTTAAAACAATAAAATACAAAGAACTCTAATAGAACAACAATGGATAGATAATTATTATTGAAAAAACTAGAACTAGTTTCATTTTTTCTGATTTTAAAAATATTTATAAAACTTTAAAGATTAAACAAGATTTTATTATTTAGAAAATTAAAAACTATATTTGAAACCGATCAGAGAAACCAAATTTATCTAATTTGGATAGGCAGAGACTTAGAGAGTGTTTGTTACCTGATTTCAGGGTTCCAAATCAAACTGACGTACAACTTAGACTCTTAGAGGTTCAAAGTTGTACTTTGCCTAATTTTAAGAGTACAAAATATAGAAAAGCCTGGATAAGTGAATATCAATATGGACATGTGGATCTCGAATCCAAATAGCCTAACATACCTTTTTTAGGAACAAATAGCCTAATATACGTACATACCTAGAAGCCCACGATCTGGAACTTTTGGCCCAAAAGAACAGGCAGCAGCCTATGAAGGTAAAAAAAAAAAAAAGTCCGCTTCGCCAGCGACTCGGCGTTGCCCGTGCTCGCACACCGGGCCACGGGTGACGCTTTGGTGAGTTGCCTAGGTTGTGCGCGGTCCTCGTAAAGGCCGGCTCAGACCCCAGCACTGGTAGCAGATGACGCGGGAATCTTCCCGTCCGAAACGATCGGACGGGAGCAACCTGCCGATGTTTCCCGCGCAAGTCTCAGGCCGCCAGTTCCTGTTTCCCGCGCAAGTCCCAGAGACGGAAGCGACGGCCCATGGTGCAAGCAATGATCCAGGTACGTAAGTTTCTCTTTTTGTTTTCTTTTTTATTCCTTTCATTTCATTTTATTTTCTTTTTTCTTTTTCCTTTTATTGTTACGCTTTTATTTTTATTTTTATTTCTTTTGTTTTTGTGTGACTTTTTCATTATTATTTTTGTTTTTATATTTTTATTTTATTCTTCTTTTTCTTTTTTCTTCTATCTTTTATTCCTTTCTTTTATTTGCTTTCCTTTTTCTTACTATTTTTCACGATTTATTTGTTTTTTTGTTTCATGTGATTTTTCTTTATTCTTTTCATTTTTATGTTTCTATTTTACTTCTTTTGTGGTTTTATTATAATTAATTATTTTGTTTGTTTCATTTTATTTTTATATTTATTTTTTTGTTTTTCTTTCCTTTATATTTTCTCAATAGAGTTTTAAATTTTAATTTTTTCTATTTTATCATAGCTAATTAACCATTTTTTCATGGTTTCTCTTTTCATTTCTGTATTATATGATATGCTATAATGTTCATGTAGTATATAATAAATAGTTACTATAACTTATTATTTTGTTTATTTATATTTTATTATTTTTTATATTTCTTTTTATCATTTATTGTTTTCAGCAAACTTTTTTATTTTTTTACTTTACTTATCTTTTTACGTTATATTTTTGATATGCTATGTTCATATAACATAGATATGATGTTCTGTAATGATTTTTTATGTTCTATGTTGTTTTTATAGTTATGTAGTATACAAGTAATGCGTTATATTTTTTTATGTTCACGTGTTATACAGGTGGTGTTTTTTATGTTCTCACGGTATACATGATGATGTTCTATGGTGTTTTTTTAATGTTCGTATAATATATATGTGATGTTCTATGATGTATTTAGTGATGTTCACGTAATATATATGCGATGTTTTATAATGTATTTTAGTGATATTCTACAGTGTATTTAGTGATTTTCACTTAGTACACGTTTGTTCTATTATATATATA
>Ga0182004_10002600_pt1 | contig 14135 bp, 11 predicted proteins | sample Sormic07211540_1_FD_120479 | JGI IMG/M metagenome (GOLD analysis project Ga0182004, IMG submission 120479) | Endophyte microbial communities from Sorghum bicolor roots, Mead, Nebraska, USA - 072115-40_1 MetaG | ecosystem: Host-associated > Plants > Roots > Unclassified | place: USA: Nebraska...
ACGCTGTTCTGGCCGTTTCCTGGAGCATCGGCATGCGTGAGGACTCGGTTTCCTCTTGAAGAAACCGTTTCTCTCTTTTTTTCTATCTCTCCTCAATAAATTCAACGCCACGTCAGCAAAATGTTTAGTTGACAGGATATTTAATAGGGAAAGAAACTACAATAAATATACCATTGGGAGTGCCCTAAGACAATTTACTGTATAACTTGGCTCTATAATCACTTGGCTTATATTTAAATACTTAACTCTATTATTGATCTTGCTCTAAAGTCCTTTCTAGTGCTAGGAGCTGGGAACCTACGGCTGGGACCACGGTCGCCTCAAACAATGTGCGCTACCTGTACCTTGGAAGTAGGAGTAATCTATCGTGACTCGTGAGAAGAAGGAGCAATGTAAAATCTCTCAAGTTGCAGGCTTCAACTATACTAGTTTATACTGTGTAGTGTATGTATATATAGGAATAGTAGTAGTTATACGTATCGCAGTATAGTATGTTTTTTACATATAGTAAATATTGTTTAGTTGGCAAAATTTTTGGATTTTGGATACTACAACATTTTCGTTTGTATTTGATAATTATTGTCTAATTATGGGCTCAAAAATTCGTCTCGTAAATTATATATAACTATATAATTAGTTTTTATTTTCGTCTATATATTTAATACTCTATACCATACATGTGCCGTAAGATTCGATGTAAAAAAGAATCTTGAATTTTTTGAACTCAACAATGCCTAAGGCCTTGTTTAGATACACCCAAAAACCCAAAACTTTAAAAGATTTTCCGTCACATCGAATCTTGTGACACATGTATGAAATATTAAATATATATAAAAAGAATAACTAATTACACAGTTTACCTGTAAATCACGAGACGAATCTTTTAAGCCTAGTTACTCCATAGTTAGACAATGTTTGTCAAATAAAAACGAAAATACTACAGTGTCAAAATCCAAAAACTTTTTGCATCTAAACAGGGCCTAAGTATTATCACGAATTCAGGCAGGCCAAACTCGATCAATTCTTCGGCCTGCATGGCTGCCTGCATGCGTCAGCACTCAGCAGCCTTTTTGTTTTTGCGTAGCGCTGACGATCGTAGGTGCGTGGACGCCACTAGTGCCCCCCCTCAGTATACCCGGCCGCACCCGCCCCCCTCTCGTCTAGTTTGTCTTGCTCTTGCGTTGCGCTGCGTTGCGTCGTCTCGTATGCACATCCATCTATCCTGTGTGTATATATATCTGACGTAATTAACTCGAGGAGAGATCACACCACATGCATGCATGGCCGTACACCGTTTGTGATCCACCAATAGAATCTACGGTGCTTATACTAAATTTTAAGATTTTTGAACTTTATTTATAATTTACATAATTAAAATATATTTCTCCCGCAACTTTATCGTTATGTTTTGTGTATAAAATGTTCGAATTTCGGGCGTGCTCTTAGAAATGACCTCAAACTATAATAAATATCATGAATATCCTTTCTCCAATCATCAAATTCTATAATTCAATGCACCGTACCTATAGTTCAACTCGGCAAAGGCTGACCGTGTACCACCGTTAACCTTTGCCGAGTGTCTGATACTCGACAAAGAGGCTCTTTGCCTGAGAGCCGTGCTTTGCCGGTTGCCCGAGTTTTGGCACTCGGCAAAGTTCCGGTTTCTGTAGTGAATTTGGCCTTGTTTAGTTTCCAAAAAAAATTTATAAAAGTTTCAGATTCCCCGTCATATCGAATCTTGTGTGGCGCATGCATGGAGCATTAAATATAGATAAAATAATAACTAATTGCACAGTTTATCCGTAATTTACGAGACAAATCTTTTAAGTCTAGTTGGTCCATGATTATATAATATTTATCAAATACAAACGAAAGTGCTACAGTGTCCATTTTGCAAAAAATTTTGAAGCTAAACAAGGGCCTAGCCAATAGTTTAAAACGTAAAACCAAATGTGTTCTTTCCCTTGGATAATGCACGTAAAATTTGAGCATGTGCGAGCAAATATGGCACCTAAAAATTATATGAATATATTTGTCTTGGAAAATACTTTTATAAAAGTATACATATATTATTTTGTCCTAAATATTTTTGTAAAAATAAAAGATCAAAGCTGTGTTTTACAGACCGTATCACTGTCCTAAATGACATCTAAATGCTAAATATATATATATATATGAATTGACATATGAAGAATTGAATTAGTAGTGTCCCATTGCGTAGGAAGCACCCACCTATATATATACAGTACAAACTCAAATGGTACACGTCATCCTCGCGAAATACGCATCATGTGGTCGCGCGGGTAAACGACACCTGAACGAGTCACCACAGTAGTCAGTTTGATCCTTCGGCCGCGCTTGACCAACGCCGTTCTAGCCGCCACCGCCACCACCGGCCGGAGCGCTCGATCTGCAGGGAAGAATAATAATATAATGTTCCCGCCGGCGGCCGGCGCCCGTGTCTCCACCGCGGGGAGCACTGTGGATCGAGCAGTACGCTCGCTGGGACGATGATATATACTCCAGATACGGTCGTCACCTATGAGATACTAGCTAGCTATAGCTCACGTCGTCATCGTCGTCTTCTAGCTACCTTGATTCGCCCTAGCTACCTCCGATTCCGATCCTCTGCTATAGCTGTGTATGTGCTGCCTCAGCTCGGTGGTATCTGCACCGTATCCGGACTTTCCATCATCGGTACGTACAGAGCCTCCCGACGATGGAATCCCGAGTCCCGACAGCAGCTACGTACATCAACATGCAGCAAGCATGCCATGGCGGCTCACATGCCACGCATCTACCTCCACTCTCTAGCTACTTTTACTCACGCGCATGTACGTGCTATATATACAGACTGCTACGTACGGAGAAGCGCAGCATCAGCAGCGCAGCAACGAGTGCATACGTACGTACGTGCTTAAATTAGGGATCGTACGTCGTCGTCGATCTGCACTGCATATATATTGAGATGATGAACAAGAACGACCCAGATGCTGCTGCTGCTGCTGGAGGTGGTGGTCCCTGGTGCTGTGACAACCAGGGTGGCAACGCCGGCGAGGCCGCCGCCGCCGCCACCGTGCCCACCACGGGCGAATCCGGAAGCTTCTTCGCCGATGTGGTCGCGGACTACTCCACGTACGTGATCTATGATTTTATGTGCACTGAGTATATGTAGCTAGCTAGAGTCTAGACAGTAAGCAGTCGTCGTGCACAGTGCTGCAACTGCAAGGAGATTGATCAAGTGTAGCTAGCTGATCGAGAGATGCACAGTGTTATTGCCCAATCGATGTATTTGCTTCTTGCGTATCTACGATATGCTTGCATATATATATAGTCATTCTATCTATTGCAAGAACAATTCAACATCTTGCATGCGCGCGTTGCGTCTCAACAGCAGGCCGTTCGTTCGCTGATGACAATGCATGCAAACTATATATGTTTGGTCTACCTGTGTACAGAGATGAACTCTTTGAGCTGGTGTGGGAGCAAGAAGGAAAAGACGGCGGCGGCGCATCGTCGGGGTCGATGCACCCGGCGGTTTCCCGCCTCAGGTCGCCGAAGTTCACCAAGCCGCCCGATGTGCCGTTCGACGACCCACCGTTGGAGGACGAGATGGCGGCGTGGCTCGCGGGCACCGTTGTCAAAGGCGATGAGGTACTTGCCTTCAACGACGACGACGGTGGCAGTCGTCGACCGACAAGTGATGATGGTCGGGATGTAGTGCCGGCGGAGAAAGGGACGTCGTCGACGACGGCGATGGGCAAGAAAGAAAAGGTCGTTCCGACGACGACAATGGAAGGGATGATGATGGCCAACAAGGTACGTACGTACGTACGTGTATCTATATGGAAATACCAAGTTATTACTCTCTGTCTCTACCGACTATATATCTACTTGGTTAATTAAAAAAAACTATATACGTACTTCATATTCGTTTCAAAAAGTAGAGACTACATAGAGGACTCACTGAAAATTGTGTGTCCTGGGTTGGCAAGTTGCAGATACCCTTGCAGCTGCTCGGATCCTCACTCTAGAAAATACTCCAAGCTGTTCATTGCATTGTTTAATCAGAATTGCAAACGCCTAGCTAGCTACTCAGTATATACTAGGAGCATAGCTGCTAGCTAGATTCAGAGCTAGCTCCGAGTGTTGAGGACATTCGTTGTCAGACTACTGCGGTTCAAATATCTCCATGCACGTCATTTTTGGAAGAGCTCATCCACGCGTCGCGAATAAGGACAAATACGACGATGAGATACATCGGCGTATCCTTTTATCTACGTTCATACAGGAGAGCTAAACAAAAAGAAAAAAAATGCAAATAATCTCTAGCCTTTTTCCCCAAATACTACACACAGATTAATAACATTGTTTCAAAATTTGTCCATATTATTTTATACAAGTTCTATATAGTTTGAATAACCATATATACCTCTAAATTAAAATTGCTAACCGTTCTGGACGAACTGAATGAAATATGCATGGTTTTGATGAGCTAACTATTGTTACAGTTAAAGTTGGGGATTGATCTGTGTTAGTTATTCTTGAGGGTCATCATGGTAATAATCTAAAAAATATCATCTAACTAATCATGCTTATACATTGTTTTCATAACTGTGTTTAGATCATATGGGTAATTTAAATGTAGATCTTTTAATTTGGTTATTACTTATTAAGTATATTTTAATAATGTCCACCATGTGTAATTTGTATGCATACTTATTGGGTGATTTTGCACTCTTTTTCATAATGGCATATGTGTGAATTATATTAGATTTACTGGTTATTTTAGGCTACCTTTCATAATTAATGACAAAGACAGGTATCACAAAGGTGGGTAATAAAAGTTAGAAGCAAAGTAGATCTAGTGCAATTACCAACAACTCTAAACTCCTGAGGGCTAAATTATTAAGGGTCCCAAAAGGCAGTATCTAAGACTCTTAAGTCTAAATAGTAAGATTTTCTGAATTGGTCTGAATTGCGTGATTGTAGTCGACAGTTAATTTGCTGAGTCAAAATCATCTCTTGTTTTATTATTTCCTCATCACCATGAATGAGTAAGACTACAAGTTAGTGCATCACTGCAATACGCTTACCTTCTTGTTTTCCCTTGGGCTCTGATAGGAGATGAGAAAGGTGCCGGCAGCAGTAGGATCTTCAAGAAGGTCTCACCACGGTGAAGGACACAACCTGACAGAGAAGGTATATATGACGCACGCAGCAAGCACTTCCTCTTACATGACACATTTTGAGGCCACTGATTATATTACAGCATTAGCCATGCACTGATCAGTTGCAGTTGCAGTATCAATTAATTTAATTATGTGCTGAATGAATACCTACGCTGACAGAGACGGAGGCACAAGATAAACGAGAGGCTCAAGACCCTGCAGAAGCTCGTCCCGGGATGTAGCAAGGTGAGTATATGCATGCAGGAGACATCAATACGGATTTCGCAACTGATATATGGCCATCTGAAAAAATAAAAATTAAACTCAAGAGTTTGTCCTTAATTCGTGGTATGGATGGCAGTATATGGATGCAGCGAAAAGCAGCTCTATTTAGACTTTTCAGCTCAGGGTTCCAAAACCGGGGGCGCCGACATCCATGGCGGATTGAGAGGTGTTTACCTCTAGAGCTTTCTAGGAGAAAAAAACAAAAGAAACTGCCGCATGCATCCACGTAATGACAGAACACAAGATTTTTCATAGCTGTGACGACGTTCTGAATCTGATGCGACTATAACCATACTATATATGAATGATGCATGTTCTAACATGACTGATTGGTAAATTTTTCAGTCCAATCAAGCCTCGACGCTGGACCAGACCATCCATTACATGAAATCGCTGCAGCAGCAGGTGCAGGCGATGTCCGTCGGCCTGGCGGCGCCCGCTGTGTATCCCGTCGTGCAGCCACAGTGCGTGCCTCCGGGGACGCCGGTGGCCATGCCATTTCCAGCAGCTCATCCGATGGTCCTCGGCGGCCACCCTCCGTCGACGACGATGGTTCCCTTCGGGGCTACCATGGTTCAGTTGCCCCATTACCCTGCTGCAGCCGTGATGATGCCTCTGTATCCGGCAGCAGCTCCTACAAGCACTGTAGCGACACCTGGAGATGCCATGTCTGCCAGCCATCTTCATGGCTCTAGCAGCAGAAGCAGCAGTAAAGAAAAGAGGAAAAGGCAGTAGTAGCAGCTTGTGCCAGAGTGACAGAACCTGATGTATATAGGATGCCTGCTAGCTAGATACTAGAAGCTGCACTGCATGTAGTATATGTTGTTTGAGAGATTAAATTTATTCTAGCTTGTCATCATGCTCTATTGCATAAAGCGCATGTAATATTCGCGTTTGTAGGCTGGATTTTTAATATTTTTAAAGAAAATATTAATGTAAAAAAGGTTCTTAATTTCCTTAAGACATTTTAAGTTTTATGACAATTTGTATTACTGTGGTTTTTTCTGTATGATAAGATGTGTTGTTACGGTCATTGTCCCCTCTTCAACTTAATTGTGTCCTTGGGATAGATATTTGAGACTACCTACAGCGTTGGGCCGCCCTACACGTACGGCTGAAGCGTTTGAATTCATTCCTACAAGAATTAGAGGGCTAATTGGTGCCTGAAGTGGTCGCGAAGCCAGCAGTGCAGGCAGGCAGGGAAGTCCTTCTCAAAGCCGTTGCGCAAGCAGTGCCCACATACTCAATGAGTTGTTTCCTCTTATCCAAAACAACCTGCAAGAAGATAAGAGGCGCGATGATCGATGAATTATTGGTGGGGCGGTGGCTCCGGTGGGAACGACTTAACACAACACAAATCAAAAGGCGACATCGACTTTCGTGATTCGTGACTTGCATCTTTTTAACAAGGGCCTTTTAGTTACGAAAATTTCACTTTTCGGTACTGTAGCAATTTCGTTTGTTTGTGATAAATATTATCCAATCATGGACTAACTAGGATCAAAAGATTCGCCTCGTGATTTACAGCTAAACTGTATAATTAGTTTTTATTTTCGTCTATATTTAATATTTCATGCATTTGCCGTAAGATTCGATGTGACGAGGAATCTTAAAAATATTTTGGTTTTCAGGGTGAACTAAACAAGGCGAAGGCCATGCTAGGGAAACAAGGATGGAGAAAGGCGAAGGCCATGCTAGGGAAACAAGGATGGAGAATTCTGACAGCCTTTGTGCTCAGGTTTTGAAAGGCCACTACTTCCGCGACTCAGACTTCATGGGAAGTAACAAGAAAGAAGCATGCCAGTCATACTTGGTGCACGATCCTGGCTCGAAAGGAGTGTTAAAGCGGGGGGGAGATCAAAAGGATTGGCAATGGCACCTCGACAAACATCTGGCAGGATAGGTGGATACCTCTGCATTTTGATGCTCGACCACTGATTCCCTAGAGATGGACAGGAGGTGACAATGGTGTCTGACTTGATGAGTGGCTCAGGACAATGGAATGGATGATCGCAAGACTATGATGACTGCTGGCGGGCTTGGGAGCCGGAAAAGCACGACATGTATTCAGTTAAAATAGCTTATCAAAAACTAAAACAGGAGCTTCAACAGTCTGGTTTACCAATGACAAGATGTTCAGATAAGGCTTTCTGGAAGGAAACATAGAAACTCAATGTTCCACCGAAGGTGAGGGTGTTTTGTTGGAGAGTGCTCCATGACCATGAGTTTCTGCCGGCGAAGTCAATACTGCACCGGATGGAGACATATTGAGCCAACAGCCTTCTGTGATGTTTGTGGAGCGGACAATGAGTCAATTCGTCAGGTTCTGATTGAGTGCACCATAGCAAAGCAGTTTTGGCGAGAAGTCAAGCTCCTCGCTAGATCCAAATTACCAGAACTGCACCTCACATACTTGGGCGACGGATATCTTCCTGCCAGAGTGTTGTTCAGACAAGGAGAGGAGTATTTTCATCATTGGCATGTATTAGTTGCGGATGCAACGGAATATACGGTGACATGGTGAAGACCAGCCACCTATAAAGGTAGCAGTGCATTGGTCTGTCGACATGGCACATGATCTCCTAGAAATCGTGAAAAACATAACCGTGGTGGGCAAAATACATTAATCGAGATGGTTTTTACAACTACCTTGAACGAAAGGTCACGGTAGATCAACGTTTTACCGAGGCGGTTCAAATGTCCACCACGGTAAATCAAATAAAAAACAAAATGAAATGAAAAAACCATGGACAGGCCCACCAAACCCATCCACGAGCCCATAGAGCCCATTCACAGGCTGTCGCCGCCACCACTGCTCACCACGGTGCCTCTCCATCGCTGGATACGCACCCTAGTGGCTCCCTCCCGCTAGATCTGCGACGCCTGGGAGCCAATGCCAGAGTTGTAGCGCCACCACTAGGAGCCCGCCACTGTCGGAGTTCATGTAGAAGTGGAGCGGAGGGAACACCACCGTAGGGAGGCTGGATCAAGCCTCCACGCCACCAGATCCAGCCTCCACGCCACCACCAGAGTTGAAGGGGGAGGAAAGCCGCCGCCACCTAGATCCACGATATGGAGGACTCGCACCGTCATTGGGAGGCCAGATCCGACCTCCTCGGCGTCAGCTCCGGCCTCTACGCCGCCGTTGGAGTTGAAGGGGGAAGGAGAAGCCACCACCACCTAGTTCCACAACACGGAGGACCCGCAAGCCATCGAAAAAGCCTCGCGCGCTGCTGAGAAGGAGGGGAGGGACATCGTCGCATGGGGGAGAGGGAGAGCTGCAGCTGAGGGACCGCAGGAGAGAGTGGGGTGCGGCTGAGGAGAGGGAGAGAGCGATTGTAGGTTCGTTTATATATTCGAGATGATAATAGGCTAGTGTGGGCTAGCGGGCTGGACATGATTACTGAGGCGGTTATTTTACAATGTCTATCTTGGTTAATGATTTACCGAGGTGATTATTTCATAATGCCCGCCTCGGTTAATACTTATTAGGGAGCATATGCTATGGAAACCAGCTTCGTATGCAAACTATACAAACTCTCCTCAGGAGCGTAGGATGATCATCCAATGGTTAGAGGCAATGGTGGGATATTTTCCACTTAAACCCCCACTCATCATACCCTAATTAATTCTTTTGCAAATTACCCCCCTGAGACGTAGCAGAACCCATGCCGTCGTCACCTACGCGAGACGTCGTCGCCCCGTCACCTACCCGAGGGAATCCGGCTCCCGTTTGCCCGAATCGCATACGACGCCCCGTCTTCTACGCGAGACGCCGTCCCCCGTCTTCTACGCGCGCGAGGAACGCCATCGCCCGTCTTCTACGCGCGAGGAACGCCGTCGCCCCGTCAACCTTCGCGCGAGGAACGCCTTCACGAACGGGAGAAGTCGTCATTGCCCCGTCTTCCACGGCCGCCGCACAGCTGGCCGCGGCCGCCTAGCCACGTCGCGATGGATCAACTTGCTGCTATTACTGCTGCTGACGGCGTGTATGCAAACCGGGCGAACGGGAGCCGGATTCCCTCGCGTAGGTGACGGGGCGACGGCGTCTCGCGTAGGTGACGACGGTGTGGGTTCTGCTGGGTTTCAGGGGGATGATTTGCAAAAGAATTAATTAGGGTAGGATGAGTGGGGATTTAAGTGGAAAATATCTCACAATTGCCTCTAACCATCGGGTGATCATCCTACGCTCCTGATGAGAGTTTGCATTGTTTGCATATGAAGCTGGTTTCCATAGCATACACTCCCTACTTATTAACCGATGCGGTTATTTTATAATATCTGTCTTGGTTAATAATTTACCAAGGCGGTTATTTACAATGCCTGGTGCTAGCTCGGTTAATAGATTTTAGGAGATGGTTATTTTTAACGGCCTCGCCGCCTCAAGCATTGACAATTAAATATCTTGCCCGCCTCCGACACACTTTACCAAACGCTGCACATAATAATTTGTGTAGTAGTGTGCCAAACCGAAAGAGAAATTAAGTGAGCTTGGATGCTACAAACTCAGCCTGGAAGCATTTTATGGTGGCCCGCAGAGCTGAACCCTGCTGTGAACGGCCACCAAAGGTTGGATTAAGTGCAATGCAAACGGAGCCTTTTATGAGTGGCAATGGCAGGGTGCGACAGGTGCTGTTCTACGTGATGTGTCGAGGAATTTTATAAGAGGAGCCGAGGAGGTGCCAAGTGGTATAACCATTCCCTGGAGATATGCTTTAGCCATGGAGGCACTAGTGTGTCGGGATGGTTTGATTTTGGCATGGCAATTCGGAGCCCAAAGAGTTTGTCTTAGAATCGGACTGCCATGAACTGCTGCGACTTTGGCAAGCTGAAAAACATCAGAGATCAAAAGTGATGTCAATTCTGATAGAGATCAGGGAGTTGATGAGTACCTTGTTTCAAGAGTTTAATTTTTCCTTTGCCTCTCGTTCTTGTAATAAGGTAGCACATATGTCAGCAAAACACATGTCACAGACAAAACTCGAGTCGGGTGGTGGTCTATTGCCACGGCTTGTGTCTCTGGTCTGTTGGCCTTAGACTGTAATCCTCCCTTTTGATGAATGAAATCTCCATGATCACAAAAAAATTGTGTCCTTGGTTGAAATGAGCTTTTGGATCCCATGCATGGCAAGGGATAAGGACGAATAGCATCAGGGGCGTTTCGGGCAAATATAAGGCCCAGTTGAAATCAATAAGTGGAGGCCTACCATCTATTGTCAAAATCTAAAATAGATAATATCAAGGCCTTGTTTAGTTCACTCCAAAACCAAAAACTTTTCAAGATTTTCCATCACATCAAATCTTACGTCACATGCATGAAGCATTAAATATAGATAAAAACAAAAACTAATTGCACAGTTTGCCTCTAAAATACGAGATGAATCTTTTGAGCCTAGTTAGTCCATGATTGGACAATATTTATCAAATAAAAACGAAAATATTACAGTAGCCCAACGCAAAAAATTTTGAGAACTAAACAAGGCCCAAATATCAATATATTACAAAGACAATGTATAAAAGATTAACTAAATAAAATAGGGATCGTGCATGGAATTTATACCAGACAATGATCTCCGTCTGGCGTCCTAATCTGGGTCCGGCCGTCTAGGATTGCTACTAGGTCTCGACTCTTGAGCGACGAACAACACCAAGAGCGAGGAATAAGTCAAAGGGACAAAACCATAAACTCACGAAGGGTTACAAACTTATGTGAAGAAGAATTAGCAGCTATAGACTTTTCTAACTTAGGATCATGGACTCAATATAATGTGCTTTCTCTCGAAGGAAATAGCAGGCCACGTTTATTGAGTCTTTGTGACTAATTTACTAATTAAAATAAACCTAAACTTATTATATATACTTAGGACATTTAGTAAATTTTGGGGCCCATGAATTTTAGGGGCCTAGTTCGGTCGCACAACCCGCACGAGCTCCGGGACGCCGCTGATAGCATGCAAGGCTTTATTCTGGCTGCCCCTACAACTGTATCCCATGCTACAACTACACCAGATGTCCATGCATATCCTAGCACCCCCACATCAAGATGTCAACGGCTCAGTTCCCTGATTTCCTGTGGGGAATTCACCTATTAGGGAACGAGGATGGTACAGATTTTACCCTCATGGGAAATTAAATGGGGCTAAAGTTGTTCTCGTTGGGGTTCACGGGGTCGGGGATGGTATGCAGGCCCCGTCTCCACTCCCCACAGGGACCCAAGGCCCATATACTTGCAAGGCCTAATAATTGTGATATATAAGCAAAGTTGAAACCTTAATCCTTCACTTTCTCAGTCTCAAATGTGAATCTTTATAGAATGAATTTGTTTGTTATCAATAATATGAATTCATGAATATGTGAATAGTTGATATTAGATAAACTGATATGAACTAACGCGGGTATGGGGAACCCCATGGGGATTATTCCCTGCACGGGGATGGGGATGGGGATGGGGATGTGGATGGGGAGAAAATCTCCCGCATGACATTTGGTGGGGACAGGGATGGAAAAAGTTTCTTCCCCACGGGGATGGGGATGGGGAGGCACTCCCCAACGGGAAATTCCTCGTTGACATCATGACCCTCACTCAAGATGGCAACAGGTACCTACCCAACAGGTAGTGGCCACCCGTACATGCGCCCGCGAAGTCTAAATTTTACCCGTTGGGTCACCGGTACCCGCACACAGGTAGGAAAATGCTCACATACCCATACCCATGGGTAAATTCTACCCAAGGTGTAACCTGAACCCGATAGTATACCCGAGAATTACATATAAACATCAGACATTCACACACAAAAATAAATCATTCTAAGCCTCCAACAGATTACAAACTAATATTCATATAATAACATCAAATTCATATATATACTAGGAGAGTTTAGTTGGATTTAGACCAAATTCATGAGTTATATAGGCTAAAATGACAAGAGTGACGAGTTATTTTGATGGGTATTTTTTACTCGTCGGTAGACGGGTATGGTTAGTATACACCCACACCCGTACCCACCATACCCGATGGGTATAGGATAGTCCAATAACGTATCCATGGGTAGAAAATTCATCTCATACCCGTCTCTTTATCGAATAAAACCCGTACTCGGATTTCGGGTACCCGTTGCCATCTTGAACCCCCACACCTCCCATCTCCACCTGGTCACACTAGGATATGTTAGCCTTTTTGTTTGGAGTGTCCTTCAACATGTCTCTCTTACTGGATTCACTAATACACAAATATTTTTTTACATACGGTCAAAAATGATTATATGCCAACGATTGTAGTAAATAAGTTATTTTTAGACTGTTTTAAAAATGTCTTTACAAATTGATTTTTCAGCATAGTTTACTTAAATCAACCGTCTATAAAAATTAATTTTTAGTGTCAATTTTAAGTTAACCATTCTTAAAAATATTATTTTAATTATTTTTAAAAATCATTTAGAAGTCATAAAATACGAATTTTTTTATGTGGTCGGAAGGCCGAAGGACCAAACACCATAGCTATGTTCGCGGCCCAACCACTGCTCCACGCAATCAATTAATTGTATGATGCTATTTGTTTGTACTAATATATATATAAATCTTGTAATCAATATTTTTGACTTATATAAATATTCTTAAATGAGAAAAAATTTTAACTAGAAAGTTTTAGATCTCGTCGAGCAACTTTGATATAGAACAGGTCTTCATCCAAGGTCATTTGAAAATTTAAAAATTTGAGAACTTAATTTATATATTTGAAATCCTAAATGATCTCAAACAAAAACTTTATTAACTATAAAGATTTAGATCTTGTTTAGATCTACAATGTTGATGTAAATTTTGTTAGATACGAATTTATTTGTGCTACAACTATTTTTAAGAATGGTAGTCAACTATCCTTGAAAATCGATTTTTTAGATAGTGGACTTAACAAAAACATTCCTAGAAATCACCCGTTTTCAGAGATGATTGACATAAGCAACTATCCTTGAAAATCTTATTTTCAGTGGTGATTCTTTTAAGCCAACCGTTCCTGAAAATACTTATATTTGCAGCGAAGGTTTACTCAATAGAATCTCCCCTGAAAATTGATTTCCAACAACAGTTTGTTAGCTACAGTGCTCCCCATAAAGGTTACGAGCAATTTCATAAGTTGTTTGTCTTTATTAGAAATAGAGTTATCCATAAAATTAATTTCCGTACTAGTGATTGTTGCTTCCACTAAGGTAACTCACTCAATTTACATGAGTTTTGCGCATGAAAGTGTGCTTCCACAAGAAATCACTCAACTAAATTCCTTGATGACCCTCAAGAATTAGAGAAAATTCCTTTTGACACTCTAAGATAACATGGTTCCTTGTTTGAACCTGAGATTTTTTTTATATCCTATATCATAGGTTTGCTTTAGGTGCCTAATGTGACGCTCTAGTCTGTCCCTTTGTTGCCTTCCTTTAGATAAACTAGAAGAATACCCCGCGTGTTGCTGCGGGAATTTTAGATAATTTTAAAAAAAGACTATTTATATTTATAGTAATATGAATGAAATTATCTTAAATTATTTTTTTGAATGATTTGACACATCAGTATGAACAGTTAAATGCATGCTAGTAGATAAAGAGATGACTATCATAATTACATGTGCTAGTTGGCTATAATTGCAAGTTTTAGTGGATTGTTGATGTGGATAGCTTGCATGTTGAG
>Ga0182004_10002601_pt1 | contig 14134 bp, 15 predicted proteins | sample Sormic07211540_1_FD_120479 | JGI IMG/M metagenome (GOLD analysis project Ga0182004, IMG submission 120479) | Endophyte microbial communities from Sorghum bicolor roots, Mead, Nebraska, USA - 072115-40_1 MetaG | ecosystem: Host-associated > Plants > Roots > Unclassified | place: USA: Nebraska...
AGATGACTATCTTTGTGTCCGAATTAGAAACTATCATTACTTCCATGGTGATGATATTATTTATATTCAATTTAATGAGCTACACCAACTATGCCACATGGACGCTCTTGACAAATCTCTAATCAGTTGCTTCTCTATGTAAGTGATTCTTTCTTTCAATAATGTCACTATAACTAATCATGTATATGTATAACTAATTACAGAAACCCGCTATACATATGCAGAAACATGATGAGGGACCTCAGAGTTAGAAATGACAAGGAGATTGGATTTGTGGATCCATATGTTGTATTCAAAGACCTGAAGACCCTGTATGTCTTATGGAGAACTCAAACGCAGAGAAATCTATGGAGGTTTTTGATCAACCAAAAGGACAAAAGATATATACTCTTTCCCTATAACTTTAAGTAAGTGTCATTATCGTGTGTACATTCTATTTAACTATTTAATCAGATCAGTATGAAGATATATAATTATTTTGCCTACATGCATATAAATGCAGCTTTCATTGGATACTAATTGTCATTGATCTCTGTCAATGTCAATTGGTAATCTATGTCTCGTTGAGAAAACCACAGGAAGATTACCAAGAAATGATAGATATTATCCAAGGGTAACTCCAATCTCTAAATATTAAATTTTGGTCTTTTAACTCGGTAATAGATAATTAATAATGATCGTTTTATTGCTAAGGTTTAGGCTGGGTTCGTGCAGAAACATTGTCCAGATTTGAAAGCGCCACTTTTAAAGCCTATCTTACTTCAGTGGGTTCTACGGCAGACACCGGGCAACAATTTGTGTGGCTACTATGTGTGCGAGTTTATGACGGTCTATGCCAAAAGAACTAATTTTCAGCACCTAAAAGTATGTAACATGTATATATAATAAGTTTATTTCGTTTATTTGTTGCTATTTAATAAATCTTATTCATACCTCTAACTTTTTCTTTAATGTCTATTAAAGGAGATGTGGTTGAAGGAGCAGGTGTTGGATGCGGTGCGCCTAAAAGGAATTCAAGAGACAATCGCAGGATTTCTTAACGACCAAGTACTGAATCCCGGCGGCGAGTGCTACTTCAACCCTGAGGAGCCAATGAAACCAAATGACAATGATCATTTGTACGATGCTTGAGTGGTAGAGATAAATTTTGTTGTAAATACTTTATCCTTGATGCATATGTGTAAATATTATATTATGGACCTATAGATACATATATAATATATATCGTGTTTTATAGTATATTTATATGTAGTGCTTTAAATTATATAAATTATAGGTGCGCATTCCATAAACTAGCAGCAAACAATACGTATTCGAAAAAAATAATAACATAATTGTAAACCCTAAATGGAAAACTAAAAAGAAAGAAAAGGAAAAAGGAAAAAACTCTTTAGTCCCGGTTGGTGTAACCGGGACTAAAAATGGAGGCCAGGTGGCACACCGTGGCGCACCTTTTAGTCCCGGTTGCTGTTACCAACTGGGACTAAAGGTGGACCTTTAGTCCCGGCTTGCGGAACCGGGACTAAAGGTGGGACATTTAGTCCCGAAACCTTAGCCCCGGTTCCGTAGCCGGGACTAAAGACCCTTACGGCCCGGGGCTAAAGCCCTTCGCTGTACTAGTGAAGGGAGGAAGAGAAGGCACTATAATAAGGAGGAGAGCTTGTCTACTCAGAGCAGAAGAGAAAGCATGCAGGCATTAGTGAGGAGGATAAGAAAGATTTGCATATAGAGAGAGTCAAGTTGTACATTCTGGTCTGCTATTATTTCACAAGGGGAGAGAGAGGTGGCGTCGTTGGAGAAGGGAAGAGGGGCTTTCCATCTACCATGTGCATGAAGGAGAAATGGAGGAGGAAATAAAGCTGCTGCTCCTACATGCAATTGAAGAGATGGAGTAATGGAGTAGAGATTGAGAGAGAGGGATTAAGAAGAGTAATGTTGCTATTGTTTTGCATGATGGAATGAGAGACGGCGCCATAGAGGAGGAGAGTGATCTACTGTGCATGAGAGAGAGGAGAAAATGCATCTCATTGTTATCTGCATGGATGCATTGTCATACCCTAAAATTCTTATTTTAGGATGTGACTTAGAAGACACTAAATAACATTAACATTAAATGGTTTTATCATTTTCCTAAAAGATTCCCAACTTTAGTTAAGTTGTTGACATTCTAGATAGGGGAAAATGTTAGTTTCTAAAAATTTTCCAATACAACTGTGGTTTGTTGCATTCATGCCTTTGCATTGTGTTCATGTGTGGAAAACGAATTTACTTGTTTTCTAGATGCGCGTAAGGTTTGATCCCAACTTCATCTCTCTAAACACCATATCAGTATTTAAAATTCCAATTAGGTCTTCCACCGGCAACCTACAAAATTCTAGCATGACCCGTTCTCATTTTCTCTCCTATTTTTGTTTCTCAAGATCTTGGTTATTTTAGAGTCCACAAATTCTTTGGACCAATCTCTTATCGTATCTCATATAGCCCATCATGGTAACACAAACTTCTTCCCTCATTAACGAAATGGATCAAGATGAGTCTCTTATCTTACTTTGGGCCGTGCCCAAACCAGCCCAACACCCCCCTCTTCTTGTAGCATTAACACTGATGGCCTCTCTTCCCTGTACCATGCAAAGATAACAACACTTTAAGACATTTTCTCACCTCCTTTACTTTCCCCTTCATCAATCTCTCTTATTTGTTTCTCCGTAAGTGCATGAGTTAGAGCACAAAAATTGTTGGGCATCCATGGCACACAGCCATGCACCCCAGTCACGCCCTCCTTGCATGAAAAACTTTCAGCATCTAATGTTTGCCCCCTTAATTCCCTAGCAAAACCACCTCTTTAATCTCCTTTACCAGCTGCAATTTCTATTTTAACCAAGCACTAATGCCCCTAATGACTAAAGGAAATAGATGGCTGGACACCATTTTTCTAATGTCTTCACGCAACTCCCTACTCATGCAAAAATAGATAAATCATTTATTTCCTTTCTCTTAATTTCCTAGACCCACTTTAGTCCTCCATTTATTTTCCGTTACTTCCAATGGCATGCAGCCATTCATTCTTCCTGGTTGCACCCCCCATGGCTTGCTCCCTACCTCTCATGCAAGAACAGGATCATCAAATACCTCCTCTCTTAATTCCCATTTTACTCCATCGTTTCCTCAAATCATCAATTGCATGCATGCTGAAATTAAACCAGCAGCCTCCCTCTTAACCTATATGCTGCATGGTCCCACTCTCCTCTCATGCAAAAATATGGTAACACCTCTATTTACTCCTCTCTTGACAATACTCCTTTTCAATTGCATACAAAAAACAGTCATGTACCACTTCTCCCAATTTTTCCACGCTGACAACCTCATCTCTCCCTCATGTAAAAGTAAAAACTGCTCATAATGCCTATCTCTTTATCCATTGGACCCATCTGTTCTACTTGTTCCTCCTTAACCTCCCTTAAGCCCTTCATCAATCACACATTACTGCCTCATGTGATGAGGAAAAACAGAGGTCAACCCCTCCCTCCTTGCCTTCTTTTTATTTACATGCACACACAGTAGCAGCACCTCTTTTCTCCTATGCGACATTTCCTTTCCTCTCATGCAAAGCAAAAGCAATCTGTTTCTTTCTTCTTTGTTTCCCATGGTAATACTTCTCTTTATTCATCTCTTGGCAGCACCTTTACTCTATATTTTCAATAGCACATGCATGCACATAACATCCAGCCAGCTCTCCTCTCTTTTCTCACATATAAACCAGCATCATTCCTCTCTTTAATCCTCTTTTGATAGCTCCACTTTATCTCTCTTCAAGTGCATGCATCCACGCAGCAACACACAGCTATAAAACCCCTCATCTATATTGAGTTGCATGCACCAATCAGTTCAACCCAAAAGCTTAAGCCGATGAAGAGAGGTGGGCAATTCACTTATATTCCAACACCCCCCTCATGTGGAGGCTCCCTCAGACCTCAGACGTGGAATAGGAACCTCAGACGTGGAATAGGAGCCTCAGACGTGGAATAGGAGCGAGCAACAATTATTTTATTTAATTGCACTAACCAGGATTCGAACTTGAGACCTCTGGCTCCTACCCTTCCTCCATCAGATAGGCACCACTCCCCCTCTCCCATGGCTGCACCTACAGCACCTTCTACTTTCCTCTGTCCCTCATCCTCTCCCATGGCTGCCCCCTCTACATCCCCTACCTTTCTCTGTTATTGAAGGAGAATATAATTGGTGGAATATTTGATATATTGCATTGGGCCTCATGGGCTGATTATGTAGCGTACATAGGACTAACACAATATGGTACTAGTCTCTAACATCCCTGATGTTACGAATATTAATACTTGATCATGTCATCATAAGCATTGCAAAGCATGTTTGTTAAGCACATCATGATGCATCAACTTAAAATAAGTTTAGTTTTGATGATTGTGCTTACGAAGCTAAAGTGTGTTTAGTTTGTGAAGTGATGCTTGTGATGATTGTTTAATCCCTAGTTAAGGAGGGTTATAAGGAAATAGCTAAGAAAAACCCTAATTTCAACCCTAGTTTCTACCGCCTTTAGTGTAACTTAAAAACTAAGCAAAATTTGGGGATGAGTTCAAAAGCAAAGTTTTAGATCTTGTCAAGGTGTACAACTATGGTGTTTTGAGTTTTTGAAGTTTCAATGCAAAATTCAAAGTAATTTTGAAAATACAGATTTCTAGAAATTGCCCCCTTTTCAATTTGAATCCCTAATTCAAAATCTATTTGGGATCTTGAATAGTGACCAAAATGAAAGTTGTAGAGCTCATCAAAATGAACAACTGTTATTTTGGGAGTTTTTCAAGTTGTTGAGAACAATCAAAAGTAATTTTGAAATTTTTGTTTTTCCCCCAATTCAAAATTGAAGTTTTTCCCAATTTGAATTTCAAATTTTGAACTGTTTGAGCAAATTCACTTTCTTCCACTCAAAATTTGCTCGGGATCCTTAAAGATGTTTTGTAGCATTTAAAATTCTGAACAAGTTTTATTTTGACAGAAATTTGGCTTCCATTCAAAAATTTGAAGGAATTTCAAAAGAATTCAGAAGGGAGGGATAAGCTCGGCTACAGTGTTAACAGAGGTTCACGAGCGCCTCTGCCGCTGTTCACAGCGACGAAGGCCACCGTGCTCACGCGTGCAAGCACACAGCTGCTTGCTCGTGTGAGTCACCGAGCTACATGGATGTCCAGGGTTTCTTTTCCTCGCTACTCGAGCACCCAGCGCGGCTGATGTCGCGTTTTTGCCGTTCCAGTGAAAGAAAACACCGACGAGCCACTTCAGCGCCACCGCAAAATTCGCCACCGTCATGTCCTTTCTGCCTCCCCAGTGCTTTCCTTTAGCTTCGCCCAAAACCCAGCTACCTCCTGAGCTCCCCTGTGCGCGCTCTAACCCGTCGTAGCGCATGCTTCGCCCATCTTCCTCAACTCCGGCCGAAACCGCCGCCGTGAGCACCTCACCGTGGCCAAGCCACTCTAGTGCATCTCCGCAGCTGAAAGGCACCTTTACACACTCCCGGTGAGTCATGATGCTCACGCGCCTTTCATTTTGCTCTCTACCGCGCAGTAGGTAGTGGAATGTGACATCGCCGCCAGTCTGCACCGCCGAGCTCCACCTCCGCGTGGCCATGCTTCTGTAGGCCGCTTCCGACGGAGTAGAGGACACCATCGAATGCGCATGAGTCCGAGAAAGCTCCCTCACCACTCAGTTGCCACAGATACGCATCCCACCGTCGAAACCACAAGCTCCAATGAGCTTCCTCTGTTTTCAGTTCGCGACCAGGGACCCCAGCGCGACAATTCTATGTTTCCCAGGCGCCTAATTGCGCAGACCGTGACTCAGGTGAATAGTGTCATAAGAACTTGTTTGTAGATGTTTTGTTGAATATTTGAAAATTCATATCTGGAGTTTGGTAACCCCAGTTTTGGTGAACCAAATTTTGTTGTGCTCCTTGAGATGTCTAGTTTTTATTAAAAATATGAAACTGGCCATGTTTTGAAGTAAAATAATTAGTTATGATTTATGACTTTTAATTATGCTTAAAAAGGAGAAATTCATATCTCATGTTGTGTAGCTCCTTTTAGCCTGGAATTTGTATGGTGTGCTCATGATCTTATTTGTGAGCTGCAGTAACAATTTAATATTTATTGGATGAAATATGATTAAGTTATTAATTTATCTTGTTTAGTGCTTATTAAATAGTTTACAATTAAACTAAAATAAAATAAATGTAAAATATGGTTCCTCTACCTTTATAGAGGTTGTTATATCATATAGATACATAATTTAGCTATGTGTTTGTAGAAAATGTCGAGTTTCTTATTTATCTTGCTGTTACATGATTCCTTGTGATGGAAATTTGTCTTTTTCATGGAAATTGCTATACTTATCCAAATGGCATAAAATTTATGCCGTAGACTTTGGAAAGCATATATGAGCTGCTGTAGTTTTCTCACAATTTAGTGTGTACTTTTGATATATGGTTATTACTTTGTCTATTTATCTAAATAAATTAATAAAGACATGAAAGGAGTTTATTTAGGGATGACCAGGATGTTTTCTAGTATCTTTTTTGATGTATTCCAACTGTTGATAAGCTGGGTTTTGCCCAGGTTCAAGATTGGAACATAAATGAAATGTCATTTCTCTGTAATTCAATTATTAGTGGTTGCAGGACAGTTTTTGGAACATTATGAGTTGCACTAGGTAAATGATGTTTGCTGTGAAACTTGTTAATAACAAACTTGTAGGTTATTCATGTATCTAGCTTTTGTTAAAGTTTGGTGATAATTTGCCATGCAGTTTGTGAGTTATGTCTGCTCAATGTTGAGTTTCAGAAATAGCTGCCCTCTGTCAAATCTTGGACCAGTTTCTGTAGTTGTGTAATTTCAACTTGCTAAACTTATGAATCATGCGTTGATGATAAAAGATGAATTGTAGCAATTTTCATAAGCTTTTCAAAATGTTATGGAGCATGTCTTTTGGTGATCTAGAACTATGGTTATAGATATTTAAAGCTTAATGGCTGATTGTGTCCAATGTCTAGACATGATCGTTTCTTCATGCTGTTTGGCCATTTTATCTATTGAATCAGTTCTTGAAAATAATAACCAGGTCCTAGATAACTATCTAAGCTTTCCAGAAAGTCTAATATCACCTTTATTGGATGCTTGTATCTCTAATTATGGTTGAATGAAGTTGTGTATATGCTGCTGTCCTGGTTATGTGTGCAAATAGAGTTGATTGTTTTTAGCTAGCCTTTACTTAAATGATGATAGCATGGTTTAGGTGCTTAAGACTTCCTTGATGTTAACCTTGTATGACTTTCATCATACATCATATATCATAGCATACATTTCATCATATTAAGCAAGGCATCATTCTTTACGTATAGTGCATACGAGAGTGAGAAGGTTCGTGTTGAACAAGTATGAAGCGGTTGGTGTTGATCAATCTTCGGAAAGGTGTCATCGACTAGAGGTGTTAACTAAGATCATCCATCAATGGTGTTGGTGTCGTCCAACCATGGATTTGATGCCCAATCTGATTTATGTGGTCTCTTCATGGAACTAACCTTCTCTGCAACCAAGGCAAGCCCCGGATGCATTAACCCTTCCTTGAATGTTTTAAATCTTTTATCACTTATGTAGTAAAAATGCTGCATTACGTAGTCAAGAATTAGTGTTGGGTACCATAAAAAGGGATACCCAAATCAGAATAATAAAAATCGCAAAAGACAAAGCAAACCATCCGCAAACACCAAGGCGCAGGCCCCGGCTTGTCTGACTCCTCGGCCTCGGGCCCAAAACACGGCTCGCCCGACCCCTTTAGCCTCGGAGGCGAGTTCCGTCTCGCCCGACCCCTCTAGGGCTTGGACGCCGACGCCGCTTCGACCGATCCCCCGTCACAGAGTAAGGCTTCCAACGCACGGCGCCCGTACCCATGACGTGACAGGCGCAGTGACTCTCATATCGCAGCAGGGCATGGTGGCGACTATTCCAACCACCCCGGTCACTGTGGCCTCACCTCTTTCACTATGTAACCTTACCTCTTTCACTGTGGTGTACCGCCTCACAGTGAAAGAGGAATGGGAGAGATTAACCAGTGTCACTGTTAGCTGTCTTTTCCTACTATTATAGGACAGACTGCAGTATCACCGATCCGACCCCCACGACTCCAACAGGGCTCGGTAACCCTCCACAGGAGCAGCCATACATCCCTCAAGGACGGGATGGGCAAGCTTCTACAGGGTCGGGACTGTGGCTTCACCACTCAGCAGAGGAAATCTCCAATCACACATGTAAAAACCTGCGCCCCCCTTGAGACTATAAAAGGGGGGCCAGGGCTCACAACCAAGACAGGTTCATTCACACAACACACAACCAAGGCAATTAGCACACTCCCCTCCAAGTGTGTTCTCTCACAGAGTAGCAACCAGTGCTCTATCCACCACACAAAGCCTAGACTTGGGACTTAGCCCTCTCTCGCAACCTGCTTGTACACCCCTACTACAAGCACCTTTTGGGTGCAAGGCAATACAGATCCCCGATCTCGCTGGACGTAGGGCATCCTTAGCCCGAACCAGTATAAACTCTCTGTGTTCCACTTGCATCACCATCCGGGTTTAGGTGGTCACGCATACTTATACTCGTTTGTGTCTTGACCACGAGTCCAGACGCCGACAGTTGGCGCGCCAAGTAGGGGCCTTTTGCGTGGCATTCATCTTTCCCTACTGGGGAAGGCCCGGATGGCAGACGGATTCCACCCACTTCGTCTCGGCACCATCATGATGTTTGGGAGTTTGGAGTTCATGTCCTCCCACCACGTGGTGACGACGAGCCACGCCCTGAGCTGATCCCGCCACAGCCAGCGCGTGGGAGGCGCTCGGGGCACCATGCAGGAGGTGCCCGGAGGGGGCATCAGAGGTCTAGGATCTCTGACCCTACCACCGAGGCAAGGGTCTGTCCGGCGCTCCCCCCGCATATTCCTCACCAGATTGCCCATTCCTCCGGCCTGACAGGCGCTAGAGGAAGGGCCCGCGGAGCATCGAGTTCCGCTCCACGGACCAACAGGGGATCATCGCGACCTCCTGTTCCGCCCCGGTCAAATGGCAAAGCACGGCTCCCGCCCCCTCCTCAGAAGAGGGACCAGGGGGCCTCGACTTCTCGTCGTCCTCCACCCACGGATGGAGGAAAGACCGTGGTGCCTCCCGAGCTCCCTCTGGGACTCAAGAGCACAACCGCCACTTACGCCTCTTCCGCTAGCACTTCATTAAGTGCGTACGCAGATCTTCTAGGGCACCATCTGAGGTCTACCCTGGACCTGATCGCTACACCGCCTGTTTCGTCGTACCCCGAGGATCCCACCTCGGGCGACGATGAGTGGGCTGGTGCTGACTTTTCCGGCTGCGGCGACCCGGAAACTTTTATGCGCTTTCTGGAGGCCAGCAACTACTGCCTCGGCTACTCCGACTCCGACGACGGCAGCTACGATCCGTCACGAGAGTGTTTCAACCTCGAGGTCGGAGGAGCGCCCCCCAATGCTCAAGGGGGTGCAGGACCCTCTAGGCAGAGGAACGCCACTCCACCTCCCAACACGACTCCCAGGACCCTTCCTGGAGCCCGCGGGGCAGCATCAGTCCCCGTAGGAGGGCAGCGCCCTGACCTCAAGCAGCTCAATGAGCTGGAGGCCAGGCTCGAAGAAGAGCGCGTACGCCTTCGCCAACTCCGCGAGACCCTGATCCAAGACTAGTCTGGCCGCGGGGACGGGGGCGAGGCTAGCCGCCGCGCCCGGGACATCAACCGCCGCATCATCGAGGACGAAGGGGGTGACAACCCCCCAGTCTTCAGCACGGCCAGGCAGAACGTGATGGCTGCCGCACTCCTCCTCAGAGCGATGCCCGAGCTGTCGACTCCTGAGGGAAGGAGGGTGCGCCAGGGGCTACGTGGCCTCTGGAGCAAGCTGTGGTGCAGAACGCCGAGAGTTCTGCATCGCAGTCCCACGGCACGAGACGCCAGGGGGAACGACCCCCTCCAAACAGGGCACCAACAGTGCAGGGTCCGCCGCCCCCTAACCCGCAAGGGGGCAACAAGGCCCCATCTGTCCACGAGCATGTCGGGACCAACGCGGACGTCCGGGCTACCCTCGAGGCCAGACGGTGTGACATGGACGAGGCCGAGTCTCGGCGCTATCGACCGCGCCGAGGCAGGAGGTACGACCCCGACCATGACCGCAGCACGTCGCCGGAGCCTTCGGGCCCCCGCGTCTTCAGCGAGGCCATCCGCAGGGCCAAGTTCTCGGCACGATTCTGACAGCCCACTAACCTCACCAAGTACTCAGGGGAAACCAACCCTGAGCTCTGGCTAGCAGACTACCGCCTAGCATGTCAGCTGGGTGGAGCGGATGATGACTTGCTCATCATCCGCAACCTGCCACTCCACCTGGCCCATACGGCCAGAGCATGGCTCGAGCACCTCCCTGAGCGCATGATCCACGACTGGGCCGACCTGGTCAAGATCTTCGTCAGGAACTTCCAGGGCACATACGTGCGCCCTAGGAACTCGTGGGACCTCAGGAGCTGCCGACAGAAGCCAGATGAGTCCCTCCGAGACTTCATCAGGCGCTTCTCCAAGCAGTGCACTGAGCTCCCCAACATCATGGACTCCGACGTCATCGGAGCCTTCATCTCTGGTACCACCTGGAAGGAGCTGGTACACGAGCTCGGTCGCAAGACCCCCACGAGCACTAGCCAGCTGCTCGATATCGCCACCAACTTTGCCTCAGGCGAAGAGGCAGTTGGTGCCATTTTCTCCGACGACATAGCCAAGGGGAAACAAAAGGCCGAGGCCACTGAGGCCTTGGGCTCACGCGACCCCAAGAAGAAAAAGAAGGGTCGCAAGGGGAAGCAGGGTCAGTTGGACGACAACCTAGTCTCTGCGGCAGATCGCAAGAACCCCAAGCGGGCTCCTGCTGGCCCCGGTCTCTTCGACGAAATGTTGAAGAAGCCATGCCCCTATCACAGGGGACCAACCAAGCACACCCTCGAGGATTGCACTGTCCTATGTCGGTATTACACCGACATCATAGTCAAGGAGGGCACTGAAGAGCCCCCCAAGGACGACGACCCTCAGGGGGAAGGCTTCCCCAAGGTCAAGAACTGCCTCTTGATCTTTGGGGGACGTGCGGCTCGCCTCACCGTGAGTCCAAGGAAGCGCGAACTTTGAGAAGTTTGCGCAGTCAGCACAGCCGCGGCCTCGTACCTCAAGTGGTCCGAGAGCGCGATCACGTTTGATCGGCAGGATCACCCGGACCGGATCCCCAACCTCGGGAGTTATCCGCTGATCGTCGACCCCATCATCGTCGAGACTCGTCTCACCAAGGTGTTGATGGACGGAGGCAGCGGCCTCAACATTCTTTACGCTGAGACTTTGGCCCTCATGGGGATCAGCAAGTCTCGGCTGAGGAATGACACATCGCCATTCCACAGAGTGGTGCCGGGACATCGCGCCCATCCCCTCGGGCAGATCGATCTGCCCGTCTGCTTCGGGACCCCGACAACTTCAGACGGGAGGTCCTCACATTCGACGTGGTCGGGTTCCCAGGAACCTACCACGCGATCCTAGGACAACCATGCTACGCCAAGTTCATGGCCGTCCCCAACTACACCTACCTCAAGCTCAAGATGCCGGGGCCAAACGGCATCATCACCGTCAGCACGACAAGCCAGCACGCCTACTAGTGCGACGTCGAGTGCATCGAGCAGGCCGAGGCTTTGGCTGAGTCTCTGTCTATTCTCACCGGCCTCGACGATGGTGACCAGGACATCCCCGACCCCAAGCGTCATGCTGCGAGCTTCGAGCCGGCAGAGGAGACCAAGCTCGTCTTCCTCGACCCCAGGACTTCTGAGGGTAGGGCATTGAGGATCAGCTCGAGCCTCGAGCCCAAATAGGAAGCAGTGCTCGTCGACTTTCTCCGCACAAATGCCGACATATTTGCGTGGAGTCCCTCGGACATGCCTGGCATACCGAGGGAAGTCGCCGAGCACTCCTTGGACATCCGAGCCGGCTCCAAGCCCGTGAAGCAGTGCCTGCGCTGATTCGACGAGGAGAAGCGCCGGGCCATCGGGGAGGAGATCCACAAGTTGCTGACGGTCGGATTCATCCAGGAGGTATTCCATCCTGAGTGGTTAGCTAACCCTATACTAGTCAAAAAGAAAAATAGGAAGTGGAGGATGTGTGTAGACTATACTAGTTTAAATAAAGCATGTCCTAAGAACCCCTTTCCACTACCGCGTATTGATCAAATGGTTGACTCCACCGCGGGATGCGAAATTTTATCTTTTCTTGATGCTTATTCTGGCTACCACCAAATCAAGATGAAAGAGTCTGACCAGCTCGCGACTTCTTTCATCACCCCTTTCGGAATGTTTTGCTACGTAACCATGCCTTTCGGCCTCAAGAACGCAGGGGCTACATACCAGCGATGTATGCTCCAGGTCTTCAGGGACCTCATAGGCAAAACTGTAGAGGCTTATGTAGACGACATCGTTGTCAAATCTAGGAAGGCAAGCGACCTGGTGGCCGACCTGGAAGAAACATTCCGATGCCTCAGGGCAAAAGGGATCAGACTCAACCCTGAAAAATACATTTTTGGGGTCCCCCGAGGCATGCTCCTCGGGTTCATTGTGTCTGAGCGAGGGATCAAGGCCAATCCTGAAAAGGTCTCGGCCATCGCGAACATGGGCCCAATTCGTAATCTAAAGGGAGTATAGAGAGTCATGGGGTGCCTAGCTTCCCTCAGTCGTTTCATCTCCCATCTCGGGGAGAAAGGACTACCTCTGTATAGGTTACTTAGAAAATCCGAGCACTTTTCCTGGACCCCCGAGGCCCAGGAAGCCCTTGACAAGCTCAAGGCTCTGCTCACTAACCCTCCCATCTTGGTACCCCCCGCCGAGGGGGAACCATTGCTCCTTTACGTCGCAGCCACCGATCAGGTGGCTAGCGTAGCTATTGTGGTCGAAAGGAAGGAAGAAGGGCACGCCCTACCGGTCCAAAGGCCGGTGTACTTCATCCATGAGGTACTATCTGACACAAAGACCTGATACCCCTAAATCCAAAAACTACTCTATGCGGTAGTATTAGCCCGACGCAAGCTCCGCCATTACTTTGAGTCTCACCCAGTCTCTGTAGTATCATCTTTCCCCCTGGGAGAGGTAATTCAAAACCGAGAGGCTAATGGTAGAATTGCTAAGTGGGCTATAGAGCTTATGGGTGACGGGATCACCTATGAGCCTCGGAAAGCTATAAAGTCCCAAGTTCTAGCGGATTTTGTAGCTGAGTGGACGGGAACCCAACTCCCTCCACCTCAGATCCAGCACGAGTGCTGGACCTTGTACTTCGACGAATCCTTGATGAAAACTGGGGCCAGCACTGGCCTCGTCTTCATCTCGCCCCTCGGAGGAAGAATGCGATGTGCAATCCGACTCCACTTCCCCGCCTCAAACAACCCGGCGGAGTACGAGGCCCTTGACAATGGTCTCCATATGGCGATCGAGCTTGGGATCAAGCGGCTTGACGTCCGAGCTGACTCTAGACTCATCATCGACCAAGTCATGAAAGAGTCCACCTGCCATGACCCTAAGATGGACGCATACTGCAAAGCAGTCCGGCGCCTGGAGGAAAAGTTCGACGGCCTCGAACTTAACCATGTGTTAAGGAAATACAATGAGGCTACCGATGCGCTCGCCAAGATGGCATCTGAGTGGGCCATGGTCCTCCCGGATGTTTTCGTCAGCGACCACTACAAGCCTTCTGTCGACTACAAAGACGACGGGGGCTCGGATCAACCCCCAAGCGACTCAGGCCCCGACCCCAAGGTCTCCACGGCTTAGTAGCAGGAGGCCATGGATATCGAGTCCGAACCCCCCCCCGCACCTGACGACTTACCAGACTGGCGCTACCCCTTGCTGTAACGCCTCGTCGACGGAGTCTTCTAGATGTAAGATAATTGCGCGGCACGTTGATATCTCTATGTAATCCCGACGTGTGGGCCTTTCTTCCGTATTTCCTGATAACCCCCTGCAGAAATAGACAAACACCAAAACTTG
>Ga0182004_10002602_pt1 | contig 14130 bp, 8 predicted proteins | sample Sormic07211540_1_FD_120479 | JGI IMG/M metagenome (GOLD analysis project Ga0182004, IMG submission 120479) | Endophyte microbial communities from Sorghum bicolor roots, Mead, Nebraska, USA - 072115-40_1 MetaG | ecosystem: Host-associated > Plants > Roots > Unclassified | place: USA: Nebraska...
ATTTATATTATATATATATATATATATATATATATATATATATATATATATATATATATATATTGCATTATAGTCCTTATATAAATATAAGTATATGCGATGCGCGGGGCGCGGCGCGGTGGTCAAAGTGTAGCCGGAGGAGGGGTCATCGGGTGTACCGCGCGTCCGTCCGTTTCAGTTGGATCTGCTTCGGCGGTAGGGGACAGTAGCACCTGCAAGCCCTTCTCACGTCGCCGTCCACGGTCCACCTGTGACTGTGACTGTGAGCCTCACCTCATCGTCTAGTAGCCCTTTGGTGCTTGTCCTGTCGGTTTATCTTTTTCTCAGGCCTCGTTTACGTCTAGTTTTCGCCTCTCAAAAGCTATTTTTTTAAAAAAAATTTTGTCACATCAAATCTTACGACACATGAATAGAACATTAAATATAGATAAATAAAACAACTATCGCCATGTTCGGCTAATCATTTCTGTATGGCTGATGCTGATACTGATGCTGATACTAATATGTTCTGAAAGGAAAAAATACTTTTTTTTTGGCTCAAAAGCAGTGGCTGATATATATTTACCAATGCTCTTGGAGCTGCTTTTGGACTTTGGGTTTATCGCTATACCAGGTACCAGGGCCCAAAGAAAGAAGGAATGAAAACGGAGAAAGGGGGCGCCGTGCGTGCTCTATCTCTATTCCTTTGTGGACCATGATGGGCCTTAAGTGGGAACCGCATGTTTGTTTCCGCGGCGGCTCGTATGGAACTACGGGCCGAATTACAAAGTGCGCGTCCGTTCGTTAAAGGGCCTTTTGGGAGAGTGTTCCTTGGCATCGTTGGGCCATTTTTGCCACAGCAGCGCACACCCTGCTGCCTGCTTGTTCTGCATTTCATACTTGGCACATGGCAGCGGCTCTCGGTCTCAGCTCCATTGATTTGGCAGAGCTAGCTCCTGCATCGTGCCCTAATTCTTCTTGAAACTATAATGTGTGTACTATAGTGAAAATGCACGCATATATCAATAATGGTGGTGGTCACTGGCACACAAACGATAAATGTACAGTCGTCACACGCATGCGTGATCCATCGTCTCGAGCAACTTACACATCATCACTCCCAGACGACGACAGCACGCACACACACTGCTGGCACGTACACACTACACACGTAAGCTACTGATTCAGATCAGCTCCACACTCACACACACACTGCTTCGAAATCAAATTTAGCGAGACATGCATGCATAGTAGCTAGTAGCTAGCAAACTCACGTACGGCGACTGTCAAACACTAGCTAGCTATATATCTAGCTGCTGTGCACGTACTCCTCACAAAGTCACCACTAATTAATTAACAAGAGCAAGCTCTCCACCATAGACGACGATCGATGATACTGATGAGACTGATCGAGATGCTAACAAGAGGTAGGTAGGTAGGTAGCTAGCATCAACCAGATGCATGGATGGATCATATCAGACGTCGACGACCCTGAAGGAGTCGCGGTTCTTGATGACGATGTCGTACATGTGGACGGAGGAGAACCTGTTGAAGTCGGCGGGGAGGGAGATGAGGTCGAGGGAGCCGCGCTTGTGGAACTGGTACAGCGCCGGGTCCTCGTAGTAGCGCTCCCACCCCAGCGCCCGCAGCTCCGACTCCAGCTCCGCGTACGACCGCACCACCTGCCCGCTCGGCGTGTGCACCAGCGCCTTCCGCCGCCGCACCGCCTCGCCGCCAGCCGCCGCGCCGTTCTCCACCAGCCGGACCACGCCGTTCTTGAACACCCAAACGCCAGACATGATTGATTAATTGAGCTGAGAGGATGGTGATGATAGCTTTGAGTACTGCTTCAGAGCAGAGAGATGGTTATAGCTTAGCTAGTGTTGCTGCTGCTGCTGGCCGGGAGCTAGGATTGTGTGGTGGATGGATGGATGTTTGATGAAGCAAGGGAGGCCGATCAAGGGTGTATATATAGAGCATGAAGGCAGGGTAGAGCATGAAGAAAGCCAAAAAGTGCCAAAGGTATTTTTTGATGATGTGGGGTAGATGTGACATGGATGTAGGAGACATACAACACATACATATATAGATGTTATAGTACACGTATGTGAATATATACTCTACCACTATAGATTATAGCTACATACAGGGCACGTACTAGATATATCATGATGCTAGATAATGAATGAATGAAGAAGGCAAATATTAAGGGAAAAGTAAGCCAGCTAGCAAGAGATCAGGAGAACATATATCTTGGTTTGCAGGTGTGGATTCGCAGTTAGCTAGGTTAGGTCACGGCAAAGATGCTGTTTATATATTCTGAACATCGAAATTAAATTAGAGAGCTAGGGAAGAGGAACGGAAGAAGATTATATACTTGAGTGCGTGTACACCGGATCAGAGAGAATATATGTGTATACATGTATCTACCTATATATATTGTAACAGTGTTAGTTAAGGATTCTCTCTGCTCCGATCCTCAATGTGCTTGATAAGCTACCTGGAATATATTTTCTTTTTTTGCGAAAAGACAGAAATGAAAGATCCACGCACAGGTGCACTGCACGGATTGTACAAAAGTGTGTGGTGTGGATAGTGCAGTGCATCCGACATCATCCATATATAATTGCACGCACTGTAGAATGTGTAGTCTCCGGAAAAGTAGTAAGGCCTTGTTTGGATGTAGTCGGATTCGCATTAATCCACATGTGTTGGAGTGGATTGGAGTGGAACTTGAACTAAATTCCACCCCAATCCACTCCAACACATGTGGATTGAGATCAATCCGACAACATCCAAACAATGCCTAAATCGTTTCATATATACTGGAACCTACTGCCATATATTTTATGTTCAGGCCGAATTCAGGTGATAGATCAGTTTGAGAATCGCGCGATTTCACCACGTGTCGCAGCACCGTCACGGCACGTAGCAAAGGCAGAGAAATATCGCCAAATTTTTGCATCTTTTGATGGGGATGTTTTGGAATGAAAATGTTTGCTTAATTGCAAATGGGGGCGATCCTACTATACTACCTTTACGAAATGTTCATGAATGCATTGTTTATAAATAAAGTTAATTCTGTGGAAGTTAGATAAGTATTCGATCGCTTGTCGAGAGAAAAAATATAGACGTTGTGTGCGGAATCCTACCAACCTTTTCCCCGAAAAGAAAACAAAAAGGATCGGGGGGCCAAATTCTCACTACTCAAGATCAAGGGAATACGATTCACTCGCTATAGTTTACTCCTTTACTTAGCCATCGCACAAGAGAATTTGGGCTGTACGTCCTCATCCTTAGAGCAAATTCTTTTTTTTAGCGAAAGGGAATTTGATCGATCATCGAGATCAATCTCGCCTTTTATCGGCCGGGAACAAAATTGATCCTCGCTCATTGTCAAGTATATATTTTGGTGTACGGCAGGAATAATGCGGGATGCAATTGCTGTAGGCAAGCTTGGAGCATCCGCAAAGAGAGATTTTGGCTTATCTTAGTTTCCCCTGGTGCCTACGTAAGTGATGGCACATTTGTTGGCTACCTATAATTCCCGTGAATATTAAGATCATTTGGCACAACTTTACTTCACCTGTAAAATTCTTCTTTATTTTTTCCTTCAGGTCCATAAACAGTTTTGTCTTGATGGAGCTAGAGCTGCTTTGATAAACCATTTTACACATGTAGATCTTGTAATTAAAACATGCTCTCACATAAACTCCATATAGAACCCACTAGGACGAGGTGAAGCCCTGCTTCATATCTCTTTGGAAGCACAATTTAAGAAGTTTTCTGGATGAAGCCATTTTATTTACATCGTTTGACAAAAAAAGACTGCAAACGGCTTCTGAAATGGGACCTAACTTGGCACATGCTATGCTAGCTAGCTCATGGATTGATAAATCTCAGAGTCGGTTCGGTTGTACAGTTACATGGTGAGCGCGCACCGCAAAGGAAATGCTTGTTTTTTGGTGTGTATGTCAAAGTCGCCTTTTCACGTATATATTAAGCTGCTGTGTGTGCCAAAATTAAAGTTCTCCTTATCTTCCTTCTGATTCTCTATTCTGCATTACGAATAGTCGGCTTGCTAGGTATAAAGCTACGAGTCCTACCTAGCTAAACCATGCATCCTGCTGGAGAATTTGTGATATAGTAGTATATGTATCTGTGTTCTGTGGTGATCCTGCTGGAGAATTTGTGATATAGTAGTATATGCATCTGTGGTGATGATTTAATCTATATTAGTACAGGAATAAGATCATACTACTGCAGAGTGACACTTTAACAGTAGCAATCAATACATACCAAACACACAGCACACAAGTTTCGATCTATCACTGAAAGTATTAGAGAGCCTTGCTTATTACCATCCCCTCCCTGGTAACACTCCGGCCTCCGATCCTTTTCGTTTTTATATAAGACGCTGTTATTTGACCCACGTCTCTATCACCACACTTTTACATTATTCTCATATATTTTATAATGTCGTCTACGGCTATGCATTTGAAACTATATGAAAATTTTTGTGTGGTATTCCAGTGATACTAAATTTGTAATGGTATTTTCTAAATTTTTTAAGTGTTAATCAAAGAGTAATATGTTTAAACCTTTACTTGCTTGTGTCGCTAAAGAAAAAGAAATGAGAGAGTAGTGAACCAAGATTTGTAACTTCAGAGATACTCCTTCCACCGCAAACTATAAGTTATTTTGACTCTTTTGTATACAGCTTTTACTATATATCTGAATGTATATATACATAACTTTTACTCTAGAAAATCAAGAACTACTCATATTTCCATAAAAAAAAAGAACTACTCATATTTGGAAATGAATTATATAGATGTATTTTTTTTCGAGATCGCGACCTCACGTATTTTTCATTAAGAAGAAGAGCCGAGAGAACGGCAAAGTAACTGATACAAAGGATTCGCAAGTAATAGGATTACCAACGAAGTCCCCAACACAAACGAAAAGCAAGAAACATGAGGGAAGGGACCCTCTACCTAACAACCCTATGGATGAACCCAATACAAAGAACACAACACTTTGGAAGCAAGCAGTGAGGTGAAGTCGTAGATAAAAACAGTGGCAAAGCATCCGCTAGAAACATCCGACGGCACAGCATCCGTCCAAGTACGAGGACCATCGACGCGGCAAATTATACAGATGTATATATACTACTTTTGCTATATATCTAAATGCATATATGCTACCTTTTTGTGATAGAAACCGTTTACCTATATCTACACACACGAATTGGTTCTGTTTTGGATCGAAGAAGCCCTACGTGGCATATGCCCCTGTTTTGGAACCGGGGTCTTTAATTTGCATGTTCCTGTATTATAACAAAAAGCAAGGAATGAACCATCAAGGATCGATACATATGATTAATTAGGTACGGTAAGTGGGTACGTACATTAAGTACATCAACTTGTGAATGGCACGCACTTTCCGTCACTGAGCTGGCCGGCATGTATGCGATTACTTACAGCCAAGAAACTCTCGATGGGGAATCATATCCGACTGATTGATCAATGGATCGTACGCGTATATATTGCATGCAGTACACACAACGCATACACATATTCTCACGTACGTGTAAACTGTACAGCAAATCTTTAAGATAGTAACCCGGCGCATGGAAAGGCGAGCTCGTGCGCGCCTAACTATTTTTGACGAGTTGAACACGTGCTGATGGGTCTGATCGCGAGATGATCGCCTACACAATAATATATTCCTGAACGGCTAGCTGCATGGGCGACCTGACCAGTCGATCAATATATATGTTCATCTTTCATGTGTGATTCTCTCTCTCGTTTTCAGCCTGAGCTCGAATATTTAGGCCTTGTTTAGTTCCAAAAAATTTTCAAGATTTTATGTCACATCGAATCTTGCGACGCATGCATGATGCATTAAATATACATAAAAACAAAAACTAATTGCACAGTTTATTTGTAAACCGCGAGATGAATCTTTTAAGCCTAGTTACTCTATAATTGGACAATGTTTGTCAAATAAAAACGAAAGTGCTACAGTGTCGTTTTCCAAAATTTTTTACAAACTGAACAAGGCCTAGGTTTAGACAAATATGGCTTTATTACGTAACAGTCGTAGTATTCTTATTAGACGCGACTGATCTGACGACTAGATGACTGGTGGTGACTAGGATGCATGGTTTCCACAAGTTACAGCATATACTGCTCCCAGGTCAAGCTCAAGATGCTAATTTTTTGTTCAAACCGAGCGGGAATTGTCCATGTTTCACACTGCGTTTTGACGATCATGATGATTCGATCGTGTCAGCCAGTTTGCTTGGCTTCCAGAGATCGGCCAGACATAGATGCTTGGATTAGCACGAAGTTAATTAGCCAGAGCCAGAAGAAGGTATATTAATTAGATTTATGTCTCCGAGGGGAGTCACTACTACATAAACATATGTAGAGGCGGCTAGGAAGTCTTTGTAGAGGCGGTTGTCCGTCCCTATAAGACTGTTGTTTGGATCTGATGACACCCACAAGTTACCCTCACTCTATACCTGTAAAAAAAATCGTTTAGGACAAAGACACGGTTTCTAAAACCTACTTTGACTTCTTATTTTTATAAAAAATATTTAAGATAAAGTGGTATATGTATATTTTTATAAAAATATTTTTCAAGACAAATATATTCATATAGATTTTCAATTTCTAGACTCAACAACTTAAGAGTTATTCATGATGATTTATATTTTCAATGTTTAACTCGAACCTTATCTAAAATGATTTTCTTTATGGATACGAAGTACTCTATTCACATTGTGAAGAGGGTTTGGATGCTTACTAGTACCCGTAGACCGGCAAGATAGGTCTAGCTATGTTGCCACGCTGAGCTTGGCGTAGGTCGACGTTGGGCGCCATAGTGGCACTGGCACCCAGTGGCGAAGCCACGTTGAGCCACCCGAGTGCACAGGCACCAGGGTAAAATCCAAATATTATGTTCAGCTGCATTCAATACAAGAGATTCATTTCATGATTTCAATGTGGATAGTTTGATAAGCCTAGCTAAGCTATACCCAAGTGACTTTGATTCCGTGCAACAGGGAGATCTGCATACTCAACTTTTCCTTTATATTGATGATGTACGACAAGATGACAGATTTCTTAACATACAAACCATTGCTGAGCTTTCCAAAAAATGGTGGACACAAGAAAACATCTTACCTATCCTTTGGTTTATCGGTTATTGAAGCTAGTACTTGTATTGCCAGTCGCCACAGCTACAGTTGAGAGGGTCTTTTCAGGCATGAAGAAAGTGAAAACATGTTTGCGCAATAGTATTGGTGATCAGTATATGAGTAACAGTCTCATTTGTTATGTGGAGAAAGAGAAAATGTTGAAAGTTACCAATGCTGATGTAGTGGATCGCTTCAAGAAAATGAAAAATCGCAAATACTAGGAGGTGATGATTACTTTCATATTTTATTATCATTTTCTAGTTCTGAATCCATCTTTTCTTGACATATTTAGTCATCTAACTAGCACTTCTGTTATAGGTAATTGACTCATTGAGGACTTTGGCTTCACAATTATTTTATGCAGACCATGTAAATTTGGGGTGTTTATCTGAATTGACTATTAATATCTCAAATCCATCATTTTGGTAAGCATTTCTCTAATTATACTGTGTATGTACGGTCACTGTGTAGTAGATATTATCATTATCCTTATGAAGTGTGCACTCGGGTCCTTGATGCTCTAGCTTCGCCACTGCTGCCACCCCTACCGTGCCACGTTATTTTGCCATGCCAATGGCAGTGCTCTGCCTTTGACGCGACCAAAACGATAAAATTTGCACACTTGAAGGATGTTTTTTAATATATTGATTAAAAAAGCTAAAAATAAAAATAAAAATATCTATCTGTAGAGCACCACTGCAGTGTACGTCCTCGGTTCACCATTAAAGGCTACATAGGCTATAGCTAATCCTAATAAGAACCAGATTCGTGCTAACAGTATTCAATCTAGGATGGGAAATCAATTGATCGTGCTCGTGGAAATTGCGATATGTGGAATATATGGGGATCATGTCGAACACATCCGAGACACTGACAGGCATCTCTTTGTCACGTGTGCTTGACCCACATCTTGAGCTCTATCGGGAGGGAATAAGCTTCTTGTGAACTTGGCGTGCATGTATACTTGTAGAGACTATAGACACTCGTGCAAACGAAGCGTGAACATTTTTTTCGATCGAGACGACAGAACATTCCATATGCTTCAGGTTTCCTGTGCAGACGTGATGCGATCCCGTCCCTTGGGTATGCATGGTTTGGTATGAGCATCTTACCCTAGACATTTCCATGGGTTTGATGTTACCGATAGATCAACCCACGTAGCAGAGATGTTCCTCCGAAGTAAAAGCAGGCAGGCAATAGATCCCACGGTTTAGAAACCAGACATTAAAACCAACCAATTCGTACAAACAATAATCTTAAAGTCAGCACAACAGAATAAAGTATCAAAAGATCAGGGGATGACCAGGGAATGGTTTCAGATTGATTCAGTTAAGGGTTCCAATCGTCTCGTTACAACGTGCCGTGTTCCCAGTTTATATATATAGAGATACATACATGTTGCGGAGGTCGTAGTTGCTGTTCCAAGGGATATACATATTATATATAACATATATAAGATGATTGATGAGATAAACAAAAGATTTGGGCTAGAGCTACGAACCCATCAGCTTTCCCATACGAATCCCCTGCACCTCTGCATCTTAGACGTGATAATAATGGAGCTCTGAACCCTACTAGAATCAGAATTATATCTCCTCTCATTTCAGAGACGGACAGAAAAATGGCAAGTGAATGAGCTTGCCAATTCCTATCTTTGCATTTATTCAGACTTTTCTATGTCAGCTGCAGCCTTTATTCACAATTGATTGATGGGAAGTCGAACTGGAGCAAAAAAGAATCCGAGACCTCATTCCACCTATGGCAGAAAATCCTGAGAAGGTTGCCCAAGATCTATCTTTCATGACAGAAAGGGGACTAAAGCTCTCAACTGTCTCATTACGACGCTTGCATGCCAGCAGCTGCAGAAGCTGGGGATCGGATAAGCGTGTGGGGAGCATAAACCTTTGACATAGACCCAACAGGTCCATATGTAGTTCCAGGCGCTGGAGGTGGATTAGCAGAGGAATCCTTGACTAGAGTGTATTGTGGACGCAGATCAGAAGATGGCAGATATGGAGGCATAGGAGTAACAGGGAAACTGTGAGGATATGGAGCGACTGGCACATCGGCAAGTGATGATGCTGAAATACTATAGTTTGGAGTACCCATCGGATGATCAAACTTGCATGTCGGCCCAAACTTGCAAAACCCATGGTGTGCATAGTAAGCACATGGCTGAGAACCCTGCACATCAAGAGAAGCTTCAGACAAAGATGTACTTGAAAACTGAAAAGGCACAAACAAGAACTAAAGAAGTGCAAAAAGGAAATCAAAAAGAAAAGAGGCAACATATGATGTCAATCTCAACCTTGTGTGTTTACATTAATGTTCACAAAACTGCTATCATGCTTAATTATGATAGATAAAAAAACATTTCAGCAAAGACTGCTATGCTTCATATCAGTTGCAGTGGAACATTAAAAATCTGTCTGTGTCAAGGTAGATTCAGAAGAAAAAAAATTGTCAAGAAAACAAGGATGGGGGCATGACTATATTCATAGCTATTGCAAGGTTCAACTTCACAAATAAAAGAAAATGAATCCAAGACAGATCCATGTCACGACAAATGAAGTTGGTCACTGCTCAGATCTTCAATAAGCTTCTCCCTCCCAGCCTCTTTTGTGATTTCATAATGGAAAAGAATATCCAACTTCTATCATAAGGATGGCTGCCTCAGACATGGATAGAAAACTATTTTATATCAACAAAAAGGCATAGTAGACCAAATTTGCTCCAGTTAAATTCTACAGTTTGCTTTGCACTACTTAGCTTTCCAACATCATGGTACAAAGCTGAAGGGTTTTTGAACTCTTTAATGGTCATTCAACAATAAAAATCTTTGAGACCAAATACAGGGGTACCACTTTTTAAGTATAAAAAGCTGTAGACTTGGAAATGAAAATACAGTTTAGACATAACCAAAATCTCATTCCTAACAAGTATTGATTTATGGACGTGGAAATGAAACAGCCTCGTTGACTACTAGGGCCACTGCTCCGAATGAACAATGAAGAAATTACATGGACGAACTTAGGTCATAAAACTAAGGTGTTTGAGTGGACAACTCTTGAAGCTGCAGTAGTTCAACTGTTTTGGACTTTTGTCCAAAATTGACATACTCCCTCCAGGTTGGTAAAAGAAGTCATTTTGGACAATGACACGGTCTCTAAGGCATAACTTGACCTCTTATTTTTATAAAAATATTTATTGAAAATTGATATATGTAATATTTTTATGAAAGTGTTTTTCAAGACAAAGCTACTCATATGGTTTTCACAATTCCAAACTCAACAACTTAAAAGTTATTCATGATTTATATTCCCAATTTTTGACCCAAACCTTGTCCAAAACAACTTTTTTTACCAACCTGGAGGGAGAATTTAAAATGCAGCTCGTTTCCATCAGCAACTTACCTAAATGCCACCATCTGAAGTTTTATTTTGGCATGAATTCTGGATAATCTAAACATTCTAAAAGATGAATGTGTTCGAGTGATCAAAAGGCCTCAATAATAGTGCAATTAGGGCAAACAAAATGCATGTGAAATTGGTCAAAAAAAAAGATCACCTTGCACGCAAATTAAATGTAAATTATCAATTAAATTGTATCAGGCAATAAAATGCACACTGGTAATCGAAGGATGAAAACCAATATGGATTATATTTCATGTAGACAGCATAGAAGTTTCCTGAATGAAAACATGCATGAGATCTACTCACAGGACGCAGGGGAAGACCCAGAGGGCTCAGCATGTAGTTAGACTTTGGTCCACTGAAGTATTGAGGATGATGATATTTGCAAACTGCTCCATATTTACAGGTTCCGGTCTTCATGTAATGTTCACATTCAGGCTGCCCAGGCCGCTCTGGAAAGGCATATTCTTGTATGTTGCTGCTTGAAGTCCCAGATGAAGAATACAATTGTGCATAATGACTGCCATAAGTCATGGCAGAGGTAGGGCCCTGGTGTGACAAACCATAAGATGCCCCTGCTGGAACAGCTTGCTGTCCCCCAGCTGGTGTAACTTGGTTCATAGGTGACTGAGAACCAAATAGAGTAAAAAAAAAATCATTAGGCAATCAGCGGTCTTATAATCATGACTACCATTGCATTTTCAAGACATGAAGGAATTACTAACTCGCATCCAATTATTTGCAGTCTTATAAAATCTCCATTTTAGGCCACTGCGCCTCTATTTTGTCATGAACTCGAGATAGACAAAAATGTTACATAAAGGACATCATGAACTTATCTCTGGATTTTCATTATTTAACTCAATATTGGTCAAGCCAATTTGGAACAAAGATATCTTCCTACTCCCTCCATCCCAAATTATAAGTCACTCAAAGAATCTTGGAGTCAAAGCATCTCAAGTTTGACCAAATTTATATGATAAAATAATAACATTTATGATATCAACTAAGTATCATTAGATTCCTCATTAATTATATTTTCATAGTATACTTATTTGATGTCATAAATCTTCATAATTTTCTTTATAATTTTGGTCAAACTTGAGATTCTTTGGCTCTTCAAGATTCTTGGAATGTCTTATAATTTGGGATGGAGTAATTTATATCATGGAGTGCCTTCTTTAAAGTAATAAAGTACAAAATGACAAGTAATAGAAACTTACAACATAAGGGTTCCATCCCTGCATTGGCATAACTGTAGGTGGAAGCATCATTGGTGGATACGAGCCTGGTAAAAATGACCCTGGCACAACAGGAGGCCTCCCCATTTGCCAATTGGCAAGATGCGGATATGGATGTGAGGAGGAAATAGGTGATGGTTGAACTGGTGGGTACATGCCAGGTGTCTCCGAAAGAAAACCAACTTCTGGGTGATGGAATTTACATGTAGATCCAAACTTGCAATGTCCAGTTTTCATGTAATAGGAACATTCCTTTTCACCCTGCATTAACCATGGAAATTTTCATAAAATAAACAAACGAGATCCTAGATTGAACAGAAACGTGGATTGAAATGAAAGCACCCACCAGACGTAGAGGGAATCCACTGCTGTTTAATGTGACAGGTACAAAACCACCTTCCCTGGGATGATCAAACTTGCAATTGGAACCAAATTTACAGGTGCCATTCTTTGCATAGTACTGAAAATAACAAGAACATTTGTAACCAGAGCTTCCACAACATGACAATAAAAAATAATATATTTTGACCTAAAATATCAATCAGAAATAGCTTTAGAATTGGTTTAATTACCTCACAGAGTGGCTGTCCAGGACGCTCTGGGTACTCCACCATACCTGCGGTCTTTCCAACTCCATTAACCTGAAAAGCACGGCAGAATTTCATAGCTACATGCTTAAATCAAAAGCACACAAAAATATTTTCAGAATATCCTACAAGTCTGTACATTCGACTCCAATCATCACCCATTCATTCTGGTGCGACATATGAAGGTTTCAGCTCCTATTCGGTACTAGTACATGTTTATTGGTTCTAGCTCCTAGCCTCCTACCAGAGACTCCAATCTCTCACTCATTGTAGAAAAAAAACTGGTTATTATCTGCTCCCTCCGGTCCAAATTATAAGATGTTTCGGCTTTTTTAGATACATCAATTTTACTATGAATCTAGACATAGTGTATATCCAAGTGGATAGCAAAGTCTATGAATCTAACAAACCTAAAAGTCTTATAATTTGGAGTGGAGGTAGTACTAAAGACGCAAGACATAAGAAAAGGACATGCAAATAGGCAATACTAGGAGTAGAACTGCAGAGCGAAAGCAGCCTACAATGCAAGCTAGTTAACGGCCTAAGCAGTATGGCAGTATTCACTATTCAGAGCAAAGATGGGAAGTCTGAATTCCCCCCCTCATCAACCACAAGACACCAATTTTTCATAACTTCCACACTTCCATGCCGTTATATAATCATCAATTCGCCGAAAACCTTCAACTTTAAGCAACAAACTCGTCACCCACCAACCATCATCACGCGGTGTCGGTCATTGTCAGGAACTCAGGATAGCAGAAGCGCTAGCTCACCGGTAACCATCGAGCTAAAGGAGGAGGGGGAAAAAAAGAACAGAACAAAACAGAGCAGAGCAGGGGGTAGGAGGGAGCGGCGTGCCCTCACCGGAGGCGGCCGATCGCGGGGGTGGTTGTAGCGGCAGCGCTCCCCGTAGCCGCAGGCGCCCGTGCGGAGGTAGTAGGCGCAGTCCGCCTCGCCCGGCCGCTCCGGAAGCTTCTCCTCCCCCGGTTCCCCGTCGTCGCCGAGCCCCAGCCTCCGCATCGACTCTGCGAAAACCACCCACGTCAACACCACGCGGCGGGTCCAAAGCAGTCGCATCGGAGATCCAAAACCCTAGCGAGTGGGTGGGCAAAAAAGCAAAGGCGGCGAAACCCCCTCACGGACGCAGCGGAACCCCCAAGCCCCAATTGGTCGGGCCCGTACCTTCCAGGCCGGTGCCGGCGTCGGCCCCACCGCCCTTCGCCGCCGCGTACGGCTCCATCCGACGGCACGGGCCCCGGCGGAAGCTCCCGGAGCGCGGGCGATCGGGCGCCTGCCTCGCCGACCGGGACGCTCGATCGAAGCTACTGCAGGCGAGCGATCCTCACGGAGCCGAGCCTGCGCTGCTGCTGCTGCTGCAGTGCTGCTCGCTCGCTGCTCCGCTCCTCCCTCGCGCTCCGGTTCCTTCCTGGCGACTCCTCCCTCTCTTCTCTCTGCGTGCCTGCACTCGCGGCTCGCCCTCCGTACGCGGTCGCGTCGCGGTGGCCTTTTGCGGGGAGAGGGATGGGATCGGGAGTGGCCAGTGCTGTGCTGTGCTGTGGTGGTGGTGGTGGGGTTTTCCCGTTCGGCGCGGCGCTGCCCCGTGCGCCCGGGGGGGACAGCGAGCGAAACGGGCGGACGCGGGACGCGTGTGGGATTCGCTCGGGCAACCGCAACCGCAACCGCAACCGCGCGGCGCTGTTACG
>Ga0182004_10002603_pt1 | contig 14129 bp, 17 predicted proteins | sample Sormic07211540_1_FD_120479 | JGI IMG/M metagenome (GOLD analysis project Ga0182004, IMG submission 120479) | Endophyte microbial communities from Sorghum bicolor roots, Mead, Nebraska, USA - 072115-40_1 MetaG | ecosystem: Host-associated > Plants > Roots > Unclassified | place: USA: Nebraska...
CCAAGTTACTAGTTTCGCCGTGTCCGGTGAGACGAACACTGATGGAAATTTGGCAGAGCCTATTCTAGTGATCGCGGAGGGGCGGAGTCGCGGCCGGAAGAGATGATCGTGTGCCCTGAGCAGCTGGCTGCCGCGGCTGGAACCGGAAGAGATGATCATGTAGGCGTGCCGGCGTGGAGAATGGAGAGTTGGAGACGATACCAAAAGGGGCATGCGTGAACTGTCTAGGCGTTTGTAATTAGGCTTAAGATCGAGGCATCCTATGCTTGCACCTTGATATGGGAGTGGGAATTTTGCATGCGCTAGCCTCGTCGTCAGCAAAAAGTCTAGGTGACGCTGAGCTCGCAGCAAAAGCAGCAAAGATAATCTACTCTATTTAAGTCGATGGCCACATGAAGCATCAATTGTTTTCATACTTGAAAATGGAATAAGACGGTTTACATTGAAATTTAAAAGGCTTATATGCACTTCTTTCCTCGCTATAGCTATACAATACAGGGGCATCAATAACCATCAATTTTTTTTGTGTCCATGTCCATACCTTTCAAAGAATTCCTAAGAACAGTTAACATGTTCAAAAATAGAGCAACTGCTTAACCACAGCTAGGTGCTATCAATGAAGCTAACCTACAACGTCAATTGGATTATACTCTAACGCGCAATCCAGTTTCCAAATGTTGACACCATCCCACAGGCAATGGGAACATAGCCAGGTTACCACCAAAAACATTTTTTATGGTGCAACACAAGGCCAGCTTCTCAGATATCATTGAGCCTCCTCTAAACCTCATTGGTCTATTGCTTTTCTTCTTAAAGATCCGGCTATCCAAGCACTTTGACCTTTTCTCTCCAAGATAAAAGCGGCATGCGCTGCTGCGCAAGACTACTATGTACAGCTAAGCCTGATCATCAATAATAGAAACTAGAATTCTTCTGGCGGGGTGCATCTTTGCAGAGAATAGAGCGAACTTCCACGATAGATCTGGGTGGCTCTAGTTCCTTCGGTGGGACTGTATTACCTAGCAGCTGTTGCAGCTGGGTTGCAAAAGTATCATCCAAGACCTGCCAGATTAACACGTTTTATTAAACTAGAGTAAGAGATGGGAAGCATCAAAAGGATAGGCGAATACATGGTCCATAAGTTGGGGACCGTGGGAACATGAACTTACTGAGATTGCGACTCGTGCACCTTTATACCAGGCTTTATTTTCTTTGCGATTCTCCAGGAAACTCAGCACATCCTAAATATTGATCAAATTAGTAACAGTAGGACGAAAAAGAACCATCCCTACTCACTACTGATACTTCATATACCTGTCCCATCCGGTCCCAGAAACCTCGGCATATGGCTACAAAAACATGTACTTCAGAGACTTTGTGCACATGATTTATTGCCTCAATTAGCTGATCCTTCAAGGCCTGCATCCTGCTGCGGATATCAGATTCCATCACCAACTCTTTTGAATCCTGAATGATCTTTTTGAGCTTTGTGGTATTTTGCATACGGGTCTGCATAAAAACTTCGGTAAGAAAACTGTTCTTCACAACAAATGTACTTGTCTCTGTAAAGTGCTAGTAAGGCCTCTCCCATTCTATCCATAACTACATAGCTAGGGGTGCAACATAAAGTTGAATATGGAATCAGGATTTGGTTCGATAGAATAGAAGTATAAAACCTGAAACACTACAGAATGATCATATAGATGAAATCACCCCTACATAGAAGATCAAAATTAGAACACCACCAGGATCAAATAAACATGAAGGCATTCATAATTCTGGTCTCAATCCGAGGTGAAATGTAGCATATACATAGAAATTTATTAGGTACAAGACCATTTTCTAAAAGAAAAGTACCCATAATGATAAATTTACATTAGAAACTAAATCCTGGTCTCATGAAAGCAGATCCATGCCAGAACTTGCTGCATGGATAAAGATAACTCATTAAGCAAATCTCATTTTCAAGTAAAGCTATGCATGAAAAGTGACTTGGTTATGACATGGTATGTTTGTGTCAGTAAGATATCAGATATCAGTGTTCTGCGGCCACCTAGGCGCGAGGCTAAGGGTCACACGGGACCTATGGGGGTAGGCGGAGCAGCAAGAAGGCTGGTGAGGCAACAAGGAAGCGGACAAGCGCAGGCGGGCCACTTTTTTCCGGGCGAAGCAGAAGCTCGCGCGGACGCGGGAAGCCGAAGCAGAGGTTATCATGTCATGGTTTATCTTTTATGATGCATTCATGTGTTTCTTAAACTTATGAAGTGCTGCTGCGTGACTGTTTTCCTTATGTTGTGAGAACTATCTGTCTCTGAACTAGAGCTTTATTTATGAATTATAATAACTTGCCACGTGTTCTGCTGTACTGCTGACCTGCTGTCCATTTGTTTGTGATTTAAAATACATATTTCCTTGCTGCTGATATGGTCTGATGGATGGGAGATGGCTGAGATCATTCAGATAAGTATCTAACTTGCTATTTTCTTTCTTTTAATGCACTATTGTCTATTGTAAAGCTGTTAAGGCCCCGTTCGGTTCTCCGCTCCGGGCCATTCCTGGCCAGAACCGATCCGACGCTATTTAAATTATTGAAGGAAACTCGGCTGTGAATCATTCCCAACCCCAACTGAATGAGGCCTATAAGGTATGTCTATTGGTACTCTCTTTTAATATAATGTTTTCAGCTACTCTAATTATATAATTTATTCAGCTACACATGATGTGCAAATTTGGCAAAATGCCTAGATACTGCCTAGCACCTCTCCTAACCTTATCAGAGATTCACAAGAATTTGTAACCAGCTGAGATCAGGAACAAGTAACAGGATGTAAAAGGACACTCACATTCTCCGAAAGCTTCTCGACAACTGCTTGCATGTAATTTCGGAATTTAGCTCTCAATGTCACTGTAACTTCACTAAGTTTTTCTCCAATGGCTGCAGAATTTCCTCCATTTGGTATACAAGAACTCCATGACTTCAAGTGACTCTCAATTCGAGGTCGCAAAACCTCTAGTAGTCTTTTCAATGTATTCAAGAGAATGCCAAGCTAAAAGCAGATAGGGGGTCAGATATCAATAATTGAAGTCCCAAGAAACGTAAAAATTAATAACAAAACTTACATCTTCAGGTACAGTATAGGGCACAGTTGAATTGCGCTTTGTGAGTTTCTGGACAACTTTGAGGCCAAATTTCTTTGGTGCAATACAATCCTTCAGTGGAGCCAAAACATCTGCATACTGTTTTTCCAGAGACTCTATAACCGCTTTCTCAACATCTGCAATGGCCTTTTGTTTCAAAGAATCAAAACGATACATGATACGTCAGACTTTGGGACTACAACTTAATGAATTAGAGAATCTCTAAAAGAAATAGAGTTTCTTACATACATTCTCAAGAACGAATATGTATTCTGGCCATCGGCAAATGATAACTTCATATTCTGTCAATGTCTTCTTTAGCAAATCATACATCTCATCCACAAAAGGTGTTGTCATATGCTGGGTCCTAACTCCTGACCATTTGACCTGAAAATTGGCGAATGTACCAAGGAATGAAATTGGAAAGAGTAACATGATGAAAATGTGCAGCAAATAGAAAATTATCACCTCACCTTGTCCAGTCTGCAATTTTCCAGTAACATCCTGCGTTTGTCTTCAATCCACAATACAATGTACAAATGGAACAGCTCTTTTGCATCAACGCCTGCTTTTATAGTGCTGTGCAAAATTCAAACACAAGGCATGACAAAGACAGGAATATAGCAAGAGACTATTGATTTAGATTTATTTACCAGTAAACAAAATTACCAGATATTCCAGCTAGACAGATCCTTCTGAAAATCAGCTGTAGCAACCACCAAATCAGCAACAGGTGATGCTGGACCAGCAGGAGGGCAAGCGACAAGAAAAGCACGTAGTCGATTTGAGAGCTCTACACTATAGATGGAGGCAGCTAAATTTGGCAGATCAACAAAGCTGTGGAAGCAAAAGGAAACAAAGAGAAGTGGAAATATGTCAAAACCAAAAGGATCAGAAAGAAAGAACAAACAGATATATAACACATAATGGATATTTCTCAGACTGCAAATGACCTGTGCTTAGAAGGTGTACAACAGGCTATGACATTAAAGCATATTGGTAATGAAGCTTGCATAAGATCATGTACCTGGGAAGTATGTGCTGATTATGAATTTCAATATCAGTAAAAATTTCATTGCGCAGATTGTTGCATAATGACTTCATCTTCTGGTATGCCGTGGTAACGGTTACCAAGTCCACCCTGATACCTTCTGAATTTCCCGACACATACTCATCAGTTTCAAGCATGTAGCGCCTCGAGCGCTTCCTGGCAGCTGCCTGGACATGAATAAAAAACATAAAAGCATTAGTTATAACTAAAGAACATAAGATACCATTTGTTTACCGAATAGTTGAATAATGACCTGGAAGTAACCACACAATCTTAGTTGAGCTTCCGGAGATAGGACGTCATGTAGAAGACTGTACAGCTTAATAGCTGGTTCCAGAGCAGCAGCAGCCAATCCAGTTGGAGGCCTAAAATCTTCCGCCAAACCCAACGGTATAGAGTCATCTAATGACTTGTAGTTCTCAAAAACCATAGCTAGAGTTTGCTCAATTTGCTCCTCAACTTCCCCCAGTATTCGGTTCTGTGTGAAGAAATTTCAGTCAAGCAATAGTAGTGACATGTTTGTCACAGCAGCATTTTGGACAGATAAAAATACTGAATCAAAAAGAAGAATAAATTTGCTTAACTAATTATAGTTTAATTTGGACAAACAATGTAGCATTGACATAAACCTAGGAAACGTGTTACCATGCCCAAAAACAGTGTTCAGAAAACAATACATGTCTAATGGGAGAGAGAAATGTACCTCTTGGTGGCTCAAAGTAGCAGTACCATGGTTTTTCATCAGTATAGGTAACAAAAGTTCATGAACCAGATTGAGCCAATCAGCAGTAGGAGTTGCAACATCCATGATATAAGAGAGGTACCTATACAAGAATAGCAGTCAGCAATCCCACAGCACGAAAAAGAAGACAACGAGAAATGGAGGGGGTTATAGCAATTCAATACATTATTAAATCTAAACAACTAGCGCCGAACAGGGCATGCCCTCATGTTGCTACATATCAAGTACAAGAGAACATATAATAAAATAATTGGCATGCATTGCAGAAGGATATTAGATTAAATAAATGATGCCACAATTCATAAGTTAAATTATAAATCACAATTCACAATAACAAAACAGTAAAAGGCTAGAAGGTAGAAAAGTCTGCAGCCCAGTGTGATAGGTAAGTACCTCAACCTCGTGTAGGCATCTGAAACCCCATAATACAATGCAAATTCTGTTAATAACCACTTCCAGGAGCCATGTACCACAAGGTTCCGTTGTTGAATGTGTTGCGCTTTCATTGCAACTTCCAAAACAATATCATACGCTACAGTTTCTGCAACAGAACCATACTACAGAGTACAGAGCAAAGAATGCCTATTAATATAGAGACAACCATTACTGTCCAACAAGTTAACAAATCATGCCTGTTAATATAAACTATAAAGACAACCATTACTGTCCAAACAGTCAAAACAAATCAGTATTCCTTCAACATATAGCGAAATTTTGAAAAGGGCTACCTTATTTTCTTGTATTCAAGCCAACAAACTTTGTGTATTATCTAGGTCCATTATCCCTGGCTAAGAGGATACTTAAGAGTAATATGATTTCACATGGCAGATGCTCTTAGTATGTCAAATCAAAACTACAGACATTAGATAATTCACTAATATCATTACATGTTTGGCAAGTAACAAGCCCTTTTCTACATGGTGATAAGAAAACTATCGGAAGCTGGAGATGACCAGATACAGATAGTGCTATTGTTTTCAACTACTGTTACATTTATAGTAAATTAACCACCGATTTAATGAACGTAGTAGCAGAATGTGGGCTGCAGGTAGAGTTAACCGTGAAGTAAGGACAAAGAAGTTACATAAGATCAATGTGTAACACATTCAGAGAGCTGAAGCATCTCTACCTTCATATTGTTCTCATCCGCAGCAGTTGTATAGTGGATATATAGCTGTATACGACCCACAAGTTCATGCTCAGGTTCCCGAAATATTGACCACCAGCGTAGCTTGTCAGCCTGCACAAAGAAATTTAGATGTTTTTGGAGGAGCATTAGTTTTATTTAGCCATAAATGTTATACGATACATCAAGAAAAATAGTGTATGAACACCAAGAGCCCTTTTTTACACCCCTAATGGGTATGATAGTATCTGAACATGTTTGCGTACTCACACCAATCCTCCACACACTAATTCACGCTCCATGTACACACCCAGACCAACAAACTACACAGATAGTAGTATATGAACATGTTTGTGTACTCGCACCAATCCCACACATACTCAAACAACATGTACAAGCCCAGACCAACAAACTACACAGCATAATGATCATGTCCCTCGTTTGATCGACAGGGGCATCCAAGGCCCCATAGGTCATTGAGTATGGCACATTTCCATTTTGGCTTCACACGCGAGAGGCAACAATTTTTACTTAGGGAGCTAGACCTGGTACGAATTCCTTTGTCGATCCAGGATTGAACCAGGGACTAACAGATTCATGATAACTGAATCAATCAACTGGTCAATAGTTCAGGTACTAACAAGAATCCTTTTTGTTAAAGAACTTTGACAAACAAGTAGCAAAATGGTTCATAAAATCTTACAGGATCCTCAGCCATTGTAGCAACTTGGGCAACAACACGACCACAGGACTTTCCCTTTGAATCAGACACATCGATGATCAAATCATCTCCCAGGCTATCAGGAAAGCTGAAATATGACAGATAGTCAGGTTTGCTAAAATTAAGCTTTTTTTTTCTTACAAAAGTAAGTTTGAACAAACATATAACAAACTGTGTAGCATTTAGAGAAAATGAATGAATGGTAATATAGCTATTATAAAATAAGATGTTATTTTAGGAACTTCTCTTGGACATACAAGACATGTGTTTCACCAGATCCTGGCTGCATAGGTACCACATCATCTTCAGGTGAACTTTTAAGCCTCAACTGGCAGGAGTATGTTTCTGAGGCGAAAAAAAAAAAATATGAGACCAAGTCAAGAGGCTGAAGTCTATGGGAGAAATAAAGCATATTAACCTTGTGGTGCTTCATATGCTGAACTGCTCCGCAGAGTAGTTACACCGACCTTTAACAGGCCGGATACCTGCTTAATATACTGAGCACTTGCTTGCATGTACGCTAAGCTGTGCTTTGAGAACGAACTGTTAGCAGGAAGCTGTGGTAGAACTCGAACTCTCCGTACAGACTCCCATCCTGATGAAAGTGTGGATTGCACATTGGATAAACGGTACCGGACAGAATCCAATTTCACCATTGGCAGAGATGAGAAGTTGCAACCAGAAGGCATATCTACAGACATCCGAACTTTGCGAACTGCAAACAGAATAATATTAAGTTATGTTAGTCCCTAAAGGCATTTTTTTGTATTTAGTCCAAACTGAGCACACGCAACAGTCCAACAATCAATAGAATGCACTAATTTCCTAGAGATCTTCATCAATAATAAACAGAAAATAGCAGCAGATACGGTATTCAAATGGAAAAGATGTATGTGTTTTGTACCTTGAACCTTCATTTTGCCTATTGTTTTCTTGGGCTTTGATGCAGCCCCTTCGCTAACTAGCTCTGATGCGCGCTTCGACATAAGCTCCTCTTCCGATTGTAACAAGACATTTTGCAAGCTAAATGAAACATTCAAGAATTTCAAGGCTTACTCTAGTGTCACATTAAATAAAAATGTGACAAAAGAAGATATGTAGAACAACTAGCCTGAGCAATAAATAACTAATAAGCTTGTGAATGAAGTACACAAAAAGGTGTGTATAGCATGCTGAATGTGGAAGCCAAAGTTAGCATTTAAGTAATAATATTTGGGGTCTTGCTGAAATTTGCTATTCTTAAGATCATTGCACCATGTTGGTTCAAAATGCATATGTAGATATTCAAAGAAACTACTTTGAAGGATTTAATATCTTCTGTTCTTTACAATATCCAATAGTAACTGTCAGTTACATTTTTCAAATTAAACCAACTTAATTTTAGAGATGTATTTTGCTTACAGAATATATTTAAACTAATGCATTGTTTTATCAAAAGAATTAGTTTAGGAAATCAGAAGACATCCCCATGCACACTGGGGGAAAAAGTCACACCAAGGGAGTACCAAGACGGCCAGTGCATGGAGGATCATGCGAGCTGAATGATTTTGATAGCCATGGTTATATAGCACACAGGACAGGTAGGATTTACACTCCTACCGACTTTTGGTATAGTTGACCTTGAACAAAAACACACGATGTGCCTCAACAGTCAATATCATTTCATCATGGTGAATTAATGAAAAGAAAATCCCATATCATAGTGGACAGCAGGAGCTATAACCAAGAATAATAATAGAATCCTACATTGCACAATTGCGGGTTTTTTTCTAGGTGTTGACACCTGACCCTAGAAATGCAAAACACAAAGTAATGGGCTAATGGCTATCCTCAATTCCTCATCAATGACAGAACTGACAGTTGCTAGAGGCAGCGAGCATGGTGCAGATACAATATAGTTTGGTTTTAGTGACCTATGACCTATCTTCAATTATGTGCAAGAGTTAACTTACCTGAATGTATTTCTCAAGAGCGTGCATTCATTTTCCAGAAAAACAGGAGCTTCCATACAGCCTCTAGCCCATGCATGAAGGCAAAGGCGGACGCAAGCATCATAAGCAAGTACAGAATACCAGGGCCCTTGCAGACTGTAAAATGTTTCAACAAATGTGTTTAGAAGTGATTATAGACCACTACTGTTACTTAAACACTTGTTTAATCAAAAAAATACCTGGCATGAAAGGTTGGGACTCGAACAGGAATCGAGCTAGATGGCTTGCTTGTGGGTCCTGCATTCGAAGTGCTCCTACATAGCAGGAAAAAATAACAAGAAGGATGGATAAGCAAAATGAAACATTTTGTTTCATTAAAAAATGTTATGTTAAGACATCTTATAGAGGCTACCTATCATTTTTGTCAGCTAAGTTAGCTCCTCCATTGACTTCTTGGTGATCTTTTTTGGCAGATAAGCCATTGGTGAAATTTGAATTCTCACAAGGCCGAGTATCATCATGAGTAACCGGATGTTGGTCCTGGTCATAATCATTTATTGGCGGTGCACTGGGGACATCAGACAACCCATTCTGTACATAAACCAAATCGTCAAACTTGAACATCTTTAATAAAGTCACACCAAGAAACTAGTGCAATCAACACATAGGACCATGTAAGAACTAAGAACCATTCAGTACTATAACTGCAAGTTCATTTTCGAGGATGAGGAATAATGTCATTGGTGAAAGAGAAAGCAAGAAACATGACAATATAACCTGCTATTTTAATGATCTTATAAAAATGATTTAGCTGTTCTCTTCAGAGGACATCAGAACCCAGTAAGAAATGTTCAATGTACGTTCCAGAGGCATCCAAAATTTTAATAGCAACTTTGGTTCAAGGTACGTTCCATAGTACACATTGACTAGAAACAGAGAAATAGCCGTTCCAGTCAGTTGAGATTTAGTACTTCTGCTGCTTAAACATTCCATATCAATAAATGAAAAAAAAAAGGAAGAACTCAGTTCCTTCTGGATCATTCAGAGGCAAATTTCCTCCATGAATCATCGAGACCATTATCCTAGTAAACTAAATGCATAAGTGTGTTATCCTTCAGCAGAATCAGGAGTGACTTACATAGACATGGGAATGGGATTACTCCAATATAGGCATTTAGCCATGGAACACAAGATAACTCAATGAACCAGTCATGTTTGCAGAAAATTGTGTCCGGAGAACCGATTGATAAATTATAACTAGAATATTTGTCAAACAATTTCAAAGTTAAAACACATACTGCCTCAGATCCATGTAAATAACTATGCTTTGAACATTTGGACTTCAAAAACATTTCTGGGTAAATATGAAAATTTATCGACAACTATGTGATGCTTTCACAATTATCATAGTTAAACAGGAATATTATTCGTTGAGCATCATTTATACTTACCATATTCCCACACATTTAAATGCAACCCCAACTTGAAACAAAATGGAACTTACAGATGGTGCTATCAAATAGAAAAAGAGCGGGGTAGATGAATGGAAATTTTTTGTAAATAAACAAAGAAAACTAACCAATTTACGTGTTGATTTCACATTCTCTCGAACGGGGACATGAGCAGAATGGCTGTCATGTTGGTACCGCGTCCTCTCTGCAGCTGCTGCACGATTCTTAGGAACCAAATTGTTCACTTCTCTTCGGGCTGGACCAGTATGGGAGTACTCTGATGCATACCCACCCTTGCTCTGCCCTTCCACCTGGCTAGAAAATTCGGAGGTGCCTGGAGAGTCCGAGTACTCTTCATCAGCATACTCAACAACCCGTGCCTGGGGCCGCCCCATCGGCTGTGCCTTAGCTCTTGGCAGTGCTGTGTCTCGAGAAGAGCTTAAGTCCGAGTAACCATCATCAGTAGAGTAGTAGCTCTGCTGCCCAGGCATGGTTGCGTAGCGGTAGAGGGGCACGGCCGTGCGTCGGGTCACGTCGTCGCGGCGGGGTGACGAGTCGACCGAGTACCTGCCGCTGCAGACCTCAATCTCATCGTTGTCCGACGACTCGTCCATGTCGGATCCCGAGACGGCGCTGCCGTCGTCACTGCGCAGCGAGGAGCGTGACAGCGGCACCGTCGCGCCGCGCGGCATGTGGCCGCTCCGAAACTTCTCCGGCGTCGGCATGCCAAGCCCGCCGCGGCCAGCCGCACCGCGCACGGCACGGAGCGCGTCCATCCGGTCGTGGCTATGCAGCGCCGCCGCTCCCTGGCCCTGCAGACGCATTCCACCAACAAACACCATCAGGAACAGGAAAAAACACGCATCAGAGAACGGGAACCCGAGGCTGCAGCAGCTGAAACCAGCTAGGGTTCGGCGGCGCCGCCAGCTCGCACACCTCTCGCACCCACTTGAGGGCGTCGCGATCTAGCCCCTCCGTGAACATGGCGAGCGCATGCGGGTTCCGACTGAAACGGACGAACAAATCGAGCAAAAATCAGAAAAAACCGAGCCAGCCGCACCAAATGCGGGTGATCCCCGCACCCGAAAAATCCTCGAAAAAAATTTTCCACAGCCGCAGATTTGAACGCAGGAGGAATTCAGGGGAATGGGAGCCGAATCGTGCAGGGGAAAATGCTTACCTTGGAGCGGAGTCGACGCGCGGATTCGTCGCCTGGAGTGACGCGAGCGCCCCGGATTTGAATTTCTTCGGACGAACGTCGGGACGAACTCTGCGGGCAGCGCGGTGGGCGACAGCGACGGGAGCGTGTGAGCGCAACGGAGTGTACGGGGGAGAGTGGGCGACGGGGAAGGGGAGCCGAGGAGGAGGAAGAAAGGGACAAGACGTGTTTATTAGCTCATGCCCGTACTGAAAAAAAAAATAAACCCCACTGCCTTCGAATAAACAGGAAAGTGACGGCCGAATTGCAGTTAAGCCCTCTGTTGGCGCGGTATTACCGTCTTAGCAGCATAGATGTATATCGTTCCTTCCCTTTGAAGAAAACGACTAAACGAGGTTAAGTCCTTCACTAGAAAAAAAAATTAATGGAAGCATATCATCGGCCTAAAAGGAAACAATTGATTCGAGAATAACGTTGCCGAGGCCTTGCTTAAATGTGAAATTTTTTTATTTCATTACTGTAGCAATTTTGTTTGTCTGTGACAAATATTGTACCATCATAAACTAACTAGGATCAAAAGATTCGTCTCGCGATTTACAAACGAAGTATGTAATTAGTTTTTGTTTTTATTTATATTTAATATTTCATGCATGTGCTGTAAAATTTAATGTGATGAAAAATTTTGAATTTTTTTTGGTTTTGGAGTGAACTAAACAAAGCCTTACCACCCAGCATTTTTACTATCTTTTGTTATCAAGCAAAAGCTTTTATCTTGACCAAGAGGGAGGGGGGCTATGCGAAAAAACGCCCCCAACGATAGCTGGCCCATCCTCTTTTGGCCGTCCGTTTCCTTTCTTTCCGTAAGCCACAACGGGAGAGTGGCTTGGACTCGGCTGCGTTCCACCGACCGACCGAGCGGAGCAGCGTTGACGACGTCAGGGCGCGGCGCGCGGCAACGTCGGGGGGACGGGGGCCCTCCCGTAACGGTCGAAACGTTAGTGGTGGCGTGGACGCCGTGGGCTCGTGGCGGTGGTGCCGCAAGCGCGGCTGCGTGGAGTGGCGGAGTGGAGGAGTGGGTGGGGGTGGGGGTGTGTGGACTGTGGACTGTGGACCGGCCGGTGGGAACGCTCGCCTCCCCGGGCCCCGCTTCTCTTCCTCTTCCCGCAGCGCACGCTGCTCCGTTCGATTCGGCAGGGCTACGTACGCGTGGCGGGCATCGAGGACGGTACAGCGCGTGGGGCTCCGGTGTTCGGTGTCTGGGGCGGCGCATGGGGAGCTGTGGGGAAGAAGGGGTCACATGGCTACGGGGCCCGCGTGTCGGTATCTTTTTCAAACGGCGTGGTCGAAGGAGTCATGACTCATGACCCTGTGTGTTATCACGTGGTCTAAAGACGGTTTTGACCCTGGTGCTTCGCAGGAATTGCAGCGGGCGGGGAGCGGTCCTGCCACTGACACAGTGACAGTGCGTCGCTTCCATTCCGGCTCGCTTTTCTGCATTGTGCTGGAATGGCGAACACACATGTGGGTCGGGATGATGGAGAGAGAGGGGGAGGGGAGGAGGGGCGCAAAAGTGCTTTACCATCACATTTCACATCACACCGTCCGGAATCAGTCATTATGTAGTGATGAAGAACTTCATACAGCGTTTTAAAAAATCTGTTATTATGTCATATAAAATTAAATAAACTATACATAAAACACCTAAAATTTCATTTTATAATTTCATACACATTTAATTTTATGACTCAAACTCACTTGGCATATCACCAAAAGCGTTTATGGGACAATTCATTAAATGTAAATAAAACTTTAATGAAATTTTTACTGAGGCTGACCTAATCTACCGTATGGTACATTTTTCATTAGTAGTCAACTTTAATCAACATTAGACCTATCTATAGAAAGCAAAAACACAGGTAAATTAAAATGTGCTGTACTAGTGTATCAGTACAATCCTAGTTAACTTATGAAACTCTGAATCATTAAATAATATCTTGTTTGGATGCATAAAACTAACAACTAATCAACTAAGGGCCTGTTTAGATTTGAAATTTTTTGGCCTAAAGAGAAAATTTTTTGTGGAATTGGGGCCTAAGAACTAAACGGGGCTAAAAAATTTTGAGGCCAAAATTTTAGGCTGCAATTGTGCACGCACTCCCATAAAAACTCACCAATGATAACTGCAACTGCATGCAGCCCAAGTTGTCATTGGTTGGCTTCCATAGGAGTGCGTGCACAGTTGCAGCCCAAAATTTTGACCCCAAAATTTTTTTACCCCGTTTAGTTCTCAGGCTCCAATTCCACAAAAATTTTCTCTTTGAGCCAAAAAATTTCAAATCTAAACAGGCCCTAAATTTTAGTTCCTAAACATATGGAGTAATTGTTAGTTTATTTTAGACTAGTTGTTAGCTAGTTCACTAACCCACGAAGAGCTAACATGACTAGTTGTTAGTCCTAACTCCTAAATCCTAATCAATCCAAACATGCCCTTACTCTCCGTACTACCGATAGAAAGTTTTTTCGTGACCGTGCACAATTTAACAGTAGAATGATTGTGAAGCTGTTAGCAATCCCTATCTGCATGAGCCTTCCTCTCTTTTAAGCGGCGATGGCAAATAAAGACGTGTAGAGTTGTCCACGGTGTCATCTTTGGTTGAATCTTCCAAGTTTCAGCAATCGTTGCCGACCCCCCCACCCCACACCCACCCCCCCACGAACCCATTGAGGGAGCACGAGGGGGGGGGGGGAGAGATTATTTTTTTTTTTTTAGTAGAGGAGGAAGGGGTGGAAAAAGGGGGTAGAAAGAGGGG
>Ga0182004_10002604_pt1 | contig 14127 bp, 8 predicted proteins | sample Sormic07211540_1_FD_120479 | JGI IMG/M metagenome (GOLD analysis project Ga0182004, IMG submission 120479) | Endophyte microbial communities from Sorghum bicolor roots, Mead, Nebraska, USA - 072115-40_1 MetaG | ecosystem: Host-associated > Plants > Roots > Unclassified | place: USA: Nebraska...
GGTGCTATCTATGTTGTTGTTCACAGGACCCTCAGCACTCGCCAGCCCAGACACTGCAAAACCTAGTCCAGAGACTACACATCCTATTCTTTGTGGCATACTTCCCAAACTCCAGTTTACACTAGAAACATTTTGGTGGGAGAGTATATCAGACTTTACATTCAGGATATGGCTTTTTGCTGATAGTCTGCATTTCAAATGTTGCCCTAAACCGACAAAACATGTCACATTTTGCAGTTGAGATGACTTCACGTTCTTCTTAACAGAGAAATCAACTGAACCTATCCTTGCATGATGCCTCGCAGCCTGTGAGCAAGAAGTACTCCATAGATCTACTCTTTGAGTAAAACTCCCTTGTAACTGATTAGATGGAGAATACATGCTGCACGAAGTAAAGCTCCGCCAGCAAATATTAGGCATATTGATAAGCATTAGATTCAGGTAGTATCAGGTGTCAACTGAAAAGTATTTACAAGGAATCATAATTAGTAATCAGTGGGATATAATATTATTTGGCCAAATAAAATAAGATGACACGTAGAAGTGAAAATATAGATAACCTAGAAGATTTGTGACACACTTGTGTAAATAGTAGCGACAATCAGAAAAAGAGAGAAGTTAACATTCCAATGAAGTTATAGGTAAGGTAACAAATAAAAAGGCAATAGGCACAGAAAGCTTCAAGGATTAGGCCTTGTTTGGATGTTGTCGGATTCACTTCAATCCATGTGTGTTGGTGTGGATTGGGGTGGAATTTAGTTCAAGTTCCACTCCAATCCACCTCAATACATGTGGATTGATGTGAATCCGACTACATCCAAACAAGGCCTTAAAGTTTGTCCACACACGACCAGCCACACTAATCTTTGGAAAAGAACCACTTTATTTAACAAAAAAAAAGACAGAAATGGCCTGTTACACCCTTCCGTGTAGGATTCACCTTTGCCACCTTTATGAATTTATTATAAGGATACAAAATATGCTAAACAGCACCAAATCCCCGATATATGAAACATAGACAGCAACCTACATCCAGGTGACTCATTACTCATTAGAATTCGTGCATATTAAGCCACTAAACAAGACTTAGCATCAGGGGTGGACCCAGTAAAAAGACTACACCCGATAATTTTTGATAAAATAATGAAATTCGGAGCCATAATAATGATACATATTTATACACCTGCAACTAGATTAGATCCGATTACAAATAGCCAAGATAGCTTAGGTTAGGCTTGGGGTGCTCGGGTTTGCACAGCAGGGAGGGAATAGAGGGGGGGCGGGCATACCTGGTGGGTGCTCGTTGCCGGAGGAGGGACTGAGCCTGACGAAGACCTGGGAACCTGGTGTAGGGCGGCGGTGGTAGCCGAGTCGTCGCCGAGAGCGAGTGAGAGAGAGGGAGCACGCGGGTAAACTGTAAACGGCAGCCGAGGGTGAGCGAGCAAGCGAGCGCGCACCCGCAACGGCCCTTCTCCTGGGATAATGGGCCGTTCCCTTCTCTTTTTTTTCCAAACGCGGGTAATTCGTGCATTTTCTTTCTTTCTCTTTTTTAGCCTTTATTATTCTTATTGATTGATTTTTATTTTTATTTTTAAAGAAGATTTGCATTTGTTCTTCTCATAGAACACTGCCAGTCACTACCGTAACATTGTTTTAATTAGTGGCATCATAATAATATTTATTAGGACATTTTTATTTTATTTTAGTTTTTTATCGTTACACTTCAAACATTTTTCTCTGTAACATGTAACAATTTTTTGAGGCTGATTTTTAAAAAAATCTAGAACACTTTCCTTTTGAACATATAGCTGTGGAGAACTTGTCTAGCATGTACAACGACTACTAAAGTTAATGCTTATATTTCTTCTAACGTGCCTCAAAATAGTTTGTTGTTAAGCTGAGTTAAATTAAAATTTATTATTTGTCTATTGATTTGTCCTACTATTTCTTTCATGCTCGTTGCGTTGAAAATTTTGAGGCATTCAACCTACTAATTTTTCATACTTTTATTGCTTTTAAAGTTTTGATGAGGCACTCGTAGCAACCCACCAGCATCTGAGTTGAGGCTATGCAAGATAAGTACTAAGAATTAGTAGCAAATCAAAATAATAGGTGGTACATGGGTCTAAAAGGGAAAGTTGAGCGATTTAAAGTTAGGTTCATATCAAAAGGATTTACACAATGACAAGGTGTTGATCTCATGTCTCCAATAAAAGGTTCATTTTAGAATGGTCATGGTGCTTTTAGCTCATTATATCTTGATGAAATTACATCAACGAATGTTGAAGGCGTGCTAGAGGGATTTTTTAGGGAAGGCAAGAAGAACATACGGTGCAGATCAAAAAATAATAAGTCTGTTTGATTGAGCTTATCATCGAATTTATCGGTCATTTAACAGTGATTTTTTCTTACAATAAATAAGCGAACAACATCTTCACTCTACTTTTGAGACAAGTGGACTCGATATTTATGGACTTAAGCAAATGTCACAATAAGCTTTCATATGTTCAGTGATTAATCTGATAGTATTTATTATGCATCAAAATTATTATATATATTTGATGATTAAAGTTAAAAGTATACATTTCAAGAAAACAGACTCACTTTTTTTATTATAAAAAAATCTTCGTGACGCCGACATGTAGACCGACCCAATCCCAACTGACAAAACTTGGCGATCTTCGAGCTGGTGCCGTGCGATTTCTATACACCACTATCATATCAGTTCCCATGCTCAGTTGCTCACCGTGCGATTTTTCTACACAATCGCCTCGCAAAGATTCTCGCTGGCCAGTTGGAGCCTTGGAGTTGGAGGAGAACAGCCGCGATCCGCGATGGCTTCTCCGCCGCTTCAGCTCGCCGCCGCGCCCTTGCTGCTGCTGCTGCTGCTGCTGCTAGTAGTGGTGCCGGGCACAGGGTCCAGCCGCGTCTTTTCGGTGGCCGACTATGGTGCGGCGGGCGATGGGTCCCATTACGACACGGCGGCGATTCAGGCCACTGTAGACGCCTGCGCGGCGGCGGGCGGGGGCCGCGTCCTTCTCCCAGCGCCGGGCGACTACCTGACAGCGACCGTCCACCTCCGCTCGCGGGTGGTGCTGGATGTGCCCCCCGGCGCGCGGCTTCTGGGCGGGACCAGGCAGGCGGACTACCCGCCCGAGTCGCGCCGGTGGTACGTCGTACTGGCCGAGAACACCACGGGCGCCGGCGTCACGGGGGGCGGCGAGATCAACGGCCAGGGCGGGGCGTTCGTGGTCACGCCCAGCGAGGTGAAGAACGTCATGGTGAGCTGGAACGCCACCGGCGACTGCCTGGGCGATGAGTGCCGGCCGCGGCTTGTTGGCTTCATTGACTCCAAGGATGTTAAGATCCACGACATCACACTCAACAAACCCGCCTACTGGTGGTAAGCATTTCTTGCTCCATCAACTTCATCGATCAATTCACGGAAAAAAAAATACTGATGGCTGCTATTTTTACTCTAAAACCATAGTTTGTGGACAGGAGCGAACAAATCTGCCTGATTATTCCATTCCAAAGATGCTAGAATCATCAAGTTTTTCCTCTGTGCCCTTGTTGCTCTTAGGACATATGATGAACAGAAGTAGACAGTGTTTATTTGTCAGTGTACTTGGGCAAAATTAACAGGCTCTACACTTGCATTGCTCGCAGTCTTCACCTTGTCAGATGTGACAACACTGTCATCCACAATGTGTCCATATTTGGAGATTTGAACAGTCCCAACAATGATGGCATTGACATTGAGGATTCTAACAACACTGTCATAACTGATTGCCACATAGACACGGGAGACGATGCTATATGCCCAAAGTCGACCACTGGACCGGTTTACAACTTGACGGCAACAAACTCTTGGATCCGGACTAAATCTTGTGCAATCAAGTTTGGAAGTGCAAGCTTCTTTGACTTCAAAAGGCTGGTTTTCGACAATATTACAATAGTTGATGCACATCGAGGACTTGGGATGCAGATCCGGGATGGAGGTAATAAGCTACAACCTGCGCTTGTCGGTAAAGCAAACATCTTATTGAATGTGAATGACACACTAGCACTTTAACTTTTGCAGGGAATGTGAGTGATGTCATGTTTTCAAACATTAAAATGAGCACCAGGTACTACCATCCTTTATGGTGGGGCAGAGCCGAGCCAATCTACATCACAACTTGCCCAAGGCACCCAGATTCAAAAGAAGGCACCATTTCAGACATAAGATTCATCAACATCTCATCGGTATCAGAAAATGGTATTTTTCTGGCTGGATCGAAGCACGGGCTGCTCCGCAACCTGAAATTCAAGAACATAGACCTTACCTATAAGCGGTGGACAAACTACACAGGGGGGCTCTATGATTACAGGCCTGGGTGCCAGAAGATGGTGAAGCACAAGACTGGTGGCATGATGCTGGAGCATATCTCCGGCCTGGAGATTGACAACGTGAGGATGAGATGGGCAAGAGGAAGCCTGAAGGGCTGGAACGTTAACCCTATCCTCTTCCGTCCGTCAACCATTGACAAACTGTCTTTTCATGACTGGCAGTCAGTGGATGTTCAGTAAATTTAAGTGGCACAATTGTACTACGTGTGTATCTATCTGAATAAAGGGGTGATTCTTTTTGTGAAATACTGAAATGTGTTAATAAGCAATCCCAACAGTGTTTAAGCTTCTGCAAATGGTGTGGTTTGCTATAATGATTATAATGATTCTGAATTCAAATGTTCAATTATCCAAATGTGGTTTGCTTTGTGATTTTATAATGATTCTGCTACAATAATGTACCTGATCTTTGTCTAATTTTCCAATATTGTCTGAATTCAAATGTTTGATTAATCCGATTCTAAGGGTCATGCTTTTTGTGGTGTGAGGAAAGGAGTTCTTCACTTGGTTCTATGTTCAAATTGCAATGTGAACTTGCAATTAGAATTATGGACAAGTTCTGTAGGCTCATTCCTGTTTGTTACTTTTAACCATTTCAGGTATAGGCCTTGGGCTGCTGTTCATGATAGCATAGCTGGCTGTGTTATTGAGGTGTACAAAATGTAAATTAATTCTCTGTATCACCAACTGGATCTTCTCACTTTTGTGACTCAATTTATAATTACATCAATTCATGACATTGCTGTAAGCTTTACAGTTTTAAGAGCCTAAGATTGGTTATTGAATGCATATGTCAGACTTCAGTATCTGAACTTATTTTGCACTTTTTTTTGATAATTCAGTAACTCTGGTGAAGGCATGTAGTGACTCATGGTATTTTCTTTTGGATAGTGTGTCCACTTGTCAATCGGTGGCCTAGGAAAACCTGGTTATGTTTGTTATGTCACTCAGTAACAATCCAATACATTTTACATTATCGTCATACCAGTTTAGTGTCGATGTGTGACCCGTTTCAGACCGATGTAAAGTACAGTGTTGATCTTTATTTCTCTAGGTTGCTCACCTGGACTCTGGAGGTTGGAGATAAGTTTCAGACGCGATGCGGTTTTGATGGATCCTTTTATGAAATTTTCTGATGTAATTCAGGTACGTTTTTCTGCAGCTTTACCGTGTAACACCTGTAAGCCATAAATTTCACTGCATAGCACAATCTAATGTTAGTGCTATAAAGTATTAATGATTTAATGTTAGTGCTATAAAGTATTAATCCTGTATTGACACTTGATAGGAGATTGACTCAACTGAAATATGTGGATATTGTGTGCACCTGTTGTCAGTTTAAGAAAGGTGGAGGGCGAACCACATACTTGCCACGTTGTGAACAGGCTCTGTCAGCCAGGCCATTACATGAGTAGTGCAGTGCCAACAAAGGTTTTGCAGCTCCAAACTTGAAGCAAGAAAGCTGAGTGTGATGGACGACTTACTGAGGGATGGATGGATTGCAGAGGAGAAGGTGACATGGAAGAAACAACTTTTCACTCTTTAATATTATGTATAGATGTAGATATATGTAACATGGCACTCTTGTCCAAAGAGATGTGAGGGATGGAAGAGGAGTGAGAGATAGATGGTTTGCAGAAAGTAAGAGACGGAAGATACTTCCTCTCTTTAATAGGAAGTAAGATATAGACTAGATGGTTTGATGCAAATTGTAGAATGACTCTAATGCACGAGTGGTATAGAATTATCGAACCACATTCACATTTAAAGTGTTTATTATAGGTCTAGTTGGCACCATTGGGCAGGTTGAGGGACTGCATCTGTACATTACTCCTGTGGAATTGTGGACTACTTTGTCTTTTCTGCTGAGATATATATCGTTTCTAAGATTACCGTCTAACATCAATGTCCCTTTATCAGAAAATTGCTTCCATCAAGAGTGGGCTGGATGCATCTGCTATCCCTGCTGCGAAAAAAGCTGATTTGAGAGGCAAGGTTTCAAAGTTAGAGCTCTGTAAATGTTTCTATTTCGGATGTCATATATATGCTCATGTTTAAGAAAGAAGAATCACCTACGACATTTATTTTCTCTTTTTAATAAAAAGCTGTCACCTAGTAATTTACTCCCTCAGTTCTAAATTGTAAGCCGTTTTGATTTTTCTACACATGGTGTATATTTAGGTGCATAGCAAAAGCTATGTATCTAGCCAAAATGACCTACAATTTGGAGTGGAGGGAGTAATAATTTAGTTTTAGGATGATTATAACTGTTGCACGTCTCAGGATGAACTTAGGAAGGCAAAGAAGAAAATGGGTGAGCAAAATATACAAAAGGCTGCGAAGTCTGCAATGGATACCGCAGAAGCTGGTCTTTCAGGAAATAAGCTGTTTTGTGTTACTCATGTCAATGTGGGTCTTGATACCTCAGCTGTTCGGGAGGCGGTTATCAAAGTCATGGACCAGAGGTACTTGCATTATTCATTTTCGCTTTATTGTTAAGATAACGTTAGTCAGTAAATTGCTATAATACATGGCATGTTGTAGAACTATTTTATCCCATCTCAACTCTTAGATATCCTGGTGAACTTTTGGATATGTCTTGGCCCAGGGTTTGCCTATAATGTTATTCAGCACTGATGAGGCATCAAACAAAGCTGCTATCTATGCTGGTGTGCCTCCCAATGCTCCTAGCGGCTTCAAGGTGTTGGACTGGCTTACACCTTCAATTGCACCACTCAACTCAAGGGAAGAGGGGTGGCGGCAAGAATGGCATCGCCCAGGGCCAGGTGAGTGAGCAATCTATTCCTGGAATATTCTATGGTCTTGGGTGCAAGTCATCAAGTCAAGTAATAAATGTCTAAATCAATTCTGCGATTCCTTTTACTGTAGGGAAGTGACGATTCTCAGCTCAAGGAAGCAATGTCACTTGCCAACAGCATTGCTTCGGTGAAGCTCTGCTGATTGGTGATTACTGGTGCACTCCCCATGGGGTCTTATGCGTGGCTGCTGTTGGATTACACTAAGCTTTTAGGCTCTGTTTGGTTTCTACCACATGCAAAATCAACTATCGATGCCTTGGCAGGGTGTGGCATGCCGCAATTCTGTGCATGAACCAAAACATTAGCTAAAAGTTGGGCAAAATGAGGCGTAGTGACCTGTGGCAACCTCTGGTAATAACCAAACAGGCCTTAGTTTTCCATTTACCCAATGTACTTACCAAAACTGTAGCTGCCTAACATTAGTCATGGCAACCTTTAGGCCGTAATCCAATAAACAGACCCGTATAACTTTCTTGTTAGGACATTTACTTGTCCAAACAGAAAATAGGCACTCCTTAATTCCTTTGCGATTTATTTTTGAACCACCATCCTTAAACTATAGGATCAAATATAGCCATGATATTAGCAGTTGGATGCTCATCTGAGGGCCAAATATGGCATGATGAAAAATAAGTTAGTTTGAAGCAGTTAAAAGTTTAATTCTTTATTTTATGAATTTTACTTATTAAATTCATTTTTTCACTCCTGCCGGAGATGCCTTGACCAAATTGGTGCCGCGTGCTTATATCTACATGCTAGCAGTCTCGCCTTCTTGGCGATTAATTTGCATAGGCTTCTGGTATGAGGTACACTCAGGGGTGTGTGTGCGTGCGTGTGATATGAGGATGTGCTATTCAAAAGGGAAATGCCCTGAGCAAATGCATGATTGAACTTCGCCAGGTTAAACATAATCTCTGAAGATATCTTATTTTGCTTTTCTCAGAGTAAAAAGAATAATCATTTGTATCGTGCAACATCCGGATATCCATGGACATGATTAACAAGCACAAATTTTATGTCTATTAAAGAGGAAGGTCCAGACCCCCTTGTTTAGCACCTGAGTTAAGAAGCCGACCTTGAGAAACTCAAGTATAAGCAATACTCCAAGCATTTACATGTTTGTGAAGACAAATAGACATTGTAGTGAATTCCTTCACAACCAGTTCCACAAGGAAGGTGCCAATGAGGCGTGCCAATGAGGCTTGTGAAGACAAATAGACAATGTAGTGAAGTAGGCTACACTATGCTTTGTTTCAATCATCATTGTTGCCTGTCAGGCAATTACCTTGGCATGTTTCTTTCAAGTCCTTGTTTAATTCAAAGGACTAACTAGCCCTTGTGTAACTTGTATTTGATATGTTCACTTTGATTGAATTTTGAGGAATCATTCTTACTGCCAGCCTGCATATATTATTAACTCAGTGGCTTTCATAGCAGAGTTACTGAAATAGTTTTTCTTTTACACTGTTGCATCTCTATCACACATGATTGCAAGTCACCTTGTACGATTGCCTTTTCCCTGTCACTTGGTCATTTCTGCTACATACTGTGATGAACCAACAATGAAACCTTAGACAAGGTTGCTGTATGAATTAAAAGAAAGGTCATTGTTGGTTCATACTACAACCTTGTGCTATACTGCTATCCAGGCCAATTTCTGGACCTTAGAGGTGAGGTCCTCAGAAAGAATAATGGGATAGACTATTAGAGCATCTCCAAGAGTTTTTTCTTAAATTCACTCTAAATCATCATTTGGAGAGCTATTTGAATAAAAATAGTTCTCTATATCTTTCATACTTCAACAACTTTTTCTATGTATCTTGTGTGCGCATTAGAGAGCTAGTATTGCTATCTATCTTTGGCTAGCGAGAAATCTGAAATAGAGATGACAATATTAAGAGGTCTAATTAAAGAATCTGTTAGAAGGTATTTTATTTTATCAAAACCTATATTCCTATCAATTAGGAAGGATATGGAGAGTCTATTAGAGTTGCTCCTAAGGATGCAAAACCATTTCTCTCAATAATCTTAGAAATATTACTGGAGGACTCTAGTGCTATTTTAATGAGGATAAGATATTAGGAGATATGTGCATTGTACCTGATTTGCAAGTTTCTACCTGCGGCTACATTGTACACACTTGAAGGAGATGTTAAATTGAAGATACTCATATTTTTTTCTCCATCCTGTAGACTGTAATGCCTTGCAGGTCTGAATACACCATTGTCGACTCAAGGTTTCTTTTCATTTGTAATTTGACATGTTTTTGTTGGCATGTACTCAAACTAAAGTTATCCTGTCACAACATGGCAAGAGCACTGAATTATCCAGTTCTGATAATATTATATTATATGATTTCATGCTTGTCGAGGTCTAGATATATTCATCTTGTTATGATGTGAATTAAAAAAAAGTATAAAATCAGCTGCACACTTAATGTGTTTGATGATAAAGCCCCAAATCTGAAGAATGACTGCTCAACTATTTCTTTTAGATGAATGCTCAACTGGTTAAAACACTTTTTGTGCAATAGGTGCTTCCAAATACATTATATTTTTATTATTATGGTGTATAGAAAAATTATGAACGAAACCGCATATGGGATTTTGAAAATAAAAGTCAATGAAAAAGAAAAAAAAGGATAGAAGGAATTTATTTCAAAGGGAAAAGGGGAAATTTTCTTTTGAGAGGACAAAGGAGACAGCCCTCACTTCTGTACAAGGTCCAAAGCAAACCGTAAAGACCGTTCCAGCCCATAGATAACAGCAGCTTCTGCTAAGCCCAGCCCAGCACTCTCAACCCAAGCCCAGCCCATTTACAGCACCTCCTGGCTCCTGCAAGCGGGGACGCCGGCCAGCCCGCAGCCAGTCTCCAGTCTCCACAGCGCAACCTCGACGAGCACCCAAATCGACGACCTCTTCCCCTCTCCGATCTCGACGCGCACCGATGCGGGCGATGTCGTCGGCAATTAGCGGTATGCTGCGGGCACGGCTGCGCGGGGCGGCGCGCGTCCGCGGCGGCGGCGGCGGCGAGGGGGCCGGGCGGTGGACGACCCCGGGGCACGAGGAGAGCCCCAAGGGGTACCTCTTCAACCGGCCGCCGCCGCCGCCGGGGGAATCTCGCAAGTGGGAGGACTGGGAGCTTCCCTGCTACGTCACCTCCTTCCTCACCGTCGTTATCCTCGGCGTCGGCCTCAACGCCAAGCCCGACCTCACCATCGAGACCTGGGCGCACCAGAAGGCGCTCGAGCGCCTCCAGCAGCAGGAACTCGCCGCTGCCGACGCCCAGGCCGAGTGATCCGCGCGCCTCAGGTCCCCTCGAACTTTCGACTGCCTCTGATTTGGTTCCAATAAGATGGTCACGATGTGCGGTCCTGAATTTTCTGGTATTGATGGAGCACGAGCTGAACACTATGATGCTGTTTTTTCTGTTTCGCTTTGAAATTTGCCCGATGATGATGGCGAATGCCCTAAATGTTTTTAAATGTTTTGCTGTTGTATTATCATTTTATCCTTCAGTTGTACTCTTACATGACCACAATTTAGGATTTTACTTGTTTCTCAGTTCTCCAGATAGCTCTGTTGTGAAATGTTTCTTATATTGTTTGAGAGCCTTAGGCATTTTCCACATTTCTCAGTAGGCATATTACAGAGATAAATCAGGAGCACTGCTATGTGCCTGACGCATGTATGAGTATGACCAGGCCTAATCAACCAATCAGATAGCTCGTTTTCATCCATTTGGGATGGGCTACACATGTTGCTATAGTTGCACATAGGCACAGGTCGGATGGCCATGGCCATACGTATAGCCAGTCTAATAGATTAGTTTTAAAATGATAGGTGGTAATGCATACAGTGTTAATTAAGTAAATGTGTAAATTTGTTGGTTAGGTATAGTTGTATGTAAGATGCAGAACAATATTTAGGTGACTACATAAGGTGCAGACTGCAGAGGCTTAGCTTCTATGGTAACCTAACCTGTTGTCACAAACTCACAATGAATCCTGTGAATCTTTGATCATAGTTTAGACTCAAATAATTATGTTGTGCAGTTGAATTGTTGATGCTTTGAGTATCTACTGATCTACATTGAATGTGATGTTCTTGGTGAAAATGTTCATGGATTGCTTAGATATCTTAAAATAAGATAATATTTTAACTTTTAAGCACAGCTGTTGTTTACGAGGGTGTGAGCAAACCCGTGATTGTCCATACCCTAATTTGGACATCAATTCCCCATTTTCACCCTTATCCAATTTGTCTGTACCCAAATGCCCTTACCCAATCAGGAATCAGATAAATTTAACAGGAAATGGGTGCGGAAGATGACACAACAAGAACAAGCCACGTTAACCATGAACTTTGAATTTTCTGATAAAAGAATTAGAGACAAAGGCACAAAGCAGCAAGAAATGACTGATTAACAACATATCACAATACTATGGCATAAAAAGAACCAAAGCAGTAGGATTGGAAGGATCACACCCTGGTTCCATTTTTGTTCATAGTCTTGTTTGAACTCGCCTATCTTCATACAATGTGGCATATGCTGATGTTTAGAAATGTTCAGTGGAAGAAGACGATCAAAAGCTACTGCTAAATTGTAAGAATTTGGAAAGGTCAACTGGAATCAGAAGAAACATTCATCTGATTTGACCAGCTGGATATTTTTTACCATGCCAGAAGCATTCCAGGTTGCAGTTTCACCAGATCCATAAAAGCATTAGTAGATAATTTGCTAATGTTTCAATTTCGTTTTTTAATTTACCTGATGATGATGGTGAATGACCTATTGCCCTAAACATTTTAAAAATGTTTTGCAGCCATCCCATTCATCCTTTGGTTGTATTTGTACTACATGACAACATTTAGGCACTTAGGATTGTCTTCTGTCTATTCTGTTGATAACTCTGTTGTGAAAGATTCTTATGGTGTATGAGAGCCAGAGCCTCAGGCGTCTCTCAGTAAGTATGTTACTTGGAGAACTAGTTTGAAGTCGTTAGAAGAAGACAGCCCATAATGTGTAAATGTGCTGAGCTATGGGTATAATCATATAGAAGATGCAGGACTAATATTTGGATTGCTATTAGATGTAACTATTAGCTTCTATGGTAGCTGAGCACCTGAGGTCGTTTTATATTTCATAAAAAGGGATACGAAGCCACGTCAATGTAAAACAAGTGGAATGTTGCTTCATTAGTGTCGCTATGAATCTTATGGTCAAATAGGCATGTTGTGCACTTGAATTGATGATATGATGAAGGATAAACCATTGCCTATTGCCATGGATTGCTTAGATGTCTTAAAAATAAGATAATATTTTGAATTTTAAGTTGGTGAAGGATCCAAGCCATAGTACATGGACTACTGGTGGAAGTTTACTTTCACAGTCACAAGTATACTCAAGGCTTTCAGGGTCAGTTGCTCTACACAAAACTTGGCAAGCTTTTTCAGGCATGCTTATTACTAGTCATATGCTAAGGAGGTCTTTTTTTATTTTCTGCAAAATTTGGTGTAGTTGTGCTTTTTCATCTTACCATCTCCATACACCAGCAATTCTAGACATGAATACTGGGAATCAGTGTTCCTAAATAGTCAAATTACTGTCTATGTTTCATATACCAAAATTCCTATGTGTTTGAGAAAAAAAATATATATTACCAAAAAATTTGAAGAGTTAACATATCAAACATGCTAGAACTTAGTTTGAGTGATTACTGTGGCTAAGCTAGCATTGATGGTTGCAAAATTACCATTTTGTGCCTAATGATGGATAGTGACTTAGCAGCCACCTGGTGAGTGCTTCTGCAGTTTAGCGCGTTGATAGGCAGAGAAGTTGAGCAACCTTGAACTTGATCACCTCTGGGTTCATGTACCTTGATCAGCTAATGATTCTACTACAAGGGACATAAGAAAATGAGCTTGTCTTTATTTAAAACCCACAAATGATTCCTTATCATTGTTTTAAAGGGTTTTTGTATAATGTATATATGATTGACACTAGCATATGCAATGGGTTATGGGTCAAGTGACTCATAAAGTATGGATGGCTAATTTCTGTAGAAATTCGAAGAAATCTGAACTTAGGCTAAAGTGAGTTATATCACTTGCCTCCTAGATTTCTTCCAATCTTATATAGTTACTCTCAGCCTGTTTTTCTGTCTCAGCCTGTCTTTCTGACCAATCAGTCTTAATATTGTGACAAGCACTTGTCTCTGTTGCTCTTTTCTTAGCTCAGTTTTCTACCTTCTCTGCAATAACTATTATGATCATGTTCCTGGTTGTATGCATAATCATATAGAGCTGCTGTTTCTCAGTTATCGAAATCCTATATTGCATAATGTTTGAGCTTTCATTCCTTTGTTTGAGTGGTTCTTTTAGCGAATTGTGTCTGTTCACTCTCTGCATACAATAGGTTATGGGTGTGGTTCTGTGAAGTTTACTTGAATGAACTGATTTCCCTGCCAGTGCGAAGATTTGAGTCTAGTACTCCCTCCTTACCTATTAATAAAGCATGTTCTAAGAGTTTTCGAATTACGCCCTGGTGATAAAGGTATTATTTTTGTAAGATCATTTGACTTGGCTGAAGTTTTAGTATTATCAAACAGATAGTAACTGAATCAGAGGTAAAATCATGCAGTTGGAAGTTTCCTAGCCTGTTTTGGACAGGATATTTTCTGTGAAATTTATTACTTTGTTATGTAAAAACTTAGGCTGAAGCTTCGACTAATGTCATGCTTGTTGAGCATATAAGTTCATCTTCTACATGCATGTGCTTGTACTTGCAGTCCTAGGCCTTGTTTAGTTCCAAAATATTTTGCAAAATCGACACTGTAGCTCTTTCGTTTGTATTTGACAAATATTGTCCAATCATGGACTAACTAGGCTCAAAAGATTCGTCTCGTCAATTTCGA
>Ga0182004_10002605_pt1 | contig 14122 bp, 11 predicted proteins | sample Sormic07211540_1_FD_120479 | JGI IMG/M metagenome (GOLD analysis project Ga0182004, IMG submission 120479) | Endophyte microbial communities from Sorghum bicolor roots, Mead, Nebraska, USA - 072115-40_1 MetaG | ecosystem: Host-associated > Plants > Roots > Unclassified | place: USA: Nebraska...
ACACACTAGTAATCGGCTAGGCCGAGCCTGTTTCACTTCTCTTATAAGTCGTATTTTTTCTATCAGCCAACAATATTTTTCTCTTACAATAAATCAACAAACAATATTTTTAGTCATAGCTTTTCATACCAGCAAACGATGCATGATCCAACAATCACCATCAAGATGGTCAATAGCTATCTTACCATATTTTTTAACTCTTAATTACTTATTTAGTTAATTAGAAAGTCAAAAAATCTGTAAAGTTAATATCAAAAGAGTCCTTATGCTCCATAGTCATAAGTGAGCGTGCAACGGTAGTTAAGGATCTCGGATGGAGAAGTGTCCAAAAGAAAAGTTATAGATCTCAAAAAATTATACAACTTTATAGTTCATAACTTGTTTTTTTAAGTGGTTACAATGTCCTCTATATGATTCGCAAGATTTCATAAAAGTTATCACCAACTAAAGCCATATGTTCTATAGTCATAATGAGTGGTAGTGATATTTAAGGATCTTGGTAGTAGCAATCAAAACAAAAGTTGTTGATCTCAAAAAGTTATGCAACTTTGTATTTGACAACATTTTCATTTGAAATCATCTATATAAAACGAAAACTATGTTTGACATCCATGCATGTAAATGTACGTTCCTTGTATTCGTATCTAATGGACCAGGATACTCTTTTTTTTCTCATATAAATTCATTTGAAAACTGAACGTTTGTCTTAAGTTTATTTTTTTAGTTGTTGTCTGTTCATAATCAAATTGAGAATTTTGTGCAATCTGAAAAAATGGGTGATCTAGTACTAAATACAGGACGGTCCGGTTCTCTTAAATGCATATGTTGAACGACTAATTTAGAGTCCAATTGAGAGAATTACGTGTTCGGAAAATTTTTCTTCCCAAAATCAAGGATCTGGTATTGCGTATATACCAGATTGTTCAGATCGAGTTTGAGTCACTTTTAGTTGCAAATTTTGATGAATTTGGACTCTAACTTGGAGATGCATCTCCCACACTATAATATAAATATAATGGGTCACGTCCGGTTGAGGTATCGATCACTCAATATATACAACTTTTACTTTATTTTGCCTTTATCTTATTTCTTTTACTCTCCTTTTCTCATCCATAGACTGTCGTACCTCCTTCATCTCTACAATGCTTGAAGGCAGACTGGTCTGTCAACGCTAAGAACAAGTATTATAAGTCCTACTCAGCAGGCTGTAACATGATCCACGTCATCAAAATCCTATGTGGCAGAGAGAGAAATAAATAAAGAGAAGAAAGCCGACGTTTGCCTTACCGTTGAGCGAATTCATCCCTGCTATTTTGCTAATATTAAATGTTAACCGCTCATCTCCTAGCTCGCCTTATTGTACGTGATGGTTTTGCTGTCTCCTATACAGCCCGCTTGCAGCCGGTGGTCGCCGTTGCTATTAACCTTGCTCTAAGGCAACCAAAGCGTGCTTGTCCAAACAGAGTCATCCGGCCGGGCAAGCATTCGTTGGTCTGTCCCGAGCTGGTCCGATTTTTGTAGGGGTGTTGTGGCGTGGAACCAGGTGCGCCCCTCACACAGATAGGAGAACGATCATGGGTCTTATTTTTCTCCCTTTAATTTTAATTTCCTATCCTTCATATTTTGCTCCATTTTCTTATATTTTTTCTTAACAAATCCTCAATTGGTTTACAATTTTCTTGTTTTACCATTATTAAAGTCAAACTATCTTAAGTTTAAATAGATTGATATTATCAATATGTATAACTCTGAATAGGTATATTATCAATATTTATTTAGTATAATAAATATTAGCATATTTTTATATAAATTTGGTTAAACTTATGATCCTTTGACTTAGTACTATTTTGAAATTGTATCTTTTTGGGGGCACAGAGAGAATGTGCATGGTAATGTAGGTGGTACGGAGAAGCTTTATTCAGGTCACGAGCTTATTGTCGTAATTCTTACAGAAGCTGAGTGCGTGCACGCCAGCCAAGTACGATGACCCTGCACAATCTTATACGCACATACATACATAAGGCACGAACGGGGGCGCGCATGGTACGGTCGTGCGGCCGGCGGCTCAGTTAGCCCTGGCGAGGAAGCTCTCCTTGCGCTCGTGGAACTCGCCGGTGCAGGTGTTGAAGTCCTCCTCGACCCTGGTCTCGCGCACCACGACGCCGTGGCCGTGGTGACCGTGGCCGTGGTGGTGGCCGCCGGCGCGTGACACCGTGTCGACCTCCTCGAATTTCTCCTTGACGACGTGCTGCTGGACGCCGCCGCCGTAGCGGCCGAAGCCGCCGGCCGGGGCCACCGACCTCACCTCCTCCGAGCAGTAGTCCACCTCCTGGAAGTAGGCCATTGGTGAATGGTGATGCTTGGTGTTTGTTCTAGTGCCTGTGCGCAGTGCGTTCAACTGCTTGTGTGGATTGTTGGTGTGATGAATGCATGGTAACGTTCGTCGGGTGCGCTTTTATAACGTGGAAGCACACAAGTGGAGTGAGGAATAATTTGCTCATCATCCTCAACTTGATGAGGGAGAAAGATACCTGTATTGTGTGCTTGCTTACTTCGCTTTTTAGCATTGATCTAGATGTATTTGGACTGTAATCTTGAAACGGCGACCGATTATTACACATAGTTGGGTGGCTAGAGGCCTTTTTAACAGCATTTCTTTTATCTTGTTTTGATGAGGTTTAATTGTGGTTCTCTAACAACGATGTACTTTGAGGATAAAATTAGCTAATCTAGATGAGCATGGAACTGCCAATGGAAAAATAAGAAGAAAAAGTACTCCCTATGTCTTACAATTCTGAATGAGAGTAGATATTATGATCATACTGGAGCTTTTATATGTTCTAGAGCTGCTTGGTTGTACAGCAGTGAGTTAAATTCCAGTGGAAAAATAGAGGGAAACGAATACCAGGCCCGAGAGTAATTACTCATCTTCAGAGTGCCAATTTGTTCATTTCAGATCCTCTCCTGGTACAATGTCACCTGTCACCGGTCAGGTAAGAAGAATATACTTATCAGTTAAGTTAGGCACTTAGCCAGTGGAGTGGGGAATAGATACTTGCGTCTCAGCCTGCACCGCCATTTCATCTCTTCATTCACTATAGAGAAGAGAATTGAGATGGAGACGGACAGAAGAACCACAACTCATGACTCATGAGTGATGACATCCTTTGATTCAAAGAAGAGAGATGCTCAGATGCAAAGCAGCGGGCTGCTCCGGTGCTCCCATCTCCTTTCAGGCAGCCATTCCTAACGAACCTACCGTTGTTTTCATCAGGAATCTGCTGAAGGGTTTGCAGTGCATGCACCCATCTAGGTTGAAATTCAGCCGTGGCATCCACAAGCTTGCAAAACACAAACAAAAAGCAGACTGTGGGAAACAATTTGCAACAATAAGTCGATCATCTGGGATACTCTACGAGACTACGATGAACAAAATTTGCTACACCTACCACTTTCAAGACATATAAATTCATACTGTTCCAATAGCTCAGGCTCAGTCACTCAGATCAAGTTCTGTTTCAGAAATAATAATCTTCCATTTTGAGGAACCAAAAGCCTTTTCTACTTAGTCTCCTGGTATTTTCTCCAGCTTCAACTTTCAATTGGCTTTTGCTTGAACCATCTTCTAGGCTTGATGGCATGTTGAAGTGCTACATCAGTGTGGGTCAAGGCTAATGCCTCTTCCTCTTACTGCTCTTCAGGTGCTTCTTTCGATGTCCACTCTTGCCATGCGATTTGCTTGAACCGCCATCATCTTCCTTGTCTCCGCCAATTAGCATGTTCATTCCAAGGTCGAAACCATCCGTTAAGCCTCCTAGCCTGTTGCCAGAATCAGATATCAGTTGGGGGCGTAAGTTGGATATTAAGACAAGCTGAAAATCTTTTTTTTTATCAAGACAAGCTGAAAATCCTAAGGGAAAACCAAGGGCGGAATAGTACTTGTAGCTGACAAAGTTGATTGTGTATTTACACAGGAAACAAGCAGCAGCAAAAGATAAACCATATACATACCCATGAAGTTGTCTCCTTATGCGCTTCTCGATCTGCTTATCACGTTTGGTTACAGGAGCCCGAGTGAACAACTCCTCTTCCTGCTTCTCTTGCTCCTCTCTCTGTCGCATGTACCTCCCAAATTCCCTGCTTTCATCGCCCACTGTTTCCTTCCACTGTAAATTCCAGAAAGATTATTTAGCATGAAAATAAACAGCACACAGTTTACTCTGTATCCAAGAGAGCCTGCTAATAAATTCAGATCAGAAGTTAAGCAAACCTCTTCAGGTCTGTCCGCAGCATCGTCAATTATTTCTTTAATATAAGGATTTTCTATTGCCACTCGGGCTAATGCTTTATCTCTCCTTGAATCTTTTTTACGACGCTTCTCTTCATCATCCACGCTAGTAGGCATAAATTTCGGAGGACGGTAAACACCATCAGTATCCTGAAATAAAGTGGTTATACATCAGAACAGCAGAAGGTATAGACTGATATGCCATATGAACTGAGAAATAAACCTCACTGCTACAGAAAATGGTGAGTTTGAATGACAGGTATTACTGACAATCTCTGCATTTAGCAATTACATAGAATATGCAAAATTCTTAAAAGAACAACATTTTAAATGGGACAAATACACAACTCAAACACAATGCTAAAAGTGGATTCCTTAAGGGACAGGAAGAATTAATGTCAGTATCAAATTCAGCACTATAGGGATGCCACCTAAAATTCTTGAGATGAGAAGGGATGTTGATTCATTATTGCCAGTGACAGTTATATTACAAAGGACAAGCTGTCGTAGCTGGAAAGATGGGAAAAATTGTTCATGTGAATGACATTGCACTTTTTGATATTTGGGCTAAAACAAACTGATATGTTCCAATACCGTAAGTGCAGACAAGCTATTAATTAATATAGTCCTTTCACAAAGTATCATGTAGGACGTTCCAGCATGCACAAAAGGAAGCGTCTGCGATGTAACAAGTGTATAAAATCAGTAAGGAAGTGAAAAGCATCACCTGCCCATCAGGACCAGCCTTTGTGTCCATCATATCTGGGTTTGGCCTATACTTCAGGGGGTCATCCTCATCTGAATGCTCGCCCTTCCCCTTCGCCTCTGCATTTCCTGTCTTCTCTCGTGCAATTGCATTGTCAGCAGCGTTGGTGAGCTTCTGAATTTGGTACTCTGCCTTCTTGTCAATTGGACGAATCTACCGCACCAAATTTAAAAGAAAGCCGTCACTTAGTTAACAACCTATATCAAGGCTGGAAAATGAACAATCAGCATCAAAGGCACAGGCAAACCTTCTCTAGAAACAGCCTAATCTCGACAAGGCTCCGTACAACGGGGTGTCCATCCACCGAGAGCCCCTTGGCCTTGCGGAGCAGGTAGTAGACGATGTCCTGGCAGTAGCCAAGGAGCAGCTGGTTCTTCGCATCTAGGTACCCGATCCCGTTGGCCGTCGGCAACTGGTTCTCCTTGACCTATACACACGCGACCAGAATTCATTCTCCCATCGTATCCACAGTTTCCGGTTTAATAAATTGGGAGAGGGGACGGAAGCTTGGAAGGGGAAGACATGAGTAGATTACCTTCCGGGTGATGGCCTCGACCTTGCCCCTGACGAGGTCCAATCCGTCCTTCATCTCCTTGAGAGCGGCGAGCAGCCCCGGCGCGTCGTCGCTGCAAGCAACAAACGGTCAGATCAAAATTCGCTTTAGGCGCTAAAGCTGGGGGAGAGGCATCTAGAAGCTGAGCGTACCGTATGAGGAATTCGTCTTTGCTCTCGCCGTTGGCTTCGGCGGCTGCGGCGGCGGATGCTGCCGCCATGGTGGTGAGCGACTGTCCGAGAAATAGGCGACGCCTAGCGACGCGGCTGCGTCACGGGAAGAGCAAGCGTGATACGTTACGGCGTAGTGCGTGGCGGGGACTCCCGCAAGCTGCCGACGGAGAGGTACGAATCGTGGTGGCGGAGGCGGCGCTCGGGGGTTTAGCCGTTTAGGGAGAGGGAGGGCTCGGTGGTAGACTGGCAAATTGGCAAGGCTGGTGCCTGGTAGGGCAGCGAGGTGGGTTGGCTGGCTCCGATGTTGGGCTGTCCGGTAGAGGTGGGCTTTCATTGAGGATATATCATTTCCTCATGGGCTTTTTTTTTACAAAGAAATTGGACTGGGTTTCTTTAATAATAATTAAATGGCTAGTCTACCTCCTAAACTGTCACCCCTCTAATTTGCGTCCACAAACTTCAAAACCATATATTTTATCCCCTGAACTCTTAAGACCATTCAGTTCTCCTCCCTATCTGGTTTGGAGTGGTTTTGAAAACGATTTCATCCTTTTCTAAGTAAAAAAAATCAGTTAATACTCGATAAGAATTTTAAACCACAGAAAATGTTTCTAAGCTTTTAAAAAACTAGAGATAAACTAAAAATCCAAATAAAATATTTAGACCTTATGAAAATATATCTAGATGCTATAAATTAGATTTATCTATAGGAAAATGAGAATTAGAAAAATCTTAAACCTCCTAAAACATTGTATTTGATATGTAAACATGTTTTGAAAACTTTTCATGACAAAAAGACATAATACAAAACCACCACAGATGCATGTTGCATCTGTACTGGTTTTATCTCATTTTTTATGTAAAGTTTTTCAAACATGTTTTTACATTGATTATAATGTTTTGGAAAAATTCTTGATTTTCCTAAATATTTTCTCATTTTTCTAAGAGCTAAACCTATTTTTAAAGTTTCACAATATGTTTTCACGAGCTTTAAATGTTTTATTTTGATTTGACGTATCTCAAATATCTCTAGAAATTTTGGAAATTTTAAGAGGTTAGAGGCATTTATGTGGTCTAAAAACTTTATCAAGTATTTATTGGATCTTTTTATAATTTAATAACTAAAAAAGGATGAAACCACCTTCAAACCACACCAAATCAAGACAGCGAGATAGCTTGAACAGTTTTAAGAGTTCAATGGTGTATGGAGGTTAAGGAGAAAAATTAGACTACGGTGAAAGATACATGTACCTTTTTTCTTCTCTCACCTCTTTTTGCCTTTTTTCGAGAATGTGGAGACTCAACTTCCACGTTCATTTTCTGTAGGGTTTTCGTCTTTATTTTGATTTTGATTGAGAGGCTATTCAATTATTTTACTAAGGTCTTGTTTAGTTAATTTTTTTTGCAAAATGAACACGGTAGCATTTTTGTTTGTATTTTACAAATATTGTCCAATCATAAACTAAGCTCAAAAGATTCGTCTCCAAAATTACAGGCAAACTATACAATTAGTTATTTTTTTTATTTGTATTTAATGCTTCATGCATGTGCAATTTTCGATGTGATGGAGACTTTAAAAATTTTTGCAAAATTTCTCAAAAACTAAACAAGGCCTAAAGGGAAACCCAAAAATCCTTGGGTGAATACTGAAGAGCTATGTTCTTACCTGTGTTCATCTAAGCATGAAAAAACACTGTTAACCAAATTCACGATGAACTTACGGTCCACAAGATCATCAGAAACGTAAGAGAAGACCAACAAGCTATAAAATACTCCTCAGCGAAATACGGTCATTCCTGGACGCAGGTGGTAACTGTATAAGGAAGTTATACACAACAGCCACGACACACACGACACAGCGCGCAAATTCTACAGACATCGACGTGCTCCTGAGCTTTGACAATGGTCGCTTCGCCAACCGAAAATTAGGTAATGAACTGGTTTGATGGGAAACAAATATAGCCTGTCAATTAAACCAACACTATTCAAAACACACCAATTGATAGGTCAGCGAAACATCCATTTGTTCACTACTCAAAATACACCAATAGATCGGGTAATGAACAATCCATTTGTTCAGTAACACCGCACACCAATAGTGGGCAACAAAAACTCCATTTTCTCAGTAACTCCACAAGTCCAGTACAAGTATACAGCCGAGTTTAAACGACCACAGGGACTCCAGTCCAACAAGAAAAAGGGTCCTTCCAAAAGAAAATGCATAGGCTGTTGCTAGGTAGTTGATAAATTTTGATATTTCATATGAGAAGGTTCATAGCTCCAGGTATTGTAGCGAAAATTGACTTTGTTGTCAATCCTACTAAGGGGAATTTCTCAGAAATTTCCCAAAGAATGCACTTAATGCCTAGTAGTTTACAAATAGAAGTCCCAAACTTCTTTTGCACCCATCAATATGGCCTTCTCCCTCCTCCTAAAGGAAAGGTATTTGATCCAGACATATGACCCCGGTTACCAAACCCACCTCTGCCTCTCGACCGGAAATTGCCTGAACACAAAACCCACATAAGTTAATATGCAGGTGAAGGCAGATATGATGCGCCCAGAACATGCAATAGTGTTCTCCATGAATAAATAAACTGTAAAGTTCATAACTACCTCCTCCCCCTGAGTTTGAAGACTTGGACATGGATTCTAGTGCAGGATTCACAGCTTGTCCAGCTTCCCGCAGAATCTTCACTAGATTCCTTGAGAACTTAGCATTTGCATGTGTGAAAAAAGTAAATGCAGTTCCGCTAGCACCAGCACGGCCAGTTCGACCTATCCTGTGAATATAATCTTCAAGAGTTGTTGGAAAATCATAATTTATCACACACTTTATGTCCTTCACGTCTGCAAAATCAACAGATACTATCAGTACTTAAACAAAGTTGATGTGTTGGCCTGAATACCATGCTGGACCACATTGGAACATCAACATTGTCGATCTCCATAAAAGGCAGTACATGGTTTAGACAAGCACCAAAAAAATCCACAGTGCTGACTTTCTGAATTCTAAAACACAAGTCGAAGGAGCTGAAAAACTGAACCGGGCATCAATCACTGCTGGATGTGGAATTGATGGTGATTAACCTCTCAGCCTTTATCAGAAAATGTTGAAGACTGCAACTGGCATGCCTGGGTAACCACTTATATCCAATAATGTAACAGCATCCAATATCCATAACCCAAACAAAATTCAGTAAACATGCCAGTCCAACATAGGCTGTAATGATTAAGGTGCTGCATCAGAGGTCACTATCGTAAATCCACTGAAACAAACGCTGATTACAACCATCTTTTGACCAGTTCGCACTTGGCAGTGATACCGATGATGAGGCACTTGATTGAGAAAGTAGAACGAGCTTCTAAAGGTTCATGTAAAGCCAGGGGAAAGCAAAGGAGGTCCATACAGACATGCTACTTGTGAATGATGTGCATTATAAAAAAAAATAATAAAAATAATAATAAAAAGTATTGCCGTTTTTATACACAGGTTTTTATCCTAAAATTTTGCAATACATCTGCAAGAAAAAAAGCATTGCTCTCATCAATTCTAAATGAATTAAACGTGTAAGCCACAAAGTACTTGCAAGAAAAGCAGACTGGATTGAAACGAATTCAATTGCAAGGGCAAAGAAGCAATGAAGAGGGCAGCAACACCATACCTAGATGCAGGGATTGAGGAATTCAAATCAAGTTAAGAAATTAGCTATGTAGTACCAAATGCATATACATTTGCATGCTACTTTTTCAGGATATCCATTTTATCCAAACGTAGGGCTCCCTAAAAGGGCTAACTATGAAAGGAAACGTTACCATGGTAGCTCAAAGTTGAAGTGCCTCGTAACACTGCCAATGCTCACGCTCAAATGAGGTAAACCACGGGGGAAAATTATCTACCTTTGACATGATGGCACCTTGGTATACACCACCAATCCACAAGTTCAGTTCACTCAACCAAACGCAGCTGAACAGCCCTCCGACTTATCATCCTTGAGCACTTGGAACTACTACCTAATCCTAATATTCAAATAAATATCATACCAAGACCACGTGCTGCCACATCTGTAGCAGCCATTATGGGACTCTTGCCGCTCTTAAACTCTGCAAGAACATAGTCCCGTTCAGCTTGAGCTTTATCACCATGTATAGATAATGCCGGCCACCCATCCATTCTAAGTTGCCGTGTGATCTTATCGCAGTCCTTTTTTGTTTGGAAGAATATCAAGATACGGCTTCCGTCCATTAGATCAGACAAGAGCTTACTGAGTCTGTGGGAAAGAGGTGAAAATCAACTCACACCATGTCCATTTGTAATCAATAGTAGTGTAGTGAGTGAAGATTTTTTTAGTCACGAGAGCGTCGACCACACATACCTTGGATACTTCTCATGGTCTGAAATAACTTCTACAATTTGTTGTATGGAATGATTAGCTTTAAGTTCAGGTGATCCTATGGTTACCTGCATACAATATAAGCCAACAGTTAAGAACAGGGCTGTCACAATCAATTCAACACAACACAACACAGTACAAGAACCAGAAAATAACAATAACAGCACCAATCGTGCACCTTATAAGGATTTTGCAGAAACTGCCTTGCTAAGGCTTCAACTTCTCTAGGCCATGTGGCACTCCAGTACAATGTTTGCCTGTCTGGGCGGATCTACGGATAGCAGAAGTGTTTGACAAGCATTAGAGCCATGCAAGACAGTAGATATTAATAAGTATTCTGCATTTCTAAACCAAACTGTACCTGTGCAACTATTTTTCGAATTTGGGGCTCAAAACCCATATCTAGCATCCGGTCTGCCTCATCCAGCACAAGGTATGTCACTCTACGTAGGTTCGTGTGGCCGGCTTCCAGCATATCAATCAACCGACCAGGAGTTGCAATGACAATTTCAACTCCTAAAAGTGCAGGTGATAGAATGCATTGAGTTTAAAAAGGCATTCATCTAAAAAGAATTGAACTGGACAGAAGTGTGCAGGTACCTCTTCTAAGGTCACGTATTTGTGGACCCTTAGGTGCACCACCATAGACACATGTGCTTCTAGTTCTTGAATATGATCCAAATTTTGTAGATTCTTCCTGTATTTGAACAGCCAGTTCTCTTGTGGGGGCGAGGATTAATACAATTGGGCCATCGCCTTGTTCTACAGGCATTACAATCAGGAATTATGAGACAGGGGAATGGAGACAGTCAGAAAATACATACAGAAAGCTCATAGCAAGTTTATAGGAAACAAACCTAGCCGAGGCTGGGCACCAACATGAACCAACCCAGGTAGCAGATAAGATAATGTTTTCCCTGAGCCTGTTTGAGCGATACCAATCAGGTCCCTACCCTTCAAAGCCATAGGCCAACCTTGAGATTGAATAGGAGTTGGCTCCACAAATCCAGATTTGGCAATCGCTTGCATGCAGTAATCTGTCAAAGGAATCGTGAAACAGTAGTATAAGGGAAGTATTGCGTTACTATCGACGAGCACACGGACAGGAAACACTGGAACTAGAGCAAACCTGGGAAGTTGGCTTCCTGGAAGTATCGGACCGGCTTGGGCACATCCCGGCCCTCTACGGTGATATCCCGGAGGCGGCGGTACTGCGCCACATCCGCCTCCGACATAGCCTGGACGGAGGGACACTCCACGTAGAAGTTCTTCTCGAACGGTATCAGGCTCCGGAAGTCCGGCTTAGGGAGGGCAAGCGAGTCAAGCCCGTCCCTCCCGCGACCACCTCCCCTGCCGCCACCTCCATACCCACCACCGCCACCTCCATACCCACCGCCGCCTCCTCTGCCGCCTCCACCACGGCCTCTGCCGCCCTGCCCGTAGCGCTGGTAGTCGCCGCCCGCGGGGGCCGCGGGCACGGGCACTGGCACGGGCGGGTAGGCGGCGGCGTAAGGGTTCGGGTTCACCGCAGCCACGGGAGCCGGCGGAGCGAACGTAGGAGCCACGGCCAGGTCGCTGCACGGGAAATCGAATCGATCGAGTCACGTTCGAATTAATCAGATCGGAATAGCTAGAATTAGGGTTGGCGTACCTGCGCCTGTCGTGGTAGGATGAGGGGTCGGCGAAGCGGAGGTCGTAGGGGTTCATGGCGCCGGGTAGGAGGAGCTTGGCCGGACGGGAGAGCAGGGCGAGGGCGCCGCCGTGCTCGAGGGTAAAGGCGAGGGAGGGGATGGATCTGCTGGTGGCGGCGGGCGGAGACGCGGTGGTCTGCTTTTTGTTGGGAGGGTGTGTCTTGGTGGCGTGCCGGAACGGACAGGGTCGGTTCGCGTGACCCACACGTGGCTCGGCCCGGTGAGCTGAGCTGCGTAGTCTGCCGTCTGCGTAGAAGGAAAGAGGCCCGGTCCACCTTCACGCTAGTCGGCAAAGGTTACGGGCCAGCTGAGAATTGACCGCGCGGCGCGATTTTTTTTATTATTATTAGCCTTTTTGTTAATAATTTTCAAATTTGACACTATTTTTTTAAAAAAAATCTAACCCTTTTAGCAGGCATGTTGCGCGACTCAGAGTTAGATTTCAAAAAAAATTATGTCAGATTTAGAAATTGTTTAAAAAAAAGGCTAAAAATAAAAAACGCGACACGGAGCTCCTGTTCATAACGACCTAGGTGACAACTTTTTTCTCCCTACTGCTCAGCGCCAATAGTTTCAAAAGATTATTATCAAAAAAAGTTCCAAAAGATCATTGATAAACCTAAATCAATGATTTTTCAAGTGGCTAAAAAAGTTAGAAGCATGTTTGTTTGATTTCTACGATCATTTTCAAAATTTCGCTTATAACATTTTTTTTTGCGAGACCTAGTTACATACGCAAACGCTTACCTACACGGGTGCACATTTACCCTTTCAAACTTTAATCTTAATAATCTGAGACTCTATCAAAAGCTTACTAAAGGGCTATCCATCCCAACTAAAAAAACAAGCTTCAATTCCAAGACTTGGTTAAATTGAGTTTCGAGACTTAGCACTTAGGTTTAGTTAAATTGAGTCCCGATACTTGTCAGCACACCAAAAACACTCAAATATTGCATTCTTACAATAGTATAACACACCTATACTTAGGACCAGAGATAGAATCTATTCCAACCTCTTGAGTTGCACAACTCTTCGTATACCATTTCTTCATAACGTGTCTTCACATGGGTTGCAATCAACTTTGTCCCAATCCTTGAAGAAATTCTCCCTAAATTTCTAATTTAAACTATGAGTTTCAAGACACTATAACTTTTGGTCCAGTAGTGAATCGAACTTGATGTTGTATGACTCCTCGTGGCTTGATTAGGATCGGCACAAGTACTTGCTTATTCGGCTTAACCATAACACCTTGGTTGCCAAGCCATCGCTTGTCTTTCACCCTTGCTTAGTTCAAACTATTCCCTTGCTACATTTGCCTCATTTAGCATTTCTTGATTTAAACCTTGCATGTATCAGCAATGTGCCTTTGTTTGAAATCAACTTATGATTTTGATGAGTATGAAATTCATTATCAATATTCTTGATCTAATTGGCAAGCTATACACTTGAGACTAACTCATATGCAACTATTCCATGTCTTTCTCACTCTCTTCCACTCATACTTTTCATTTTGATCAATTATGTCATTCCAATTTTCATATCCCATAATATAAACAAGTTTCAAATGCAAGACCAAAAAAAATGCATCAATCCATGCCTTTTTTCATTGTTAGCATTGTTTGTCATTTCTTCACTTATGCATTATTAATTTTACTTCAACTAACAATCAACTATCAATCTCTTCTCATTTATACAAGCAATCCATAACTACAACTAAACCATATCCACTTCTTTTGTCTCATTTTGTCTTACTATCTGGCTTTTAATCGCTTAAAATATGGCATGAGTTTGATGTGATCACTTACAATGAAACATGTCCAAAACTCAATAGTTCTCTAATTTTTTGTCACTCAACCACACAACTAACTAGAAGTAGATGTACTTTCAAGTAGGTCTGATGACGCCCTTTTGGGACAATTTTATCTAGTTTTTGGTGATAATGATCCTGCATATAAATTTGATCAAAACTAGATGACACTTCATTAGTTGAAACTAGGTGAATTCTCCGTGCGTTGCTGCGGGATTTTCTTAAAAATAAAGCATTATATACATAGCACTACTATGTGGTATTTAGTCTATTATATATGTACACATATGAATTTGACTTGCATGTATTTTATTGTATTAGATCTAATAAAAAATTGCTAAGCTAATAAAACAAAAACTAATATTTGGTTACATTATAGAGGAATTAATTGGTGATGAAACAAATAATGTATGTACATGACTTGTATGTGAATATATTAAAGATTTAAAG
>Ga0182004_10002606_pt1 | contig 14122 bp, 8 predicted proteins | sample Sormic07211540_1_FD_120479 | JGI IMG/M metagenome (GOLD analysis project Ga0182004, IMG submission 120479) | Endophyte microbial communities from Sorghum bicolor roots, Mead, Nebraska, USA - 072115-40_1 MetaG | ecosystem: Host-associated > Plants > Roots > Unclassified | place: USA: Nebraska...
ACAAAAATACATTTTTAGTTCTAAAAATTCGTTTAGTGAATTCCTGAAGATAAAAAACTTTTTGTATTTGATATTTTTCTATGCTTATTGTGTATTTTTTACTTTGAGCACTTTAAAAATTATTAATTTTAGCTATATCTATTAGTGTACTAGGTCTAACGAGAAAAAAAAAATTTTTTAGCCTATGTCATTTAGCCCCCCTCTCAGTCCGTTTCTGGATCCGCCACTGATTCCGGGGACAAGTTATTTTCCATAAATGTTCCTGCATGGTAAAAGCCTAGGACACCCAGACCGTTCATCACTTGCATGTAAACTATCTGATATGTTTGTCCACCGGTTTGCCGGTACATGTAGGGGACATCATGGTTTTTAGATGCTAAACTTGCCTTCTTAGGCAGAACCTGTGTGCTACCGTACCAGCAGTTTGCATCTCCTTTTACCAAAGCGGCAAGGAATGACTACAGCCCTATGGCTGAGGGGCTTCTTTTGCCCTTTCACTTTAAAAACTTGGAGTCGAGGATGGAATTCACCATTTTTCAATGATGTAATCTTATATATGTATATATAGTATGAATACCAAAATAGCATCATCCAGAATCCAAATCCATCAGATTTACTCCACTTTGCCTTTTGCTTTCATCCCCTCCGTCACCTTTTCTTTTCTCTTTTCTTTATTTCTAGTCCTACTTCTCACTCTATCACCACCTGTTCCTAAGCTGACACTTTAAGCATCTTCTCTTTGCTTGTTCAGGCAGGCATGGACAGAACCTTCTAATATTAAAACAATGACGGTTGGATCACCATGCTTGCACACCATTACCTTCATTTCTCTGAACCAGTGAGCTGAGCTATTGTCACCATGGCAGGCCTTAGCACCAGTGCAGGGCCTCCCGTTGTAAATGTGTACCATGAGAAATCCATGATCCTACCGGATGTGTCGAGGGTGCTGACATGCCTGTACGAGAAAAATGTCAAATTTGAGACATTCAAAGCCTCTTACAAGGACATACTTAGCCTCCAGGTACTTGCTATATACACCAAGATTTTTTGCAACTCCCAAATAGTCGATGCAGCTGTTGTTTAGCTTGCACAACATAACATCTTCTCTGCAGGCGTCCAGGAGTGTTCCAGTTCCATTCTACGATGGACCCATATTTCTGCAAGGTACAGCTGCAATTTTGTTACGTACTCAAGCATACAGATTTATAATGTCATTGGGTAGTGTGGTTACAGTACATAGTTTGGCATGTTACATATGCATATGATAGAATGATATGTTGTCTAAGTGAAATAACTACAGTCGGTGAATCACATAATCCAAGAAATAATTGACATGAGTAGCTTTATGAATAACATTTTCTAGTAAAAGACAAGACTATGCATTCAAAAAAAAGCAAAAAGAAACAAGTAAAAATGAATTGTACTCATTGAAAGCAAACAGATTACAAGAAGAGTAAAAAGGTAATTCTGATCATTCGAAGGCTTCTCAATGGGAAAAGGTACAAAATTGAAGTGGTTCTCCATTGAAGTTGCAAGAAAACAAAAAACAAACATCCAATTATTATTTCAGGCTACAATGATCATACTATAAGCCAATCTTTTGTATCAGTCTATTCATCTTAAATTGTTATTACATCTTAAACAGCCACAAAAGTTCTATTTTCTTCTTTGAATTAGTTACTTAATAAATAATATTGATTAAGAACTAAAGTCTACATAATCTATGCATACAGGTTTAATTCAGTGTATATGTATATGTACTAATATAGGAAACATGGTGAAGTTGTTCTGTCATCAATATTGAGCAGTTATTTCTGTGTCAAGAAAATGAAAATGTGCCAGATATTAAAAATATAAACCTTGATATGTGTCAGCCCTCAATTCTTCTAACCAGTATCATCTTCTTCGTGAAACATACACTGGAACATTTGAATGTAGCAGGACGCAAAAAAAAAAGGACTGCACATAGAATACACTGTTTTTGGGCCCCAGGCTCTTAGTGCATATCTTGTTCAAGCCAAATGTAAATCTTTAAACCAAAAAGAATTGCCGGCAAGAAAAAAAAATACCATGGGAACAAACTGTAGATTCAGTTCAATAAATCTAATTTCCAGGAATCTTCGAAGATTATATAGGATCTCCATTGTTTCCCAATGTGACATGAAATTCAAACCGAAATAAGGAAATAAGCTCTGTAGCCTCGGGTTATATGTTTATTCTTCAGCATTCTGTTGCCAAGTTTTTACCCACTTCCATTTCAATGCAAAAGACATAATGAAAAATAAGGAATCATTGCTCATTAAATTTTAGGGTACACTGGCTTGTTCTCACTCATGCATGAAACATAAGCAGAAAAAATTTCCAGGATCACATTCGGAAATGAAATGTAATGATGTTTAAATGTTTCACAGAAATGTTTTTGGAATGAAAAGATGTATATGAAGCACTTCAACATGGTTTTACAAGCATTTATTGCATGGTACTAACAGAATATGGTGCTCCTTTCCATATTCTCTCTCCATCCCAAAGTGTAGGTCATTTTAGTTTGTCCAAAGTCAAACTTCTAACTTCAACCGTTAAAGAAAAATATATATTAACATCTATAATACCAAATATACCAAATAAATACACTATCAAGACATATTATATGGTGGATTTAACGGAACTAAATTTATGTCGTACATGTTAGTGCATTTTATCTATAAGTTTGATCAAAGCTTGAGAAGTTTGACTTAAAACAAAACTACAACGACCTACAATTGGGATGGAGTATTAACAAAATGGAATTTAAACCACAAACTAAATTTTTCAGCAAAGTTAAGTGGCAGTAGTTCATTAGTAGCTACTTGGACTGAATAAGAAAAATCAGAGGTAGAATGCAAATTGACCTGTCATGTAATCTGTAGATTCAAGAGCCATCTGTCGCTATATAGCAGAGACCTACGAGCATCAAGGGTATCCTTTCCTTCTGGGAAAGGATGTCCTCGAGAGGGCTTCAATTGAACAATGGCTCCGGAACGAGGAGCATGCCTTCGATCCTCCGAGCCGAGCATTGTTCTGCCATCTTGCCTTCCCACTGAAAGAGGAGGATGATGACTATGATGATGACATCAACAGAGAGAAGCGGAAGCTGGAGGAAGTCCTAGAAGTTTACGAGCAGAGGCTTGGTGAGACCGAGTTCCTTGCGGGGAATAAGTTCACCCTTGCTGACCTTGTTCACCTGCCAGGCACCCACCACATCATCACATCCGAGAGGTTCGCTTACTTGTATGATTCGAGGAAGAATGTGCAGAGGTGGTGGAACACAATCTCTGCCCGTGATTCCTGGCACCAGGTGCTGATGGACATGAAAGCTGTGGAGGAGGAGCACAGAAAGGAGGAGCTCAAGAAGGAACAGCAACAATGGCAGACAGAGTATTTGCAGCCGTTCAGTGGCCGTGATATTCACATAAGCCATCGGCAGCAAGAGAGTACAAAGTCACACACAGTGCTTGTTCCTCCTCCCAGCACTGGTACCATCATAACATCTATTCCATCAGCTCCACAAGAACATGAAACTGCTTCTGAGCTTAAGCCTTCTTCATCTATCCAAAGAAATGAAGGTGGCTTCTTTACAACCACTGAAAAACATCCACCAACAAGGCAGAGAGATCCGAACACTCAGAAACCACCAGGCAGTGTCCAGAACACTAAAAGTAGCTTCTTCCAGCCTTCCATTACAACTACCACTACCAAGATGGATCAGAGAACCGATTCAGATAATCCTAGCCAGAAAGGTGCCTCAACTCCTAGCAAAACCGGTCAAAGGCAAGCTGGTGCCCTAGCTGACACCAAGAGAGCAACTGAAGCTGATCAAGATAGGGCTCCATCTCCAGCCCAGAAATCTGGTGTCCAAGATGTCCAGAAACAAGCTAAGGCAATACCTACTGAGCAGAAAGTATCTGGCACATCACCAAGGCAAGTAGAATCTGAAGAAGATACTCAGGATGGCACTGATGGAGATGAAAGATTCTCAACTAAGAGGCTCCGGAGAATGTTTAATCCAGATGCTCAAGGTTCTCAAGACCCAACCATGCAGGAGGAAGCACCTGTCATCAAGGATCCTTCAGGTGTGCTTAACAGAGAAAAGCAAACCACAACAGTCCCAGCCAACAAAATAACCAGTTCTCCATCAACAGGCACAAGAGCCCCTTATACTCCAGAAGCTGCAGATGAAAGGGGAGACATTTCGCCACCTAAAGGAGTGCCTTACAATGATCGTGCTACTGCTAGGCCAGGATATTCTCAAAGCATCCAACAAGTACCTCCTACTAGCAATGACAAGTTGGCCAAACAAGGTGCTGACATAAGAACACCACAACGCGCATCGCAGCAAACCCTAGCTGATGCTAAAAGTAGTCCAGAACTGATGCAAGGAGCTGACCCACGTGCTCGTATTGTCAGTGATGAACAGACAAAGAAGAGTTCCACCATGACCGAAAGAGCTCCGGAGGCAACAAGGAAAGCTTCTGACAGTCAAGGTACATCAGCATCAGTCCAAAAAGCAATTCTTGATACTTATGGGAAGCAAGCACCAGCTAACCAAGGAGAAATCCCAGGTATTCAAGATACTGGTGACCGTGACACAAACAAAAAATCTATTGTTGGCAAAATGGCAACAGAACCAACTTCAGAAACCCTCGGTGATAAATCAACCATAGCAGCAATGGTCGATCCAAGTACAGCACTTCCTGCACCAGTGCGAACACAAGCTTCTGTTGGACAAAATGCATCTGTAGATCCCAGTGAAGGAAATCTTGATGAGAATAGCAAGAACAAGGCAGCCAAATCATCTCCTGATGATACAAGAAGCAAGCTCCTAACTTCACCAGGAAAGCTAGCACCAAATCCAGACACACAAAACCGTGCAACTTCAGGTAAAGAGCTAATACTGCAAAAAATTGCTTAATCTCATAATTGATCTGATGAAATACTGAAACTGCACCTTTGTTACCTATGATGATCTGCACTGACCATTGCCCAACGGAACATAGAAGCATGCTCCAAAGCAGTTGCCTCAAACAAGGCACCACATCTTCAAAAAAGTAGCAGCTCTATTCTTAATGTGTTTCATGCACAAAATACCCCAACCAAGTCTTAGTATTTTAGAAAACTATTCTGTATTTATTTGCCACTATTAGTTTACACTCCTAAAATTGTTTCTCATATAGCAGGACTGTAGAAGACTGTTAGGAGCCTCTTAAGGAAAGATTTAGGTATAATGCTAGTTTAGACAACTAAGTTGTCAGTCTAAATCTAGTTAATGTTTGTCTCATTGCTTTATGATAAGTAGTCTGTAGTCCATGTCTTCGTGAGAGAAATTCTCTATAACCTCATCGATGTGCTGGCTGATCATATTCACGACATAATGCAGGCCAATTGTCAAAACCATCACCGCAATTATCTTCTTTGTCTGATACAATGAACGAGGAGACCAATATTGCTGAAACCAGTCAAACCAGCGTGGTATCGCCCAATAGGCAACCGGGTGGGCAAGCTCCCAGGAATACTGGAGTACTTTCTTCTGTGCCTCCACGAGTGAAACCACCTGAAGATAATAATAAAGCATACAAGGAAGAAGCAGTCGAACAGGTAGCAAGAGATCAATCCATGGCTCAGCTAGCTGAAAACAAGAAGCAAGGTGATTATGCAGCACCAGTCACTAGAATTGGCAAGAGCAAAGAGGAAGGTTCCTTGGCAGATGCCAGTAGCTATAACATGGGACAAGCTCAAGCAACAACTGCTGAACCATCCAAGCTACAGATACAGTCTGACCAGAGCAAGCCTCAAGCATCTAAAGATGGTGGCAAGCAAACCAATGAGACAGCAAATTCTCCTACTTTAGCAACATCCGAAGAAGTATTGCCTTCAAACCCTGAGAAGAGCAAGCAACTGCAAGGAGACAAGTCTGCTATAACACTGCAAGAAAATGTGAAGCAGGGTTCTGAAGCTGCACCACTAGGGTCAGGAGCAGAGCAGCAAAGGAAGAAGGATCTCCCCACAAATGCTGATAAGAACTATGAGAAAAGTTCAGAAGTTATTTCTGAAGAAAAAATCACCTCTGATACTCAGCAAGTGAAGAGCAGAAGAAATGACAGCACATCAGATACGTCGATCAAACCCAGCCAGTCAGAGGGTAACAAAGATAATCTTCCTGAATCAGAGAGACGTGGCACATAGATGAACCCATGAAGTACCTCCTTTATGTCATTTTCCTGTGGTTTCATTGTTGGGGTCTTATCCACCTTACCACTTCCACATGTTTATGTAATAAGGTCACTAATCTTAGAACCTTCAGACCAATCGTGGCCAACTACGTCTATGTGACATGTTATTTCGCTCTTTTTCTGTTGATCAATGACTTGTTCAGACATCAAAGTCCTCATTCCAGTTATGAATCATGCATACATAAATTTGGCTTCCACAATACATATATTTTTGTGTAGATTATATCCATGTATACGTCTAATTCCTTTGTAAACTATCTCCATTTGTCAATCCAGTTGTCTTCAATTTCCAGTCTTCACTTATGTTTCCTCTAAACCATCATTGTAGGGGAACCTCAGAGAAGTTATTAGCCCATTACAATTCAGAATATAGAACTGATTGTTTAGTACTAGCTTATAATAGTTTGGTCTTAGTTTGATGGGAAGTTGTTTGGCTGCTGTATGAGGGAAGAATGCAGCCACCACACAAATCAATATATAGTTTGGTCTTGGAGATGCTCAGTTAGCACCAATCATACATATATTGTATCGTCATTTTGCAAGTTCATCAACAAAGATGTGCATTGGAATTTGGAAACCCTCTTCTGAAAATTTCTACAACCACTCAAATTCCCTTGTTAATACAAGTTGTTTCTCAAATCAAAAGGACCAATCTCTCAGCGCTACTAGTGATGACCAGCGTCTTTGGGAGATAGGAGGTGCACGGAGCCTCTCTTCTTTGACTGGTCCAGCTCATGAATAGTAAGTTGGTGTCCGGGTGTGTTGGTCGCTTGTTTCAGTCCTAACTAACAGGCAAGCATGTAATCACAGAACAATAGATTAGTGTATTTGTGGGTTTTTGTCCCATTTTTCTTCTTAATATAATGTCCCTTGAGTGTTCGAGAAAAAAAATGTTGTCAAGTGTTTTCCCAATGTCAGAGGGAAGGACAACTCTCACCAAAACTTGCAAAATTGTTGTGTTAGAATAGCCAAAGATAAGTAACATTCAGATAGAAAAAATTGAAAGAATGATCGAGATTAGATAGAGATCTACTAATCACAAATGCTTTTCTGCAGCCACACACAAGTTAATGGCAATCTGCTTCACTAAGTTGCCAACTAGACGGCTTTAAAGATCTTACCAAATCAAAAAAATTACTAGAAACACTAGAACTTACCATCTAGTACAGAAATGATACTCATCCAGTCATTCTGGAGCGGCGGCGGTGTGCGGCACAACGGCTACCATGCCTCCTGGAGGTCTGCCCTGTCACCACTGCCCACAGCATGGTAGCAAACGGCAACCTCCTTGGCACGCCTTGAAGGCCGTCAGCAGAAGACAGACATATCTCAGTCGCCGTCCCGTCGTGGCGTCCTTGCCAGCCCGGCACCACCGTGCCCGCATCGCCCGCTGGCTGCATCCGTATTGGACCTTTAGCGTGCCAGTTATCCAATCCCCTGTGAGCCCATTGCAGTTGCAGCCCACTTGAAACAAACAACGGACCATAGTGCGTGAATCGTGTCAGGACTACTCCCTCCTCTCACTCTTGTCTTTATCCAAAAATACTACTACTTCGAGGTTCTATCTTACAAAAGGTCACTGAATTAATTAATCCAGCAACAGTTTATTGGGATGAACAGTTGATTAAAGACATATTTTGGGAGGAAGATGCAAGAATAATTCTCTCTCTCCCAATTGTGGAAGATGCAGAGGATTTTCTGGCCTGGCAACCTGAACCCAAGGGAGTCTTTTCAGTAAAATCAGCCTATGCCTTGGGTATTGAAATCTGCAATAAAGAAACCGGAGCTGATGCATCAACTTCTTGTGCTGCTTCCTATAACTTTGAATGACAGGAAATATGGAGGTTAAATGTGGCTAACAAGGTGAAGGTCTTTGTATGACAAATGGCACATAACTCACAGCAGGTTAAACGAAATATTGCAACGAAGGCAATTAAATTGGATACTATATGTCCTATGTGCTTCAGTTTGATGAAGATATTGGCCATTTATTCCTCAAATGCAAATACATTAAACTATCTTGGTTTCTTCTGAACATGGAAAAAGTGAGGGTGGATTTATTAAAACAAGGAACAGTACAAGATATGCTTACCAAAATCTGGGGACTTCACAGTGACATAAAGCAGAAAACAATTCTACTCATGTGGTGCTAGTGGTCTGCGCGCAATAAGACTAATGCAGTTGAATGGAGGAAAAGTGCTCAAGAAGTTGTTAAGGAAGTGAATTACCATATGATGGTATGGAATTTAACTCACCAGCAGCCTAATACAAGAATCAAACAAGCTGTAAAACAAAGATGGAAAGTGCCCCCAGAAGATGCTTACAAAATAAACTATGATGGAGCATTCTTGGCCAAGGTGGATGGGGCTTTGTCATTCGTGATCATGCAGGGCAGGTTGTGATGGCAGGAGCAGATGCAGCTGATAATCTGATGAATTCTTACCATGCAGAAATGTTGGCATGCATAAAGGGCCTCGAGCAAGCTTCTGCGTTAGGATTGGAATACATCATCCTAGAAACTGGTGCCGAGGTGGTAGTCAACGCTGTTATGAATCAACTTTGTGATAGATCTCCTTTGGGAATGATGTTTAGAAAGATTAGATCTAGAATTTTATATAATTTTAATGAGTGTATCATCTCTCATTGCCCTCGGGCTTGTAATGAAGTTGCTCATACATTAGCACCTATGGGTTTAAACTGTAAAAGTGGTTCTACGCTATGGCAGGACCATTTGACTGGGTTTGTAAACCTACTAATATTCAGCGATTCGTCTGCATGAATGTATTAATGGAAACCTTTTCCTAAATTTTAGTTCTCACAATAAGTGGACTAATAACTAGTATTTTTAGACAAAAGAATAATTATATTAATGTATAGCTAAGGACAAGTTACAAGCACTCTGTGATACAATAAGTATATTCAGAAATTGTTCTTTATCTATCTACTATACCAAGCTTTGTATAGCTCTAAATCTTAATTTCAAACCTGTATAAGAATTCGTATGGTCACCATACAGGCAAACACTCAAAAAAATGCTAAAGAATAGATGCCTAGCCAACAATGGCTAACATTCTTACTTGCGGAGTTGAGAAACTTTTTCTTTCTTGTGTTTTCCTTCTTCCTTCTATCACCAAAGAATTAGACAAATTAATATGAATCTTCCCAACTCACAATACCAGTAATTGGCTTGAGGGGTAGATTTATTTTCACTAGTCTTTTATCATGGTCAGATCTAATCTAAGCAAAATAAAATGAAGAAACCAGACAAAATTATTTCATGGTGGCAACATCATCACCCCCTTGATGTCGCTATTTGAAAATCTAAGTCCCCATGTCATCATGTCGAGGAAGTTGTTGGCATCGTAGTTGTGGTCCTCATCTTCAATAAAGTCGTTATGGAGAAACCAGATCTACCCTACCCCTCGTTGTCACCAGGATGGAGGAGACAAATCTCCGATACCAAAATACTTGACATAGGGAGACCATAACTCTAAAAGACTCGATCTACTAGAAAACTTATCGAAGAGATGGATCCCCACTCCTTCTAACCTCTAGCAACTTGCCGGAGAGGGAAGAGAGAAGGACCAGCAATGGTGAAGGTGGAGGACGATGACGGTGGCCTTGACAGCGGCCACGACTGCACCCTAGGGCATCAGACAAGAGAGGCGGGTTTGCTCAATAGCACCCTACTAATAACTAGTCATGGCCATCTAAATATACCTTAAATTTTGTAGCACTACATAAAAAAAGTATATCACAAACGGGTTCACACTACTACAGAATGAGGCATTGGTCGATGCCCAAAATCGCCAAAAGCCTCGGCCTTTTTGAGGCCCGGGGCTAAAGACCCCTTTAGCACCGGTTTGTAACACGGGCTGGTGTTAAAGGGGCCTGTCCAATGGCTACTGACCAGTGCTATCGGGGCAGAGACCCTTTAGCACCAGTTCTTGTTACCAACCGTTGCTAAAGGTGCTAATGGTGACCCTTTAGCACTGGTTTATGCCTTGAACCGGTGCTAAAGGGTCTGGTTTATAGACCACGGCTACCTCTCCTCCCCTCTGCCTGGGTCATTTGAAATCAGAGAGCACCATTGTTGTTCTTAGAGCTTGCATTTTGTTCTTCTTGTTTGTTCTTCCTTTATTCTTCATCTCCGACGCCCATTGTTGATCTTTTTTAACTCCGTCATCGTCTCTTCGTGCTTGGAGGTGACTAACTTTATCCTTCTTTGTCTTTTTCATATTGTTTTTGGCTTGTGATTTTCCCATCATTTTTAGCTCACATCCACTTTGTTATTTTGAATCATTCACTTGAATTAGTATCCATATATATATATATATATCATATTTCATGGTTGACCTAGTATTAATGTAGTTTTGCAAGAATGAATTATAGTATCTTTTAAATAATTTTTCTTTATATATATATATATATATATATATATTAGAACATGAGATGATTGGAATTTAGTTAATGTATATAGTTTACAATAATGATGTTAGAAAGTTGGATCGTTCAAATTAATTGGTTTGTTAATATCACTTGAACAGTTTTTATAACTACATAATATCCATTGTATAATTTAGAAAAATTGTTGAAGTAACTAGACAAATAAAGGATATTATTATGTTCTTCTTTATCATACATGTTTACTAGAAAATGTGGAATTTGTAATTGTTTAAAAATTGAGTATGGATAGTAGATGGCAACCGTGACCGGGTCCTCGGTCTCTCAACGGGTTCAAAAGCGATACCTGCAGGAACTCCCTCTCATTACTTGCGGCAAGTGTGGGCAGAAGATTGTAATGGAGTACAAAGTGTCGAAAGAGGGAGTAAACAAGGGTTGTATATTCTACAAGTGTCTGGATCGTAATGTGAGTTATTTCCAAACATTTGCTTATATATGTGCCTATTTTTTAATAATGTTACTTAAACTTTTGATTCTCTCTTCTAATTTCAGTGGGACGATACCGGCAGATGTACAGGTTAGTACCGGGAGGAAGAATACATTCAACACATCAAGAAATCTTTTACACAGGTGGTTGAGGCTAAAGGTGATGAGGCAGTGAGCCGGCGAAAGGAGTCCATCGATGTTGATCAAGAGAATGATCTATCTATTATAGTTGGGATCGGACGCGAACTAATTATGTTGCTTAAGTGCATTTTAGTTTTAGTTTTTTAGTGCTAGTTGCAATTGTATTTGTTGTAGACAGGCTTGCTTGCATTAATCAACTATGTGTGTTAGACATATTGTGTAATAAGATGAGAAACTATATGTGCATGATTTTTATAATATATATGTTATATTTAATACAGATGGTAATGCATAATTGGATGTATAATACCGATCAGTGCTCTAAAGAATTCATTAATGGCGTGCACTATTTTTTAAGTGTGGCTGAGACAAACAAGAAGGATAGTTTCATATGTTGTCCATGTGCCGTGTGCAATAATTTGATGGAATATTCTAACTCAAGGACTCTTCATTCACACTTATTAAAGTCTGGTTTCGTACCAAACTATATTTGTTGGACCAAGCATGGAGAAAGCGGAATTATAATGGATGAAGGTGAACAAGAAGAAGAAGAAGAAGAAGAAGAAGAAGAAGAATTGGACCACGCCAACATTAGTGCTCAGTACGGTGTATTCGATGATGTTGCAATGGGGGGAGATAATAAAGAAGAGGTAGTGGCAGAAGCTGATCGGGGCGATGATGCTTTTGGTGATGCCATCCGTGATGCACAAAAAGAATGTGAAAGTGAGAAAGAGAGGGCCAAGTTTGAGCACATGCTAGAGGACCACAGGAAATTGCTATATCCTACCACTGAAGAGGGGCAAAAAAAGCTAGACAATGGAAGGCAAAGAATGGTACATCTGACAAGACATTTGGACAGTTATTGAAGATCATAAAAAAGATGCTTCTGAAAGGCAACGAATTACCCACCACTATGTATGAAGAAAAATAGGTTTTCTGCCCTTTGGGATTAGAAATCTAGAAGATACACGCATGTCCTAATGACTGCATCCTCTACCATAGGGAGGAATATGAGAATTTATATGCATGTTCGGTATGTAAGGCATCACAGTATAAGATCAGGCGAGATGATCCTGGCGATGTTGAGGGTGAAGAACGTCATAGGAAGAAAATTCCTGCTAAGGTTATGTGGTATGCTCCTATAATACCACGATTAAAACATCTGTTCAGAAACAAGGACAAATGCAAAGTTGTTGCGGTGGCATAAAGAAGACCGTAAGATAGACAATATGCTAAGACACCCTGCCGATGGATCCCAGTGGAGAGTGATAGACAGAGAATTCCCAAATTTTACAGATGATGCTAGAAACTTGCGGTTCGCCTTAAGTACAGATGGTATGAATCCTTTCAGGGAGCAGAGCAGTAGTCACAGCACTTGGCCAGTTACTCTATGTATCTACAACCTTCCTCCATGGCTATGCATGAAGTGGAAGTTTATTATGATGTCGGTGCTTATCCAAGGACCGAAGCAACCTAGCAACGACATCGATGTCTACCTGAGGCCATTAGTTGAGGAACTTCAACTTTTATGGAGCAAACCAGGGGTTCACGTGTGGGACAAGTACAAGCAGGAGCACTTTGACCTGTGAGCATTGTTGTTTGTAACAGTCAATGATTGGCCAGCTCTGAGTAATCTTTCAGGCCAGTCAAACAAGGGATATAATGCATTCACACACTGTTATGAAGACCTTGATAGTGTATATTTGAAAAAATGTCGAAAGGTCATGTACCTTGGCCACCGTCGGTTTCTTCCTGTGAACCACCCAGTACGAAAGAAAGGCAAGCATTTCAAAGGCAAGGCAGACCACCGGATCAAGCCTTTCAATCGAACCAGGGATGATGTACTCAAAATGGTCAAGGATAGGAAAGTGGTATCTGGAAAGGGATGAGGTAGCAAACCTATTCCCAAGGACGCTAAGGGACACGCACCCATGTGGAAGAAGAAATTCATATTTTGAGAGCTACCTTACTGGAATGTCCTAGAGGTCCGCAACGCGATCGACGTGATGCATCTGATAAATAATCTTTATGTGAACTTGCTCGGATTCATGGGTGTCTACTGGAAGTCTAAGGATTCACTTGAAGCATGACAAGACTTGCAGTGCATGAAAGAACGAGACAACCTGTATCCAGAAAAGGCAGATGATGGACGTCATTACTTAAGCTCTGCTAGCTACACTCTGAACAAATAAGAGAAGAAAAGTATGTTTGAATGTCTTAGCAGCATCAAGGTCCCATCTAGATTCTCCTCCAATATCAAGGGAATAATTAATGTGTCAGAGAATAAATTCCTGAACTTAAAGTCCCATGACTGTCACGTGCTAATGATGCAATTGCTTTCGGTGGTTTTAAGAGGAATTTTACCTCCACACGTACGTCTAGCCACCATAAAGCTATGTGCATTTCTCAATGCAATTTTTCAGAAGGCAATTAATCTAGAGCAACTAGCTACTCTGCAGAATAATGCAGTTCAATGTCTTGTCAGCTTTGATTTGGTGTTCCCTCCATCCATCTTTGATATCATGACACACCTCCTAGTTCACCTAATCAAAGAGATTTGTATTCTCAGTCCTGTGTTCCTACACAACATGTTCTCGTTCGAGAGATTCATGGGTGTCCTAAAGAAATATATTCATAGTCATTCTCAGCCAAAAGGAAGCATCGCCAAGGGCTACAGAACAGAGGAGGTCATAGAGTTCTGTACTTTATTCCAGACCTTGACCCAATTGGCATTCCTAAATCTCGACACGAGGGCAGACTCAGCGGAAAGGGAACACTTGGGAAGAAAACATATATTGGTACGGGAGACGATTACTTCAATAAAG
>Ga0182004_10002607_pt1 | contig 14116 bp, 21 predicted proteins | sample Sormic07211540_1_FD_120479 | JGI IMG/M metagenome (GOLD analysis project Ga0182004, IMG submission 120479) | Endophyte microbial communities from Sorghum bicolor roots, Mead, Nebraska, USA - 072115-40_1 MetaG | ecosystem: Host-associated > Plants > Roots > Unclassified | place: USA: Nebraska...
CCTGGATAAAAACCTTGTCCGTGTCTTGCATCACCATCAAGTTCGTAGCTTGCGCACCGTCTACCGATAAACTACTACCGTGGGTATACCCCAAGGTAGACTGCCGACTAGCTTTCGTCGACACCCCGCTTCAACCAAATGTCGATACATCAGGTATCGATTTATCGTCTTGGATCCCGGCCCTCTTCATTACTTAGATGTACAAACAGTGGTGGGAAGAATGGAGAGAATACGTGTTCGTCACATCAGCTGTGACATATCGCGGCATGATCGATCCCAACTATAAGGTTCCTGATAACCCTGTAAGTCTTCGACTGATGTCTTAGTTCCTTTGTCACTTCTGTTCGTATCGGCAACTTACTTGTTTTCATTTTAACAGGTTGATAGCCAAGCCCCGACAGTCAGCACAAGTGGAAGACCGATCAAACTCCTTCCATCAGGTCCAATCTCCTTGATCGGTCATAACGCACCAAGTTTAGCAGCTCTGGTGCATCAGAACGTGCGTTTCAAGAAGACGACCACCAAGCGGTCGAAGACATCCCCATCGGTTGCCGCTGCTACTCTGGCACAGGCTTTCAAGGTAAACTCTTAATTTCCTTGGCTTATACCGATTTTATCCCATACTCATATAATCTTTGCTGGGCACATCAACTGCTACGGGAACCTCATCGGTAAATTTTATTGTTCAACAAAATTTCATCAATATTTTCCTATGTCTTTACTCATGAAATCTTTGTTGTTGTAACAGCAAACTGGCAAATCGATGAAGATCAGAAGTGCCCAAACAAGTGTCAATGCCCCCAAGCCTAGCCAATCCAAGAGAAAAGGCCCCAAAAGCACCAAATCACAGCCAAAACACCACAGGACAGCACCATCTCCTCATCCTTGTCCAGCATCACCGATTCATGTGGAATCGTCACCTTCTTCACCAGAAATCCAGATACAACAAGTATCGTCTCCTCCTCGTCTAGCACCTCAGCCACAAGAAGCACTAGCCGATGTGCCTGAGCAGATTGTCGATACAGCTGATCTGAGCATATCGTCGGTTGTTCCTCTAGAACAAACAAGCACTGCACCCCCTCAAGGTAAAGTACTAATCATATCGTTATCACCGATGAATTTTATATCATAATCACCCTTGTAATTTTTCAGTTGATATTATCCCATCGGCAACTTCAGTCGATCAGTCCATAGTACTGACTACATCTCCAAGCCAGAGGCGCGAAATCGCCCTAAAGCAAGTAAGTTATCTGACTTCTATCCTTTATATCATTAACATTTGACCATCAGATAACTTATCTTTATTTCCTTTCAGGAACAAGACTGCCCAGACAGCCTATTCTCTTTTGCCATCGATATTTCTAATGACGAGGGTGAAGAAGCAAGCTCCTCTTAAGCAGTAGGGATCTCATCGGCAGAAATCAAAGCTAAGCTGGAAGACCTGTTGGCTTTGCTATATCAAGATACAACCCAATTAGTAGATGATTCCGATCCAGCCAAAGCTTTATTCAAGACTCTTCGAGATCAGATCCCAGCCGATGTAGAAGAAGTCTTATTCCAAGCTACGCACTTGGTGAGCCGCCAGCTCTAAAACCAGAAAGCTACCCAATGTCTTGCCGATAGAGCCGCCTACGCCCAACTCATAGAGGAAGTAATGCAAGTAAAGCGCATTGCCGATGAAGAACATAAGAGCATCGCATCCTAAAGTCTTCGGGGGATCAACTGAAGCAGAAGATTTCCGGCCTATTGGCAAGAAGAGAAGCCCTATTAACTGAGCTTAAACAAGTAGAAGAGGCCTTGACCCAAGCTCAGCAAGAAGAAAGCCAGCTACCTGAGATGCTCAAGACTCTCCAACAAGAACAAAACATCCAAGCCCGCAAAGCACTGCACATGAAGAAGAAACTGAGGCCAGTAGAGGGTTCTGCCGATGAGGATATCCGGGAGGTAGAAGAGGCCAACCAAATCCGACTGCGCGCCATATCCACTATCCAAGCTCTGCTGAATCTGCGAACTTTTCGTTGGCAATTTATTCAATTCTGCCTTCAGAAACTTTTGGTCTAACCGATAGGACTGTTATCGGCACATCAAAACACCATGCATGATCTCAAATACATTTCATCCAGCCGATAGGAGTGTTATCGACATTTGAACTTTTATGCATCGATCCAGATGCTTGGGTAATACTTCTTTAGGTATTTTTCATTTAATGCTCTGGGTAATTCAACTCCTTCGAGAGTTTCTAAAATATAAGCATTGCCAGGAGCAGATCGATTTATCCAGTAAGGACCTTCCAAGTTAGGAGACCGTTTTCCAAATTTTGAACTCTTGGTCCCAATCGGTAGAATTAATTTCCATACCAAATCTCCATCGGCAAACTCCTTAACTTTTACCTTTTTATCATACCATTTTGCATCTCTCTTTTTATTTTCCTCTATACTTATCAAAGCCCTCAACCGATGCTCTGCTAAATCGTCCAACTCATCTTTCATCAAAGTAGATAGTCATCGGCAGCCAATTGATCTTGAAAAGACATCCGCCTAGATCTAGCCTTGATTTCCCATGGTAACACCGCATCGTGTCCATACACCAACTGATAAGGTGAAACCTTAGTTGACCCATGACATGCCATCCGATATGACCACAAAGCTTCATTTAACAATGCGTGCCATCTTCTAGGATTTTCCTCAATCTTCCGCTTGATGAGCTTAATAATCCCTTTGTTAGAAGCTTCGGCTTGTCCATTAGCTTGAGCATAATAAGGAGAAGAATTCAACACTTTAATCCCCATACCGATTGCAAATTCATCAAACTCTGCCGATGTAAACATAGTACCCTGGTCAGTAGTAATTGTCTGTGGAATACCAAATTGGTAAACAATATGTTCCTTTACAAAGTCGATCATATTAGCCGATGTTACTTTCTTCAAGGGAATAGCTACAACCCATTTAGTGAAATAATCAGTGGCAACCAAGATGAATTTATGCCCTTTACTTGATGGCAGATAAATCTAACCGATGAGATCAATAGCAAAATCCCCGGAACGGCAAAGGTTTAATAATAGGATTCATGGCCGATGCGGGCGCTCTTTGAACATTACCAAACTTCTGACACCCTTGGCACCCTTTGAAATATTTAAAGCAATCTTCAAGTATGGTTGGCCAATAGTATCCGTTTCTTCTAATCATCCATTTCATCTTGAAAGCCGATTGATGCGCCCCACATACTCCTTCATGAATCTCACCCATCAAGCTTTTAGCTTCATCATCACCCAAGCACTTGAGTAAGACTCCATCTATCGTCTGATAATACAACCCTTCTTCAAGGAGTACATACTTTGTAGCTTGGAACCTAACACGCCTTTCAACCCTCGTGGATGGGTTTTTTAAATAATCAATCATTTCCTTTCTCCAATCATCAGCACTGACTGCCGATAATACACCTAAGATAGGTTAATATCCCGAAGCGTGCTGAGCCAATCGGTTAGCTTCTCCATTATGCAACCGAGGGATATGCTCTAACCAGAAATCCTTGAATTCCATTAACAGTTGTATGCACCTGTTGTAACAAGCTATCAAAACCTCGCATCGACATTCATAAATCCTGACCAATAGATTTATACCAAGCATAGAATCACCAAAGATTTCAACAGCATCGGCACGAACGTCCTTCAATAATTCCAACAATTTGATTAGAGCTGGATACTCAGCTTGATTATTCGTCGACGTAGCAACAATTGGCAAAGAGAATTCATACTTCTTTCCTCGAGGAGAAATTAGGACTATGCCGATTCCTACCCCCCCGGTCACATGTCGATCCATCAAAGAAGAGCGTCCAAGGAGCAATTTCCAAAGCATTTACTACGCCGCAATGTTGAGTCACAAAATCGGCCATAATCTGCCCTTTAACCGCCTTAGCCGATTCATAGCATAGATCAAATTCCGACAATGCAAAAATCCACTTGCCGATTCTACCACTCATAATCAGCATAGATAGCATGTATCGGACTACATCATCTTTGCATATAACAGTGCATTCGGCCGATAGCAAATAATGTCTCAATTTGATGCATGAAAAATATAAGCATAAGCACAATTTCTCAATTGCCGAATACCTTGTCTAAGCATCAACCAGTCTTCTACTCAGATAATAAATCACATGTTCCTTCCCTTCAAATTCTTCAATCAAAGCTGAACCGATGACCATCTCATCGGTAGACAAATATAATCTAAAAGGTTTTCCTTGTTGAGGTGGAATCAGAACTGGAGGATTTATCAAATAATTCTTGATCTCGTCCAATGCTAACTGTTGCTCTTTTCCCCATACAAATTTTTGATCGGCTTTAATCTTAAGTAAAGGGCTGAAAGCACGAATCTTACCAGACAAATTAGATATAAATCGCCTGATAAAATTAATCTCACCGATCAATGATTGAAGTTCAGTTTTATTAGTGGGAGCAACTATCTTGTTGATGGCATCAATAGATCTCCTACTAATTTTAATCCCCCTTTGATGCACCATGAAACCAAGAAACTGTCCTGCCGACACACCAAATGCACATTTATTAGGATTCATCTTTAAACCATGCTTCCTTATGCATTCCAGCACTTTTCGCAGATCGGCAAGATGCTTTGTGAAATCTCCAGACTTAACCACCACATCATCAATATAAATCTCCACCAACTTGCCGATGAACTCATGAAAGATAAAATTCATGGCCCTTTGATAAGTAGCACCGGCATTCTTTAAGCTGAAGGTCATGACTATCTTCAAACAATCCAACATGACCAGGACATCTAAATGTGGTCTTGGGAATATCCTCTTCAGCCATGAATATTTGATTGTAACCTGCATTACCATCCATAAAGCTAATAACACGATGTCCAGCCGCAACATCAACTAACAAATCGGTAACTCGCATTGGATATCCATCCATCGGCGTAGCTTTGTTGAGATTCCTGAAATCAATGCAGACACGAAGTTTCCCATTCTTCTTATAAACAGGAACAACATTAGAAATCCATTCGGCATAGCTTCAATAAGTTTAGTTATTTCGGCCTTAATATCAGGAAGAATATTAGGATTGCATCGGCGTGCTGGTTGTTGATGCGGCTGAAACCCAGACTTGATAGGCAACCGGTGTTCAACAATCAATTGGTCTAAACCAGGCATCTCGGTATAATCCCAAGCAAAGCGATCTTTATATTCGTTTAACAAATCGGTTAATTGTTGCTTACACTCAGGATCTAATTTAGCACTAATAAAAGTAGGCCTTGCCCTATCACCATTACCTATATCTACTTCTACTAAATCATCGGCCGATGTAAACCCCTGGCCTAACTTTCCATCATCGGCGAACCTATCCATTAAAACTCTTCATCAAAACCGACTGCTTGGATCGTTAGAATTTCATAATCGGCAACCTTGAGAAAATCCTTCTCTCAAACTTCCCCTGAAATGCATCTGGTCTTCTCATAAGTATCTGCCTCTGCCAATGCACTGACACATGAAGAATCTCCTGGGACAATTTCAATTTTGTCACCTATCCCACTGAACCAAGCATTGCTACATTGTAGATGGAATGCAACAATTGACATGAATCCAATCTCTCCCTAATAGTAAATTATAAGCACCCTTTCCACTCATGACAAAGAAAGTTGTCGGCAAGGTCTTGCTGCCGATGGTCAATTCAATGCATATAGCTCCCTTGACCAGAGATACATTCCCTTCGAAATCTTTCAACATCATATCGGTCTTGGTCAAATCCTGATCCCCTTTGCCAAGCTTCCAATAAACTGCATATGGCATGATGTTGATAGAAGCTCCACCATCAACGAGTATCTTGGTCATCGGCTGACCATCAACCCTACCCTTGACAAATAAAGCTTTGAGGTGCTGTCTCTCATCATCAGTGGGCTTTTCAAATATTGTTGTCATCGGGTCGAGAGCTAACTGAGCTATCCGATCAAGGAAATTCGCCTCTTCATCATCACTAGAGGGCGCAAGAAATTCCATCGGCAACATAAATACCATATTAACATCTGTAGATGGGCCTTTTCCCTTGGGGTCTGACTGCTGCCGATTAGGAAAATTTTCTTCCTTGCTTAGTTCTTCTTGCCGCTCTCGCTGCATCCTCCTCTTCTGCATTCTAGTCAATCCTCTTGGACACCACCGGGGAAGCTGTGGTTGCCTCCTTGGTTGATTATGAACCTCTTTTAATTCCAGCCGATAAGTGTTAGCATCCCTGCAAAATATAAACTCATCGGGAAGTCGTGCATTTGCCACCTCTTCAAGCTCCTCTTGGTTTCTTGGAAAATAGCCAACACGTTCACCAAGCCTATCATGTACACTGAGCCTGCCCCCAGCCAATCATGAACTGACATCCTCCTTCTAATCGGCCCATTAAAGCGCCGATCATTGTTCTGATAGCGCCGATCCGATCGATCATGCCGATTATAGTCATTGCATTCAGGGCAATCTCTGACAGTCAGTAACTTGATATTCTGCTCCCACGAGTGGATGAAGAACGGGTAATTCCAATGATCTCTATGTCGATCACATTCTTGTCGGCGTCTCTCTTCTTCTCTGCGACGATCCTCCTGCTGGAGTCGATACCGATCTTCCCGCTGTTGCCATGTTTCCCAATGCCGCCTATGAGTGATCACAATGCCGGACCGAGGGGTTTTTCCAGAACTAATGCCTTCCTGGATTAAACCTTTGCCCTTGGCGTCATCGGTAGTGATTTGATGCTGGGGGTCTGCCGATGCGCTTTTCTCAGCTGCCTCTGAAGTTAAATCTTTAGTCTTTCCCTTAGCATCCAGCATATTCGTGGGGAAAGGATGCTAGTTAATCTTCATCGGCTTCTGGGCTTTGGAGCTATCAAATTTAATCCTCCCAGACTCTATGGCCGATTGCAACTGTTGTCTGAATACTTTGCACTCATTTGTACTATGAGACGTTGCATTATGCCACTTGCAATACTTGATCTTCTTCAATTCTTCTACCGATGGAATCACATGGTTTGGTGACAATTTGATTTGCCTCTCCTAAAGCAGAAAATCAAATATCCTATCAGCTTTGGTTATATCAAAAGCAAACTTCTCTCGTTCCTTATGGCCAAATGGACAAGACATCAGCTTCTTGTTCTGCACCCATTCTACTAAGCCGATGACTGGTCTTCATTAGAGTCTGAACTTGCTGCCTCATCGACAAATGACACCTTCTTATTCCATGCTCTCTTAGGTTTAAAAACTTTGGTATCTTGATTAGAGATTCTCTGCACCAAATGACTTAAGCTTTCAAACTCTTGGGAAGCATACTTATCCTTGATATGCGGCAACAATCCCTGGAAAGACAAATCGGCTAGCTACCGATCGTCTAGAACCAGACTATAGCATTTATTCTTGACATCCCACAACCTTTGCACAAAGCTTTCCACCGATTCATCATTGCATTGCCTCAGCCTGACTAAATCGGTAATCTTCTTCTCATGAACTCCAGAAAAGAAGTATTTATGAAATTGCTTTTCAAGATCGGCCCAGGTGATTACTGAGTTTGGAGGCATTGAAATGAACCAAGTGAAGGCCGATCCAGACAAAGATGATGAGATTAGATGAACTCTTAACTCATCTCTGTTGGTAGCTTCTCCACACTGGATGATGAACCTATTAACATCTTCCATAGTTGATGTATCATCTTGTCCAGAGAATTTAGTGAAATCTGGCACTTTCTACCAATTTGGATGTGGAATTAAGTCATATGTAGGAGGATACTGTGTCCGATAAGAATGAGTGTTGACTTTGGGTTTTATCCCAAACTGATCTCTCATAACCTCTGCTATCCTATCGGCCCAATAGGCATCGGCATCCTGCCGATGAGCGGGCTGTGGATCTGGCACTTGTTGATAAGCTTCCACATGTCTCTGAGGTGCACGATCACCAGGGAACATAGCATTAACCACCGCATGTTGACCACCAACCTGCTGAGCAAGATTCATCGGCTGATTGACCAATCCTTGATTCTAGAACATAGCAAGGAAGATGAGAAACATAGCAATCACTTCCATGTAATAATGTTGCTCTACCTGCCCTATACACGAGAGGGGGACTATATAAGAATCAATGGAGATGTCACTACCATGAACTTACCCGCGATCCGGCATATAGGGTACAATCACAGATAAATACGGCATAGGCACCACGACTACACAATACTTATCATTTACCCACTGTACACATGGATAAACACTATACGATCCTAAACATGTATATAATTCCAATCTAACCAAGCCAAGCATATAACTATGATAAACTAAGAATAATATAATTGCAAATATAAACAAGTAGAGCAAAGTCATAATCAATATATAGAAGTAGAACAAAGTCATATTCATAATATTGAAGAACAATGACGAACAAATGAAGAACAATAGAGGAATTACCAAGAATCCTCTTGACAGATCCGGAAACCAATCGAATATTGACTCCTAATTCTAATCATATGTAGCTATGCTAAACTAGAGATCTATTGATGTGGTGTGTTGATGCAAAAGCTGATCTGCAAACACAAAGGGCTAATACTCGATACAAATGTTAAGGCGTGCCAGCCGATTTGACCTTACAATCGACAAAGGTGGTAACTCGAACACTTTGGTCCCGACATCAGCAATGCACCCAGATGTCACGGCCAAGAGGTGCTCACGTGGAACTTGAGAACGCGCCGAGTTTGACCCGACGAATTCCTAAGAACTCATAATGAAAGGAAAATGTGACGAAGTCATCGAAAAAGTAGATGCTAGAATATGGGTAAAAACTTGTGTTTGATTGATTGATAGATGTCTCATTACATTGTCCCAGGGTCTACATTTATACCCTGTCCAAAGAGCTACAACCAGATACGACTAAGACTCGAATTCCAAATTAAACGGAACCCGTATACAAAACGAATCCTAATAGCTAAGGACAACATTAAACTATCCCCCGTAACCGATCGGGACATTGCCACGAATCAATCGGCAACCTCCGCGCTTTTCTTCAGAGTCATCAGCAGACTACCTGTTACAGCCATCGGCAAACACCGGCACTGCTCGTCGGCATGAATACGTTACCACTTCTAGAATTAGTCATATTCGGTTGTTTCCCCATCGACAACCACCTTCATCGGCAACTCCCCTGTAGACCAGTCACCATTGCTCCATCTGCCGATCCACATTCCGTTAACTCCAGGTGCATATCAAACGATACGTGTCCAGAAATGGTGTCAACACATGCCCCCCAATTTTGGAGTATAAAATCATTAATGCTCCGAAATTCTCTGCAGTAATGACGCCTTTCCGCAATTACTTCCCCCAATTTGGTAATCAGCAACCAAATCTAAACATCTTTAGCTCGATTCTCCTACAGATTCCTCGACTTTCTCAACCTCTTGAGCTGAACCTCCCCACCTATGCACTCATCGGCAATATTACCGTTAGAGAAAACTGCCGATGGACCGATCAGGCGATCTTGCACAGTAAAATATCTTCAAAATCATGACCGCTCGCTGTCAAATCACCTGCGCAATCCCTTGATTATCGTGCGAACAGTTACCATATCCATCTGAACACCCTCAGATTTCATGCATGCGGAAAAGAGATAAGTCAGATTTCCCCTTGCCCGTTTTGTCCTATAAATACTTTCTTCTCCGGTACTCTTTCTCCATCTTGCCATTCTACAGCCTCAAATCCACTTTCCTGGCGGCGGCATTGCCTGAGAACTCCAAGAACTCCAGCAAGGGCCTCCTCCACCAATCTTCCAAGTCTTCGATCTCTCCCCTTCCTCGGGAAGAAATGGCCATCAACTTCATCGTTCCTGAGGTCAGCCTACCATCCTTCTTTTATACTTTTAATGTACTCCTGTTCATCTGCAAATCTGATTACTGAGTACTTTTTCTTTCTTTTCTATTCTTTCATCCTCTATCTCTTTAGGAGTTGGCTGATAAAATTGTTATTCCTACCGATCAACCTCACTTCCAGTGCCTTGGTCCATTGGGAAACCCAGATCCTACCGATCTGATAAACGCAGAGACAAATAAGATCCCTTTTAGAGGCGAGAACTTCTCCTTAGATCTATGGAAAGATGCTTTCCATTCCTGGCCCAGTCCCACCAAAGGATGGAAAGACTGGTTCCTGAGAGTCAGCCATTCAAATGAAGTCCAATGGGGTGAGTGGAAATTAGACCAATGCATCAGGTTATCTATTGCCGATATGGAGAGGAACGAGTCGCTGCTGATAGCTGCCTCGTACTTTTGGTCAGACATGCTCAATGCTTTTGTATTTGGCCATGGCCCTGCTTCACCTACTCTTGCTGATGTAATCATGCTCACTGGCTTAGACATATCAACTGCCGATAATAGTCATCTGTTTGACACCAAGCCCAGTTCTAAGGTAGAGACTCGCGCTATCGGTGGTTGGTCTGGATATATTCAGAAGTACTAAAAAACAGGATCTATCGGGGAAAGAGAGCGGGCCATTTTCTTGAACATGTGGCTGGACAAGTTTGTATTCTGTGGCCAATCGGTGGGACCAACCTCTGTCTATCTATCGGCAGCGGAAAGACTGGCCAATGGTGGCCGATTTCCTCTTGGCCGATATCTGCTCGGCTCCGTTTATCACCTCCTCCATCAGGTAGCTAAGAAACTCCTGCTAGGCCATCCCATCGGTAACTTAGGGGGACCCTGGTGGTTCATCAATATGTGGCTTAGTGTCCACATGCATAAGCGCCTTGAATTCAACCTCTTTGCACAGCGCTTCCCCAGAGATATAGCTGAAGATCATCAGCTGGATGAGGAGGAATCAGCAACTCGCTCCCCTCTGAACTATGGTGAAGCTGCCATAGTTCTACCGGGTACCGGTGGTAATGAAGATCAGGTTAGCCGATTCTTTCAGACTCTTTATGAGGGTCTGGCCAAAGAACAACGGGCATGGATGCCTTATGAGGATCCCGACACCAGATTTCCCCTGACTTTTCATCCCTTGGATAATGCTCTCAACAAGGACCATGATCTGATGATGGCAATTATCACTCCAAGGGCTATACCAGTGAACTTCTTTGGTAGTGGGAAAGCTTCCAATCTCACCTACGAGTTCTACAATCCATCGGCATTGGCCCATCAATTGGCCTTCGGACAGTTGCTGATTGCGCTCTGCTACACCGATGTGGTGAAACCAAGACAGGTCATCACCAGTGGTCTTGAGTGGATCAGAATAGCCCAACTTCCGCCAAATGCCGACACATCAGATATCGACTTATCGACTTGGATCCTAGCTCTCTTCATCACCCAGGCGTACAAACAATGGTGGGCGGAGTGGAAAGAGCAATTGTTCTACAGATCGGCTCTTACATACCGCGGTATGATCGACTCCACGTACAAGGTCCCTGAGAACACTGTAAGTCTTCAACCGATGCCTCAATCCTACTACTTTTGTTGTTATCAGCAACTTACTTCCTCTGTTTTATACAGGTCGATATACTCCACCGTCGGTCAGCAGAAGCGGCAAGCCGATCGAACTCCTCCCATCGGGCCCGATCTCTTTGATCGGCAACAATGCACCAAGCTTAGCGGCTCTAATGCACCGGGGTGTGCGTTCCAAGAAAATCACCACCAAGCGGGCCAAGACGTCTCCATCGGTCGCTGCTGCTGCTTTGGCGCATGTTTTCAAGGTAGAAAGTTTTTATCTCTTCAATTTATACCGATTCCATTCTATACTTATACGGCCTTTTCAGGATACATCAGCTGCCATGGGGACTTCATCGATCACTTTCATTGTCTCAACCAAAATTCCATCAATACTCGGTTACACTTGTACTTATGAAACTTTTATCGTTGTACCAGCAAACTGGCAAATCGGCGAAGACTAGAAGTACGAAGACAACTGCCGATGCCCCCCAGTCCAGCCAAGTAAAGAGAAATGGTCCCAAGAGTACTAATTCACAAGCAAAACGTCAGAAGAAAGCAGCGCCTCCTCCTCCTCCTCCTCCTCTAGGGTCACCGATTCATGTGGAATCGTCCCCTTCTTCACCAGAGACTCAGACACAACAAGCACCGTTTCCACCTCAGCCACAACAAGAACCTCAGCTAGAAGAGACACTAGCCGATGTACATGAGCAGACCACTGATCCAGTGGAATCAATTATATCATTAGTAGTTTCTTCAATCCAGACGAGCACTGCACCCCCTCAAGGTAAAGTCATATCCATAAGATTATTTGCCGATGGATTTTTTAACTTGCAGCACTCATTATTATTATATAATTTTCAGCTGACATTATTCTATCGGCAATTCCAGCCGATCAACCCATGGTACCATTGGCTTCAGCTAGCCAAAGGTGAGAAATTGCCCCGAAACAAGTAAGTCACCTGATTTTTATTTTTCATCAACAGTACTTGATCATCAAATAACTTATTTTATTTTCTTTTCAGGAACAGGACTCTCCCGACAGCTTGTTCTCCTTTGCCATTGAAATTTCTGACGATGAAGGCGATGAAGCAAGCTCTTCTCAAGCAGTTGGGATTTCATCAGCAGAAATCGGAGCAAAGCTGGAAGATCTGTTGGCCCTGCTTCATTAGGACACAGCTCAACTGGTTGATGACTCTGATCCAGCCAAGGTTCTATTTAAGGCTCTCAGAGGCCAAATCCCTACCGATGCCGAGGAGACTCTTTTCAGGCTGCACACTTAGAAAGCCGCCAGCTTCAGTATGAAAAGGCTGTCCAACGCCTTGCCGATAGAGCCACTCATGCCCAGCTCTTAGAGGAGGTAATGAAAGTGAAGCACCATGCCGATGAGAAACACAAGAGCATCGGCATTCTAAAATCCTCTGGAGATATGTTGAAACAAAAGATCTCCGACCTATCGGCAAAAAGGGAAGCCTTGTTGGCAGAGCTTAAGCAAGTAGAAGAGGCTCTGTCCCAAGCTCAACAAGAAGAAAGTCAACTGCCTGAAATGATCAAGACCCTCGAACAAGAGTGAAACACTCAAGCCCGCAAGGCATTGCAGATGAAAATAAGTTGAAACCAGTGGAGGGTTCTGCCGATGAAGACGTCAAGGAGATAGAAGAAGCCGATCAAATCCGTTTGCGCGCTATATTGGCGATCCAAGCTCTGCTGAATGTATAAGCTTTTCATCGGTGACGTGTTTTGCTCTTTCTTCAAAAAGTGCTGATTATTTTGGTCTAGTCGATAGGACTGTTATCGGCATCTTTTGAAACATCGTATTCAGTCTGAGATATAATTTGATCCAGCTGATAGGAATGTTATCGGCACCTTAAGCTTTCACGCATCGACCAATATGCTCGGGTAATATTTCTTCAAGTACTTTCCATTCAATGCTCTAGGAAATTCGACTCCTTCGAGAGTTTCCAAAATATAGGCATTACCAGGAGCAGACCGATTTATCCGATAAGGACCTTCCTAATTGGGAGACCACTTGTCAAACTTTGAACTTTTAGTCCCAATCGGTAATAACAGCTTGCAAACCAAATCTCCATCGGCAAACTCCTTAGCCTTTACCTTTTTATCATACCACTTAGCAACTCTTGTTTTATTTTCCTCTATACTTATCAAAGCTTTGAGCCAATGCCCTGCTAAATCATCTAACTCATCGTTCATCAAAGTAGCATAGTCATCGGCAGTCAACTGATCTTGGAAAGATAGTGTTGGTGCAAAAGCTGATCTGCAAACACAAAGGGCTAATATCCAGTTCAAACGTTAAGGCGTGCCAGCCGATTTGACCTTACTATCGGCAAAGGTGGTAACTCGAATACTTTGGTCCCGACAACAGCGATGCACCCGGATGTCACGGCCAAGAGGTATTCACATGGAACTTGAGAACACGCCGAGCTTAAGTCGACGAATTCCTAAGAACTCGTAGTGAAAAGGAAAAAGTATGATGAAGTCGTCGAAAAAGTAGATGCTTGGAATATGAGTAAAAATGTGTGTTTGATTGATTGATAGATAGATGTCATTACAAGGCCCTAGGGTCTACATTTATACCCTGCTCAAAGAGCTACAACCAGACACGACTAGAATTCGAATTCCAAATTTAAACAGAATCCGTATACAAAACGATCTAAATAACTAAGGA
>Ga0182004_10002608_pt1 | contig 14115 bp, 10 predicted proteins | sample Sormic07211540_1_FD_120479 | JGI IMG/M metagenome (GOLD analysis project Ga0182004, IMG submission 120479) | Endophyte microbial communities from Sorghum bicolor roots, Mead, Nebraska, USA - 072115-40_1 MetaG | ecosystem: Host-associated > Plants > Roots > Unclassified | place: USA: Nebraska...
TCGCCTTGGCCATGAACTATTGATCCTGGAAGAAAAAATGTGCAATTGCAGGTGTCTGGGCTCGAACCCGCGATGTGGCTTCTGAAGGCGCAGGCTCACGCGCGCGTGAGAGAGAGAGGAGAGTTGGAAGCGGCTTCTAACATCTTAATCTGAGACGTCCGATTCATTGGGCCTGTATTAACAGCCGTTGATTTGGAAGTAGTGAGGTGACTTGAAGAAGATTTCAATTATAGTAGAGATTCTATATCTCGTATGAAATAGATATAAGCGTAGCACATGCTAATTTAATACACCATCTTTTGCCTTAGTTTAATGTCTCTCTACTTAGATGCTCACTAATCAAAACACAAACTTGACACATAAATCAATTATAAATTATAAACTCTAGCACCAATTGATAGATAACAAGATCAATGTATTCCTCGCCATAGTTTCTCCATGGTGTAAATAATTAAAATGCAGAGACGCCTATACACACTCCGTGAAGAGGAAGAATGGATGCTAGGCTATCATTTGTCAATCACCTCTGGTGATTCCCAAACCTGGAAATGGTCATCCCATATATGCTTGATAAATTGGTAGATAACTTAAGGTCTTGTTTAGGCGCCCATCGACTTATATAATGCACTACGCATCTAGCACACATACACAACATCAAGATTCAAACTTTACAATCTTTGACTAATATTTTAACTAACAATTCTTAACTATTGTAGTCAGACTCGATATTATGGTTATATTTGTGGCCGGATAGACTAATTATCATAATCTTATACCTACTAAATATAACCTCTACTCCACCAACTCTACTACAGAGTAACTTTATTCAGGAGTTGCAGTCCAACCCCTAGAGCATAGAAACCTATTTGGCTTGTAGTTTAGCTCCACCTGAAAAAATAAGAGTTTTTTTAGGAATGGTCTAATACGCCACTGGATGATGCTTGGTACATATTTTGGCATCGTACAATATGTGAGTGACTTTTTTTTAATTTTCCAATTCAAATATGATGCAAAATTACAGATGTAAATAACTTGGTCACAAAAATGCGTATTTTGGTAAAAAAAAAGAACTCATCTTTTTAACCTTTTAACTAGACACATCCATTGGTAGATGGTTAAATTTCCTTCTAGAGAGGTGGCGATGCTAGGGTTTCACTGTCGAGGGCGGCACATGAGTACAAAAAAGAAGTACACAAGAAAAGGAAAGTAACAGACCACTAGGTTGTGTAATTGTCCCACGATGGGTAATATCTTGATAACTCATGTTGTAAGCTCTAGTTTTTTGGAGTATCATTTGTGGAGCTGAAAAAAATATGGAGCGGAGTTTGCAGAACTACCCTATGGCTTGCGAAGTTGGGAGAGGTTTGGAGCGAGATTTCAGCTCTTTATTGGGCCTCATTGTGCCGGTAAAAGGTGGCCCTCCAGCGAGCACACATGGGCCTCTATAGAGCCCATTCAATTTCAGCCCGTGGGAAAATCGAAACCCAATTGCCAGACCACGAGGCGACCGGTCCGAATTCTCTAGTTTCCAACGAAACCCCATTCCCCAACAATCAGCAGATCCCATTTTGTTTTGCTCGCGTTGTTTCGAACTCACGCAACGCAAGCAGAGCAACCGCTGCCGGCCGCGCACGGCCGCCCACCCACCAGACCAGTCCAGTCCACCACTGCAGCCTCCCACCGCCACCACAGCAGCTGCCGCGGCCGCGCGGCCGGCGAGGATGAGCGGGGCCGCGCTGTGCGCGGCGCTGACGGAGCTGGGGTTCGACGGGGAGGACCCGCTGGACGCGGACGCGCTGGAGTGGCCGTTCCAGTACGAGGAGGCGCGCCCGCTGCTTGCCTGGATCTGCTCCTGCCTCCGCCCCTCCAACGTCCTCTCCCCGTCCCACCTGGCCCAGTAAGCGAATGGTTCCCTTCCCCTTGTCACATCGTGCTGTGGCATCCTTTTTCGGGCTGTGGTAGTGGTGCTGGTGATTGCTGCTGAGGCCGATTTCGCCGCGGCATTGCTGTGGCGTGCCACACGAAATGGTGTTGAGTTTGAGGCGTGGAGGGCTAATGGGGAGGCTAGCTGTTGGGAGATTCGGGCAGCTGAGGTGCCAATCTGTGGTGGAGTTACTGCCAATTCTCGGGGAGGCTCTAGGTGCACTAGCCACTAGGGAGCTAGGGGAGTTTTTGTGTCTGTAACTCTCTATGGGCGCGAAATGCTGGGAATTAGTGGCAAATGCTTGTGTTGTGTGGAGGATTTAGTGACAGATTATGCCCCGGTTGATAAAGCTATGAATTTCAGTGTGAAATTATGGATTCTGCGTGGGGTTAATTTGCAGTTGCATTTCGTCAAAGGCATCCATTTTATTACATTTGGGGATAAACAATTTGAAGGTCGCCTGTTGCGTAGGGAAAGCATGTCAAATATCTGCTGTTTTTTCGTCAATAAACGTTGTTTCCCAATGTATGATTTGCTTAATGCTTCTGAATTTGCAGTTTTACTTGTAGTGCTGTGGTTAGTGAGTTGTGCATTCACTAGGCCTACTGATAAATTATCCAAAGTTTTGATGCCTTATTTTTTTTTCATACTAATTTGAATAGGTGAGTCTATTTTTTTTACTTAATTAATTTGTGCATGTGGCTTTCAGGTATGAACAGCTCGTGGAAGAGGGAAGACTGTTAGAGGTATGTTCAAAAGGCTATTTAACATTTTTACATACTTTAAAGAATGATAGGATATCTTAAGTGCTTCTTTTAATTGATGCGGCAAGTGGGTTCCCCAAGTACTGGAAATCTGCTTCAATTTTTTTGTGTGTGGTCAAATAGCTTATTAAGTAATTATATTACACTAAATTATCTGGGGAAGGATTGAAATTTGGTTAGTTCTTAGTGAATAGTCTTCATCAGAGATTAGATCCAGTCCCAACCAAGATCTGGAACCCCCATGCAACTGCATTTTTATGTAAGCATCTATTTCTGTCAGGCTTCAAAACTTTCATGGTGCTTATGTATCATTTTCTCAGGGTGAAGATTTGGACTCTGCTTTTGATAGTATTTCAGCATTTTCAAGCAAGAAAGATAATCAAGAGGCTGTGTTTGGATTGGAAGAAACCATTCTTGATATCCGGTATGCTTGGAACTTCCAAATATTGAAGTATTGCTACATTTACTTTGTCATATTTATAGAATGGGTTCAAATTTTAGTGGGGATTGGTTTCTGAAATGGATGCCAGTGCAAAATGTTTATGAAACCAATCACAAGTCGGTGTTTGTATGCTACTTCAACTATTTGCCGGGAATGGTCTTTTGACAGAAAACATTGTATAAACGAATTTAAACTACTGGTATCTGCTTGAGCTTTTGCTCTCGGAACATCTGTAGACACAAGTGAGGTCAAATGCTAATTACACCAAGCTGTATAGCGCATGATTGAAATGTTCCTTCTTAGCATCTTATAAGTGCTTTTCATGACAATTTTCTCATTTTTGTACTTGCAGTGAAGCAAAACTAGCATATAGAGCCGAAGTTTTTGAGTTACAAAAGCAGCTTGCACGGCAGCAAGCACAATTTGATTTGCTTGCAGGCCAGGCTTCAACTCTTATTCAAGGTAGAAGGGCACGTGTATCTGCTATGTCTGCAGTTAGTGGAGAGCTTATATCGTTAGATGAGATACTTTCTTCCAGAAACTTGGAGGTATTAACTCAATCAGTTGCAGTTTGAAAAAGATTTTTATTACATTCAGTTATGATACTTTGACATCTGAATGTATTTGTATCTTACAAATAGCAGACACAAAAGAAAAAAGGGTTTGTTTTGTGTTATTGTGGCACATGATTGAGTGTTTTCCGTGATGAGATTTAACTAATGATAACAGCATATCTTTTGCTATGCTCTGCAATTTCTCTCATAGTGAATATGGCCCTTTATGAAATACTTAGACTCTGTAGATTTACTCATGTAAACAAGATATTAATATGTTCCATGAGGTTATTTTTTGGTAAAGTTTGATTTGATGTATTTTCTAACTTTCAGATGAATGCAGTTCTTGGAAGAATCGCTGCTACTACCCAGGAACTGGCCCATTATCATTCAGGGGATGGTATGCGCTTTACCTAGTGGCAATTGGGATAGCTATTATTGTTTTCGCTTTTGATCAATGAATAATACTAACTATTCTATAGTGTATAAACATTATATTGTGTCCAATAAAATCCTTTCTTTATTTATGGTTTGCAGAGGAAAGTATATATTTGGCATATTCAGACTTCCATCCCTATGTTGTTGGCGACTTGTCTTGTACGAAAGAGCTAAATAGGTGGTTCTCAAAGCAATTCGAGAAGGTAAATCATGTTTGGTTGTCATATTCTTCTCAGTTAACTGACTGGCTAATTTTACAATCTGTGACAAGTCAATACCATGTAAATTGGCAGATTTAGGTACATTTTGTCATCTTCACACATGTCCAAAACACTGTTCTGTATAGTTATATATCTATGGCACAATTTTTTTTTACCCTCTGAGTAGCATAGGACAACTCTCCACAGTTTGTCTGCTTATTTAACATTAACATTTGTTATGTGATCAGGGGCCATTTCGACTTGTTGCTGAGGAGGGGAAATCCAAATGTTCCTGGGTTAGTCTTGATGACATCACTAATTGCTTGATAAGAGGTAAATTGGCTTTCTTCATTTAATTATTTGTAACTGATTTTTCATGGAGGAAATAGCATGATTCTAATACTGGGATGACGTAACAGATGAACTCGTAGTAACCATTATGTTGTCATAATGCAGGAGATTCTGAAAAATCTCATCATCACCAACGCGTCGCTGAGTTGCAACGACTTCGTTCCATGTAATTAACTTTGGCTTCCTATCGTGTCTTAGCCTTTCTATTTGCAACCACTCATCAGATGCATAATTGCAATCATCTCATGCAGTCTTGTTGCATGATTCATTTAATCATCAAGTAAAGCTCACATTACATTCCAGATGTTCTAAATTGTTTACTCTTCATGTGGATCACTTACATAAAAGATGGATGCATAGCATTCAAGAAACTTTAGGGTCATGAGGATGGCCTCATTATGATTCATGATCCACTGAATCAGAATCATCTATCCATCACCCAATGGTTTACAAAGAAGTTTGAATATTTTCACCTGAAAATAGGTTTGCACCCTATTTGTGCTATCAGTTATACCATTTTGATACAGCTACAAGTTTCCAATATTCAACTTTTATGTTCTGACCTTTTGTTTGTTATTGATCTGTTGAGTTATTTGTTATGTAAAAATTGGGATCACATTCTGTTCGTTGTGTTTACCTCTTATTAGGCAGCTAAGAGTGTTTTCCAGCTTTGCAATTTTCTCACCATTCTTGAATTTACTCTGAATTACTCTATTTTGGTGACAGATTTGCAACAAGTGAAAGACAGTGGATTGAAGCACAGGTTGAGAATGCTAAACAGCAGGCTATACTCTCTATATTGAAAGCACAAGTGTCATCCGACGAGGCTCATATACATAGGGATATCCATTCTCTTAGGTATATGTTATGCTATGTTTATTGATCCTGACTCATCAAGTCACCAGTTTTCCAGCTTTCTACCATATACATAAGTTATATACTCATATGCATAAATGCAAATAAATTCCTAGAGCAGAAACAAAGATTTATTTAATTATCTTATAAGCACCCTCATCTGTGGCATTTGCCTTCAGGAGAAAAGGTTCTGAGCTTGCTGGAGAGCTCTCAACACTTTCTCAAAAGGTGCAAGCTTTGGTATCTGAGGTATGTAAGACACAATCTTCTCTTTACAAAATATATTTTGTTCCCGGGTTATAAATTAGTAGCTCACAAATCAAATTTAAGTTTGATTTCTTGGGGTATTATAATCTTTCATAATCACGTTCATTATCTGAACTTTCTAGGTTTTAGAGGATAAGATAGCAATAATAGGTCTTACTAAAGTGCACCATTGCACCAGTTTTCTTTTCGTTTTTTTTCATGGCACAATCCTACATCTTACTTCCTCCATCTATTTACTTGTTCTCCCCTCCAGACAATACCATGCCTGTGTTCAGAACTTGCTCAACTTCAAGGCACATATATATTGCAAGGTTTGTAGAAAGCATTTCAGTTTCCAGTGTTCTACAAATTTTGTTGTCTTGTTGTCTTAGCTTCTTCCTGTCACTCAAATATTTAGGGGATTATGATTTAAAGGTCATGCGCCAGGAGTACTACATTAACAGGCAAAAAACGGTAAGCTCATTTCATAAATCACATCGTACATGTCATGTCGCCATCTTCATGTGTCTTTTCTTTGTATTTTCTTATGATAATGTCCTATCTTCTCTAATATTATGAAAACTAAGGTGCCATAGAGCATCTCCAAGAGTTCCCTGATCTCTTAGAGTCAAAATTAAGTTTTATGAAATGAAAATCACCCTCCAACAATCCTCTAACCAACAAGGCAACGACCTATATTTAGTGGTACCATTGGGGAGTTTTTTTTTGGGGGTTTGGGGGTGGGGGTGAGGATGTCCCCTATATGAGAATATATGGAAACTAAATTTAGGAAGACTCTTGCAGATGCTCTTATACTGTAGATACTTAGGTGGTATTGAGCTGTGTAAAAACATTATGTTCCTTATTTGGGCTCATCTTTAAAGCATTGGAGAATTTCTAAGACAACTGAACATTCACAGCAAAGGAAGATTACCGCACATTTGCAGAAAAGAAACTGCAGCAGCAATTTACCAGTATTCCTTCGCTGTTATGTAGATTTAGGGCATGTTTGGATATGACAGCTAATTGTTAGCTAGCTAAAAATTATCTAAAATTAGCTCTGGTGTATTCAAACAGGAGAGCTAATAGGTGGGCTAATTTTTGGCCAAGCCTTCAACTAGTTAGCCAACTAGCTAGCCATCTTGAGCTAATTTTAAATTTTTAGCCCAACTAGCCCTAGCTCATCCAAACAGGCCCTTAGTTGGGTAGTGTGGCTGACGGAAGGTGGTTGTCTCGCTGGGTTTATACTCGCAGAAGTCAGACTGCAACAGGAAACTGTTTTTTTTTCCTCATAAGACTAGGCCGCACTTGTTATTTTGTTATTCTTATGTCCCTTTTGTTTTTCTCCTGATCTTATTGGTATCTGATACATTTTGCAGTTCATCAATCATTTGGTTAATCAGCTTGCCAGACACCAGTTTCTAAAGATCGCTTGCCAACTTGAAAGGAAGAATATAGCTAGAGCGTACTCATTGCTTAGAGTAATAGAATCTGAATTACAAAGCTACCTCTCAGCAGTCAATACCCGCTTGGTAATCAATCTTCATTGTTATTGGCTTGCTTCTTTTCCCTGCTTCTTTGGTGCCTTTTCATTTACATTCTGTTTTCAGCAGCATCAATTTGTGTCACCTGTTATTTTCAGTGTCTTCAGGTATATGCTTAATTTCTCTGTGTTAATGCCTCTCAGGGTCATTATAATTCATTAATTCAAGCTGCATCTGAAGTACGAGAGCAAGGAGCTATTGATGATCGTGACACTTTCCTCCATGCAGTGCGAGATCTCCTATGCATTCACTCAAGTAAGCGAGCAACTCTACTTATCAGTACGAGTATTTTATTCTCATATTCCTAATGTGGCTTATCCTTTCTGTAGATGTCCAAGCAACAGTGCCAACATATATGTCAGCACATGCATTGGTTCAGCAGATATCAGCACTTCAATCTGACTTGCTTTCTCTTCAGTCTGAGCTGGAGAACACCCTTCCAGCTGACCGGAAAAGATGTATCAATGAGTTGTAAGTTAACAAAGCACTGTCTAATATTTTGTTTCCTTTACATTATTTCCTGTCAATATTTAAAATCAAAATTTAAAAGGTTTCATTTAATGATTTTTCTGCTATGTACCAACCTATTCTACTGTGTACCGGCATACCCATGTATAAACAATTAATCCCAGAGGCCAGATATCCAACTGCCGAATCACACAGTAGGCATTTTTCTAGCTCGCAGCCAAACCTGAGCGGTAGCTCCAATGCCCATAACTTTTTGGTTATTTCACAGCTTGATTTTTGTATATGCGAAGCTGCTGCCTCGTCTACTGTTCATAAATATAAATAAGGTTTCAGTATGGAAGGATCACAGCATGCTGAATATCTTGTCTTCCTTGCAAGTTCTTCACTAGAAGCATTATTAAGTGTCATCCAATATTTTGCTTTAACCCGCAAAATCACTCTTTAGTTATGCCCAGTCATTTCACTCTCTTCACTCCTGCAGATGTACTCTGATTCAAACAGTGGAACAGCTTCTATTTGCGTCGTCAACTACTGCAGAACCAATATTGACGCCTTGGGTACATTCTTTGAACCCTCAGATTGTGATATTTCTTGGAAATCCTTTATTTCAGCACATATGAAATGATGTGACAAATCCCTGCTCGTCTTATAGCCATTGATGCGGGCACTTGATGATATGGAAAATGCCAACGCTCAAGTTGAAGTTTCTGTGGAAGAAGTAACCAAGGCTCGCACCCAGAAGATAAAGGTATTTCATTCATCGATACGCTATTATCCTTCATGACTGTTGCCTAATGGAACGAAAGCTTGTTTGATTATCTTTGCATTTATCTGTTAATTTCCATAAACTAGACTAATCTTTCAGAGATTAGTTTCATACCCAATGCATACTGCACCGAATGACTGGCTTCTTGGCTTGATTGTCAGTCATCATCATCATCATGCAAAGAACTTAACAAGAAATAATTGAAGAACAGTCCTCTCCCTTTTGTTACCATGTTCTTCAAAAGACTAATTAAGTGTAAAATGATGCGCAGATCTTTGAAAATCGTGCCCACGAGGTGGGGAGGGAGCGACAAATATTTGTTGATTTCTTCTGCAACCCTGAGCGCCTCAAGAATCAAGTCAGAGAGCTGACCTCCCGTGTGAAAGCTCTCCAGGACTAGACCTGTTCTTGTACGCTGGTGAGTACAGGCCATGTAATTCCCAGTCCCTTCCTTGCTTATCTGCCTGTCACATTAGGCTAAAACTCGCATGACTCCAGCCATTGACAAGTGCCTTTGTGTGCCAGGTCTCACATGTCGTGCTGCTTTTTTTTGTGTAAAGTTTGACTTCGCTCCAACATCAAGTTGGGGCTGCTGTGCAGAGACGGTATGGAACAATAGACCAGGTAGCTCGGGGGGTTCATTCAGGCTCTAGGTCCTTGTGCCACCCGGATAGGATGGCATTGTTGTGATACTATTTATAGCGATCTGTATGTTGTAAAATATGTCAGAAATCACGAGCCCTTTCTTTCGTGTATGATTGCTTGTGTGATGGTGGTTGTGCAGTTATGGCGTCCAAAGCACAATTGGTATTGTAGCAGATCGATTTCCTCTCGGCGCTGCTCTGTAGAGCACCATGTTTCGGCCCAACGAACAGATGCGACCTGTACTCACCAGCTGCCACGACATGCTGGTGATTCTTTTACAGGACTACAAATACAAATACATACATACCAAAAAAAAAACACAGGTCGCCTTCCTTCAACACGTCCAATTTATGCAGAGGATAAACAACATGGTTCGAAAGGCAGATACAGAATTGACAATGGAACCTTACGTTCACGTCAATCTGGAACATGTCATGCCCAAAAGGGTTAGAAAACGATGGAACCGGGTGCTCATGACAGATCGAAAACAACCTTTATATTCACGTCAATCTGGAACATACAGGGTACCAGTGGAGGTGCCGCCTGAAAGTTAAGTTCAGAAGCTTTGCACGGGGCACGATTGAGTCAAAGAACCAATGAACATTTCAATTTTTCCACTACCCATCTGAGTCGAGAAACATACAACTGAGCAACCTACCGGGTGTCACATTTACAGGGTGGGGAACTCGCCTCCGAGGGAGGCGATAAGGGGCTTTCTTATTGCTTGGATACAATCTTTACAGCATACTCCCTATTTCAGGGTAAGGGTGCGAGGTCTTTGACTTCCATGTTCAGTTCTCAGTATCCTCTGGGATCTTGAAGAGGAACTGCGGTAGCGAGGCAATGCGGGGGAGGTTTGTCAGGAGCTCCCCAAACGAATCCTTTCTTGACATGGCTGGTGGGTTGGTGGCATCTGTAGGTTTCCCTGTTGGTGCGGAGCTGAATTCTTCGTCGGAACCATCTGAGGCCTCTGCGCCAATGCTGTCACTGTCATTTGGCTCTGGCTTTGGTTTGGCAACTGGTACTGTGTCTTTCTGAATCAAACAGCAGAGGGAGTCCACCCTGGCCATCAGTGATCTCTCGTCTGAAGCAGAAACCGGTGGGCCTTGTGTGTCACCAAGAAGGTACTGAGCAATCCCCTCGAGTGTTTCTTTGGTTGGCACCTCATTGTTCGCCAATGCCGGATTGCCTGAAGTGATCTGCTCTGAGATGCAGTTACCTAGGTGGCTCACCAGATCATCCACTGACATCGACGGTCTAAGCCCAGGCACCTTCAATTGACTCCACCAATGGGGGATATTGAATTCTGGTGCTGCACCATTCACATTTCTGCCGACAGATTGTACACCTACAGCACCAACTCCTGTAAAAATGCCTGTGGGATTAGAAAGGTTAATCAAAATATTTGCAGATGTATCATTTGATTATGTGAAACGCCATGAAATTTTGATTCATCAAAAGGAGAGGATTAGAGAATGTACAGGCTAGCACATCAGCCATATATTCGATCTTAGAGATGCGTCTACCAAAAGAACTAAAGCAAATCATGTACATGGTTGCCTCACATACAGGTAGGGGGTATTCATACTTTAAGCTACTGATAGGCAGTGCAGTAAGGGAACACAACTCACAACATGCTGCGAGAGTGGAAAGGAATGAAGATGACAACATAGGCTTTAAAATACCTGTTCCTACTGCCTGAGGAAGATATTCAGCTGGCATTCCAATGGAATCATTGTTTTCATTCTTAGCAGATATGGAGGAACCGGCACATGGTGACACAGAGCCTGAATAGCCAGGTAGAGCCTCATGTTCATCTTTCAAATTAGTAAAACCAGCACATTTTGATTCAACCGGATCCTCAAATATTGAGCACCTAGGTTCAAACACTGCAGTCTCTAATGCGATCTCTGGTTGTTGGCTCAATTGATATAGCCGCTGATCACACTGAATAAGCTTCTCAAAATTCTTGCTCAACAAGGTTGAAGGGCACTGCAGAAAATGCCGCCTGCAAATTTTTGAACAATCAGAATACTGAACAAAGGAGTAGTGTAGAGGCTCAACAAGTAATAGTATAATAAACGGCACTCTGTTATAAACCAAAGTCCTGAGTAGTAGACGATACCACTCTGTTATAATCAAAGTTCAGTGTCATAGATAATATCATGGACCATAGCTTTACTAAATAGATACCTGGTTCTGAAAATCTATATTTGAATGCATGCCAACTTCCCTTTTTCCTTCCTGTTATGCAGTGTGAAACAGTTTATATGAATCATTTTTAGGGCCTAAAAAAAGAAACCGGATGAGGTCCTGTGATGCACATATGTGCCCCAAGAGAGTAACTGTACATAGTATGTGACCATATCATGGGGATGACTGGACGTAAAGGATAGAAAGACATTTTTTTTTACTTGAAAGGGTGACAATGTCTCTCATGTTATAGATTTATAAGCGTCTCCTAAGCAGATTGGATCTAGAGACGATACAACTCAGGTCAAAGTGATCCACAAATAAATAACTTATCCCTTAGCAATACAACTAAAGCAAACAATTTAAAAATGCACCCTACAGTACCTAACAGCTCCAAAAGGGGCAAACAGTTCTTTTTGTTCTAATGACAAAAATGAGCCAGAAACATAGTACTACAGAACCTCAGGTAAACATCATAAATATCTTTGGAATGCAACCATAGCCAACAAAAATGGAGTGGTAAAGTAAAAAATCATGCCGCGCATAGTAGAACCCCAGGTAAACATTGTATATCTTTGGAATGCCACCAGAGCCTCTAAACATAAAGCAGATAAGCTATGCTTTATACTCCAATAGTACTATGAGTATGAGATACTGCCAGATACATAGGAGCAATCTTCTCATATGAAATCCATTTTAATTATGAGCACTCAATAATTGAAAGTATTTCACCTGTGCATACTCGCTTGACCACCAGTGAAATCTGAGGTAGCCTGCCACAGTGTGTGTTTTCTTGGCTGTGGATCTGTCTCTTTAAAGAAAAGAGGTGGTCTGGCCAACTTCATGAAAAGGAAACACCTCAGAATCAAAACAGAGGTAAGAAACAAATGTCTTCCAGAAGATAAACTTACCGCCACATCCAAGGTTCCTTGGCCATTTTCAGGGCAAGTTGCCTTCAAAGCAGTAATATCTGACCATTGAATTTCTATCTTACTCTTAAGGCCACCTTCCAGAACTTCCCACACAAGTTTATGCTTTGCAAAGTAACACTTTGCCACCAAATCACCTTCGTACCGTGACACATACTGCACAGAAAACAGAGAGAACTTGAATTAAGACATTTAAGGGCAAATTTTATTCAGGTGAACTATTATATGAATTACTGGATGTGCTGGCATGCACAGACTTTGCCTCATAAGCAATTGTTGCAACAAAATATAGTAAAAGATCGGATAACAAAGAAGATGCATCTGCACGACAGAGTACCAGTATTATAATTGCATGAATATTAGTTTCAAGTTGCATAGGATACAGACAAAACAGCTACGATAGTGGTTTACTACATAAGAGTATTTAATTTAATGCATTGGCTATGTCACAACAAAGCATCATTATTCACCGGCGTTGCGTCATTCATGTGAAGTGTGATTGTGGTACTTCACTTATTAAAACAAACAAAGAAGGCAAAAAAAAGGGAGATATACACTAATGCATATTGAGATTGTATCAGAGGCTCAGAGCTGATAAAAGAACAGAAAAAAAAATAAACTCGCCCACCTCCCATGAACCAATCTTCAATACATTTGCAGGAAAATTCGAAGCCTTTAGCCGTTCTCCTGCTGCAGACGCACCAGATTTATTGTCTTTCTTCTTGGAAGGCTCAGAACCACTGTTGTCCATGGAAGACTCCCCAGCATTGGATGCTTGAGAAAGCCTCATCTGAATCAAATCCAAGAGTGATGGGCTCTTTTTCAGCCGCAGACCCAACGGGCTAGGTTCATCAAGTACATTGTGGTACATATCCTGAAAGAGTCCATCAACATAAGAACAATAATCTCAAAGCTGACAATTCTACAATTATATTTGCATAATCATATTTTATTGATAAAATTTAATTAGCCATCCCACTTCCACAGGAGGAGAATATAACGAACACCTCAAAACAGAATCATACAACTATGTAGGGATAAATAGCCAATCTGAATTATTTGCTCCACAAAGCTAGTCATATTTTTCCGTTCATTCCTAAAAACATATATTTTGAACATACAGCAGGTGTTGTTGCCCAGATAAAGTATGAACACACACATATATATATTGGCCGCATAAATGGAGTGAAATCCTCTAAACAAAACCTTACCTAGTGCACAGAGTACATGTACACTAGTACTGCATGGTACTATCCTCTGTCAAAGCACCAAACCCACACCATGTTACTGGTATCTGTGTTTATGTGTGTAGATGATAGTAGCAAATTCCAACTATAGATTTGTACCATATCAGGACTTACTAATTGAATATGATGACGTCATGAACATGTTTCTATTGTTTCTTTTTTTCCCTGCTTGCTTTAGAGTATCAGAATGCACAGACAGGGAAAGTAAATGTGGACTATAAAATGTCAACCTGTTTTGCAGCTAGACAGAGGACATTTGCATAGCAAGAGTTGCATACAAACGACATGCAGAAATTTATCTTCACGAAATAAGCTTTCGAAGAATCAGCCTACGTTGCACCTTCATCTAGTCCTCGAGTATGAGGGTAATTCGAATCGAACGCCTGAATATCACACAGCTAAGCAATTCTACAATTTCCCAAAAACACCACGCTGAACTAGAACCCCCCCCCCCCCCCCCCCCCCCCCCCCCCCCCCAAAAAAAAAAAAAACAAAAAAACACCCCCCACAGACCCACAACAAAGCGAAACCCACCCGCCACACCCCCCA
>Ga0182004_10002609_pt1 | contig 14115 bp, 13 predicted proteins | sample Sormic07211540_1_FD_120479 | JGI IMG/M metagenome (GOLD analysis project Ga0182004, IMG submission 120479) | Endophyte microbial communities from Sorghum bicolor roots, Mead, Nebraska, USA - 072115-40_1 MetaG | ecosystem: Host-associated > Plants > Roots > Unclassified | place: USA: Nebraska...
CATGGCAGGGCACCTATGGAGACAAAGTCAACACATTGACGGACTTAAATACCGAGGGGGGGATGCAGATGATAGTTTATGTTGATCAGTGAATAACTAATTTGATTTATACCAATGTAGTAGAAAAGGCGCAATTCTAGTTTTCTCCTTAGGGCCTATTTAGTTCCCACCTTGAAAAGTTTTTTGGGGGTACTGGTAACTATAGCAATTAGTGTCTAATCATGGACTAATTAGACTCAAAAGATTCATCTAATAAAATACATGGGAACTGTGCAATTAGTTATTTTTCTATCTATATTTAATGTTTTATACATGTGTTCAAACATTAGATGGGATAGGGTAAAAAGTTTTTGGGTGAGAACTGAGCAAGGCCTGGTTTAATATACATTATTATTGCATTTTTTTTTTCTGAATCGAGGGAGTATAATCTCTTACATTTGATAGTTTGAAAAGATTCTTTCTCATCTTCTTTACATCCGGCTGTTAGATGCCATTCCCATAATATGATGGCATATAATCAGGTGTCATTCAACATAGCTGTCATGTATCCTAAATCGATGTATTCTCAAGTCTCTGTGTGACTTCGGCCTCATTAACTCTGATTTAACCCTTTTTATGTGCAAACGCATGTTTGAAAGGATGATTGATGGAGACTCCTGAAGATACAACCTTCTACCAGCCAGGCGTATGTAGACCTCTATTTCTTGCAGGAGATCATTACCTTGAGTATTTCATGCAGGAGATTATTAGCATCTTGAGTTTTGTAAAAAAAAACACGGAACACGGAAATATATTAGATAATCTGGTTGAACTTTGTTCTTTTCTTTTGTTAGTTAAACGCTATATTTAGATGAGCACAACAGCTGCACCGGCAAAGCTATAGGAACCACAGTAGACCGAAAGAAACCTGTATTTGACGAACTTGGACACGGAATCGAAACTTATACTTTGGCTGGCTGCGCTACGATCCATCACATTTCACGTGTACAGCCAAACAAGGAATAAACAGCTTGTTTTTTCGCTCGTTTCTGTATGAATTGCATAAGGCCTTGTTTAGTTCACCCTGAAATTAAAAAACTTTTGAAGATTTTCTATCACATCAAATCTTGTGGCACATGTATGAAGTATTAAATATAGATAAAAATAAAAACTAATTGTATAGTTTACCTGTAAACCACGAGATGAATCTTTTGAGTCTAGTTAGTTTATGATCGGATAATATTTACCATTGCTACAGTAGTGAAATTTAAAAAAAATTCACAATTAAACAAGGCCAAGTCATTGTGTTTTGGCGGTGGAGAAGTACAAAATTCAACAGTGTGTTAGGCCTTGTTTAGTTCATCCTAAAAATCAAATTTTTTCAAGATTCTTCGTCACATCGAATCTTGCGTCATATACATGAAGTATGAAATATAGATGAAAAATAAAAACTAATTACACAGCCTGTAAATTGCGAGACGAATCTTTTAAGCCTAGGTCTTCCATAATAATTGGACAATGTTGTCAAATAAAAACGAAAGTGTTACAATGTCATTTTTCTAATTTTTTTAAACTAAAAAAGGCCTTAGCATGTTAGTTGGTCTGAAAAGTCATGGAAAAGCACTGCTGGCTGTAGAAAAGTACGGCTGATAAGACAAGCGAACAGGCTTTTGTGTGAAGCGTTGATGACAAGACTTACTGAACTCACACCTGCTTGTGGTAACAACTACCACTCTCTTATGAATGGGAGGGTAGAGTACCAAGACAGGGATTAGCAAGGGAAGGCGGTTTATTTAAAATATATGTATTTTGAATTCTTTTTAGTCAGGAATGGGAGGGTAGAGTACCAAGACATAGAGATTAGCCAGGGAAGGCGGTTTATTAAAAATATATGTATTTTGAATTCTTTAGTTAGGACAGTTAAAGACACTAGAGATAAGGAAACTAGAAAAGCTTCTCAAACCAGAGTAGGAATTCGATCAATCGCTATCAATGCCAGGAGGCAAATCAAGATTCATGGGAACGAGAATCTTTTCTGAGAAGAGTCAAGCGAGGGATATGATAGATGAATAGGTTTAAGCCTTTATCCGCTTTTAGAGATCCATTTACAATTTCTAAGGCTTCGCTTTTCTCTGGCAAGCTGCTATGGAAGCATTTATTCTCAAGCGATAGGGCTTATAGTTCAGATTCTTATTTCGAAGATCCATATCTAACTCCACTTCGTTCATAGCGACCACACTTCCCATGCGCGCTCTACTCTTCACTCTTGCTCACCTCTCTTCTTCAACAAGGATTTGCCGTTCCTATCTGTTTTTCAAGGTAAAAGAGGGAGTCGGACAAATCAAATGGGGTTCCTTTCTGCAAATAGGTTGAGACAGCTATCACTGTATCCTACTGTTGCATACTTGTATTTGTACTGGTATCTGCACGTTTTTCTTAAATCTAATACAGGTACGTTTGATAAAAAAAAACAACGCAGAGCCGAACCGTCTCCTAGGTCTAAGCTTTACCACTACCAAATGTCTTTATTCCCTTTTCTATGCACAAGTGGGTAATGGGTTTCTATATTATACGATTTTCTTACTTGTCAAACATGCACATCCAAGCATGTGCTTTGGATGTTTTTAGATAGGGCTCTCACTATCTCTATAAATGAACGTGGCATAGTACCACGAGAGTAATAACCTGCGTGACATAATGCTAATACAAAGCATCTCTAGCAGTACACTGATATCTTCACCTATCCTTATAAAACTATCATATTATTAGGTATAGTTGTGCTTGTTTTCTTGTTCTAGAAGTTTCCCAATATAAAAAACTAATATTTCACTAATCTCCCCTCAAAGAAAGGAGTTGTATTACCCCCAATAGCTTGAAGACCATCCTAACTACCACTTTTCATGACACATATTTAATACAAGTATTAGGAGAGATACATTGGGGGGCATTGATATAGCAGCCTCTCCATAATCATAAAGATAATATTGGATACCCTAGTGGTAAATTATTGAGAAACTGGTGGAGGTGCTCTCGGCAGGGTGTGGTGTCCTAGTTTCTAAGACACATATATTGAAAATATTGCGAACAAGTTTTATCACTATAAAGTTTATTTTATCACATATAGCTTTTTTTCTATCTTTGTTTATACTGTATACAATATTAGCTTATTTGAATCCACAGAATTATTTCTGAAATTTTACTGAGACTAGTTTAAACCTTGAAATTATAGCTGGAATGAAGATACAGCATTTTTTTTGGGAGCATGAATCAGAGCAGCGTGGCAGTGTGGTGCACATCAAAGCCCTAGGTATATACTAGCGCGGCACTGCATGTGGGTTCAAACCACAAACAGGAACAGCCGCCCGCCCGCCCCCCATCTTTTTCCTATCCCGAAACGGCCCGGCGACCGTCCTCTCCAGCCCAGGGTTCCGCGCTTCCGCTCGCTCCTCCACTCATTCCTCCACCGACCACCGGGGGCCCTGCTCACAAGGTAATCTTCCGCCTCCTTCCCTCTCTTCCCCTCACGGCCGTGCCTCTCCCCAGCTGTCTCAATCAGCGGACGCGCACATATCTTTCTCCTGTGCGGCCCAATCCTTAGGCTCTGCGGTCGTCGTCGTCTGCCCAACGAATTTCTGAGCGTTTCGTATCGTTGTTGTTGCTCATCTGCTTGGCATCGGGCACGGCCATATTTGTGATGTGTCGGTGTTGTGTTTCCCAGTCCGTCTCGGCATTGATCCCCATCCGCGTCCGTTTCAGTGGGTTCAGGGTTGGTCTGGTTTGATTAGTCATTTCTGCAAGCGGGGCGAATGGGGTGCGATTCTGGTGGGTGTCCTTTATTTAACTGTGGTGTATTGAAAGATTAGAGGCGTTTTTCTTCCTTCGTGCTGTTTTGTTTTACTATTGTTGTTATTTTACTATTATTGTTATTTTACTATTATTGTTATTCTTTTAGTTTGTCTTGGTTCTACCCAGAGCTTGATTGATTGGTGAGTAATTGTTGAATTCATGTTTTATCGGTGGTGCTAATGCCTATGGAATCGGATGCGCCCTTGGCAGTACAATGTTTTACACGGTTAATCTTTTGTTCCGATTTAATAGTGACTGCTTACCTTTCCAAAAAAAATGTGACTGCTTCACAGTCATTGATGTGTTCCAGAGTTCACAGTTCCACCCTCATATTCTGTTGTATTTTATGATTTTATTTTCTGTTGGTAGATGTGGACTTGTGGAGTTATGTAGTTTTCAGTAAATAGTGATGTTCAGGATGTCTTATTGGAGCCTTGATCATCCCAAGGTGTCTGAGATACATTATATTGACTTCCCTTTGCGGATGTTTACCTGGTAACCTATTGCAGATTCTGAGGTTGTTTTCTTGAGCTGCTGTGCATTTGTCAGACACAATGAAAGCTAGAGAACCCAAGAAAGCAAGGTTAGTTTTGCTGTCTCAACTTCTTTTCTGACATAATGGTTTGCCCTGCAAAATACCACAGTTGATGTGTTCCAGGGGTCGTGTCAAATGGGATGAGGAGAACTTGAATGACATTGAGTCAAACAAACCAGAAAGAGAGAAGATCACGGAGCCTAAGACACCTTACCACCCTATGATCGATGAAGATGAAGGTACTGAATCTGGGGTTTGCACACTGAATCCAGATTGCTGCTTTTCCGTAATGCATCCACTATCCATTCTCAAACAGCATGAATATGATGACCCACTCTGATGAGCAGGGCCTGTTTCACCGTTACATCTCAGTGAAGATCCAGTGGATCAATCTGCTCATGCTGATGCCATAAAGACTGCTCTAGCTGAAGCTGTTTCAAGTGGGAAGATTTTTGACAGAAATAGTTGGGATATGTGTGACAGTGAAGAAGCCATAAAACATGGGAAAGGTTATCAATTTGACATCTTTCTTCAATTATATCCTATTATGCATTTCGATGCTCAAGTTGGGAGTACTAATAGCTCTTCTTGCCATCATCGGTTTATTGTGCAAATTCTTCATTATCCTGTTACCATGTCACAATTTATCTTCTGTATATGTTCCTTTTATTTTTGCCATAAATCCAATGAAGCGACATATGAAAGTAGATAGCATAAGTGTTTAAGTCTCACATGATCTGATTTTATTATATGCTAATTTAAATTTTACAGATTCCTTTAGCACACTCTTTGACTGATTTACATTTCTGGATTCAGAAGATATTAGCACATAGAAACGACACCTCAATAATACCATGATCTACTTGCTATGTACTCCCTCCATTCCAAATTATAAGACATTTTGGCTTTCGTAGATTTATAGCTTTTGCTATGCACTTAGATATAAATTATGTCTAGATGCATAGTAAAATCAATGTATCTAAAAAAGCTAAAATGTCTTAAAATTTGGAATTGGGGGAGTACAATATATCAAGTTCCTTTCGGCTCAGCCTGCTCGGTTTTCCCTTCACTTCAGTCAGAACTTTTTCTAATGTCTCGATTTTTAACTATTAACTGCATGGTGATAATAGACCCAAATTGCTCTATTGCAATGAAAATATGTGAACCCAATTTGGTTTAATACAGTAAATTAGCTGTTTTTATAGACGATAAACAGTGCTTCATCTAAGATCATATACGGAGAAAGTTTGCCCCATGTATTTTTTCCTATCGACTGTTTTGTGTTCATAGCAAGGAAGAACTAACACATCCCCCTGTGTAGCTTTTGAAGAGCACCGGAAGGTTCACTACGACGAGTACCATAAGATGAAGGAACTGCTTCAGAAGGGAACCATGAATGATGACGCAGATGAAGATGAGAGTGAAGTAGGCAACAGGAAGGCTTGACGGTTCTGTCCCGGTCTGAACTCGGGAACGTGACTTAGAAAATCCACGGTATCATGAGAAGTGTGTTAGAGTACTCAAGGACTACTACTAGACGTATTTGCTATGCATAACTGCTTCGTCATTTTCTGCATAAAACTTGCCAGTTCCCTCCCTTAGCATAGTAATAAGGAAGTTTATGCCATGACTTAAGCATCTTTGTAAACTGCAACCAAGAGTGTTTCTGTACCCGGTCTTGCCCAACCAGAATGCAAGCCCGGAATTGTAAGTACGAACTATGCATGAATGGACCGATCCTGTTGCTAGACGAGCATCAGGGCCTTCATTGAGCCGTATGGTCTCATGGCATGTAAAGTTGAGCACGTTCTGGTTACCTGGGTGTGAAATTGTTCATACACTCGCTGGCTGTCAATGGAGTTGCTGTATATAAAATTTGCAAAGCACATTTGTGGGCCTTATTTAGTTTCACCTAAAAACTAAAAAAAGAAAATTTAAGATTCCTCATCACATTGAATCTTGTGGCACATGTATAGAATATTAAATATAGATAAAAAATAACTAACTGTATAGTTTATCAAAAAATCTTTTGAGTCTTGTTAATTCATAATTGGATAATAATTATCTTTTCGCGTAAGGAACTAAATAAGCCGTAGTGTGCGAGAGGAAGGCAGAGGAACATTTTCATTTGTCAGCCAGTCGGTCGTGATAAAAATCCAGCAGCATTAACGAACCGCCAAGGGGGTCAAATGTTAAATTGGCGGTAGCTGATTAGCTTAGGGACCTATGTGGCAAAACAACAAGACAGAACAGAGGCACAAAGCACAAACATTATCCTCACCTCATCGGAGAAAATTTAAAATTTTCTCGAGCAACTTCAACAAATATGCTATCCATATTATCTAGGCTATTTTTATATTTTTAAAACAAAAATTAAAGTCTAACAGACGTGCTATCTCGTTTGCTAAAATAACAAGTTTGTTATCCTTAAATTTTTGCTTGTCATATATAGTATGTCGTCCTCGTTAGCTATCCTATACAAAGGTTGTTGTGGAACTCTATACTTTGAGTGAGTTTTTTATTTTACACAATGGCTAAATCTTGTAATTTAGAATATAATTTTATCTAGTCTCTTGGAGATGCTCTTAGATAGGTTCTGTCTATGTGCCATCAAAGTTGTGGCTTCTCGTTCGAAAAAAAATTGTGGCTTCGCTATAATGGAAATTTTGCCCTCATTTGTCTAAATGCCATCAAAGTCGTGGGCTTCGCTATAATACTTTTACGAAACAAACCCGGAATATCATTTCACGATTTTAGATAACTTTACAAATTTATTTGTACTCACTCCGTCCTAAAATATTACTTCCTCTGGTGGTCATGTATATCTGGTGTATAGGCATTTTTTGTTTTGGCCATAATAGCCGGCGGAGTGAGGATACAAATAGTAAATTAATTAGTTTGCGGTTTAAATGATTGGCCAGGAACAAAGCGTTGCATGCACGGTGGTTAGCAACGAAGCAGGTTGCCCTTTTCACCTATGAGGGATGAGGTAGAAATGCATGCGGCACGACTGTTAACAAGCAATTAATATATTTCTTAGTCTATGGAATAAGCCTTGCCATGCTAAATATATAGAATCGGAGGGAGTAGTTATTATGCAAGGTGTGTAGGTTATTTTTTTTTAAATTTTAACTAAATTTATAAAAAAATACGTGTAACATTTATATCTCTAAATAAATCTATTATGAAAGCATATTCAATAATGTATCCAATGGTATTAATGATGTACTTATTATAAATAATATTAATATGTTTATATATATTTAGTTAAAGTTAAAAGCTTCTGACTTCTCAGGAAGTGACCATTTTATCCTTGCCTCCTTTACCTTATCCCCTCTTTATGAAAGTACCCTGAGTAATCCATTTTCTCCGCCTCATCGACTGTGGCTTCGCTCCCCGGCTCCCCGCTGTTGCGGTGCTTCGTCGTCCCGTCCCGCCTCCCGGCAATGGCTTGCTTGGAGGCGCCCCAGCGCCTCGAACTCCGCCCGGTCACATGCCAGCCCCGCGGCCTGCAGCTACCGTCATGGCGGCTCAGCCTGCCGAGGTCCCCTTCATGCAGGTAATCTCGCTTCCTTGCCCCTTCGAAGTCTGTCCTCTGTAGAGCGAGGGTGAGAGGGAGGGCGGCGGGCTGGCCCGGGCGGTCCTCCAGAACAACCTAGGTACCCGGCGGCGTACGTGTCTCCCCTGAATTCCTAGCTGCTCTACTGCGCTACTGTGCGTTCTAGTTTGGCTGTTTTGGGGACTGGTTTAGTTTGAGCTGTGGCTACTGTCTCTCTCCTGAATTCCTAGCTACTCTACTGGTGCTACTGTGCGTTCTAGTTCTGAATTATTACCTCAAGAAAAGCTTCTTTCTCCGGGGGATAAAAAAATTAGCTGGGACAAACCCCTTGGCATCTCTTGCCTGTAAATGTACTACCTGATTGCGGGACGAATTCTCAATGATTTTCGTAAACATTATCCACACTTACTAATTGTTGGTTCCAGTGCACTAACTGTTTCTGTTTGTCCTCTGTTCATGCAGATCTTGCACTCTTGTGTCCCGCCAGCTTCCAATTTGCAATGCACAGTCATGTGAGATTACCTGTTCATCCCTTAGTAATTCTTCTCCTTAAAAAGTATGCCGCACAGGCAATTTATCTTCGCAGCGTTGTGATGCAGATGCTGATGATTTATGGGTGCCTGCGCCTCAGAGCCCTGCATCTGTTCCGTCAAGATTGCTTGCAGCGGAAAGAGAGGAAGCAAAAGCTGTTTTGTCCCTGTTTTTGAGACAGAAAGGTTTACGAAGCACGCTAGCTGCACGGATTGTCAACAAATCAGATGGCTTCATTGAGCACCTGGTCTCGAAGCTCCAGATTGCTTACAGATCTCGATATGCTGAAGGTTTTGTGGTTTTTACAATGGTTTTCTGTATATATGTATGCCTTCTTATTGGTCCTGAACTTTTGACAACCTATGGATTTTTCAGGAAGGGAGCTGAGCACACCTGAGATCAGAGATGCTCTCATTCCCTATCTAGAAGCTCTTTCTAAAGAACATGGCGATAGTTTGGTTGAGGTGGTGGAAAATTTCCCTGATCCTTTCTCTATGGAAAGGGAAGCCTTGTCTTCATCAATGCCATTTACACCCACAAGCTCAAATAAGCAAAAGGCAATTGCTCGAATAACCACAGCAACCTCAGGGGGTGCCCTTCCTGAGCTAGTCCGCTACCTACTAGACCTCGGCATGGATCATGAGGAGATCAAGACCATCGTGCGCAAGTTCCCAGCATTTGCATACTACAGTGTGGATCGCAAGATCAAACCCCTGGTGGAGCTACTACTTGAGCTCGGGGTGCCAAAGTCCAGCATACCAGGAATCATAAAGAAAAGGCCTCAGCTGTGTGGCATCAGCATGTCAGATAATCTTAAACCGATGATGGTTTATTTGGAGAACATTGGTGTCAACAAAGCTCAGTGGAGCAAGGTGATTACCCGGTTCCCTGCACTTCTCACGTATAGTAGGAACAAGGTGGAGACAACCGTGAGCTTCCTTACTGAGCTAGGAGTTTCCAAGAAAAACATTGGCAAGATCCTGACACGATGCCCTCATCTCATGAGCTACAGCGTCGATGACAATCTCAGGCCAACTGCTGAGTACTTCCGGTCGATCGGTGCAGATGCCGCATCTCTTATTCAGAAGAGCCCACAGGCCTTCGGTCTGAATGTCGAGGCAAAGCTGAAGCCGATCACAGAATTCTTCCTGGCAAGGGAATTTAGCATCGAGGAAATTGGCATTATGGCAAACAGATTTGGAATTATTCACACACTAAGCTTGGAAGAAAACTTACTTCCGAAATATGAGTTCTTCCTGACGATGGAATACCCAAGGTGCGAGCTTGTGAAATTTCCACAGTACTTTGGGTACAGCTTGGATCAGCGGATAAAACCACGGTATGCTCGGATGACTGGCTGTGGGGTGAGGTTGATTTTGAATCAGATGCTTTCAGTCTCAGATGACAGGTTTGAGAAAATTTTAGAAAAGAAGAAGACTGGCTTTGAAAAGACAATAATTTCAGATTAGCACAATGTTGGACTTCATTTGAGAAGAATCACTAAAACCATCAGATTTTCAGAGCACGTAGCTTCTTATCTTGGATTGATGGATGTGCAAAATTCAGAGGCGAACTATTTGATGTACTAGTCTGTAGTTAACTTTTGTGAGGTATTGAAATGCAACTTTGGCAAGTACCCCAATCAGAACTTCCAGTCGCAGTGGGCGAGATTGCTTGGTTCTCATTTATGTAGTGTCATGGTTCATGACAGTAATACCCGTTATGGCTCATGGCATTTGTAGCCTGTTTAGTTAACATATAAATTTGTTGAACATTGGATATACTGGCAATACATTTGAAGTATTAAACGTAGACTAATAAAAAATAAATTACATAGCTCGTCTGGAAACCGCGAGACAAATTTATTAAGGCTAATTAATCCGTTATTAACACAACTGGGTTTTATAGCTAATTAGACCGGTCTTAATGGAATTTTATTAGAGTTTCATATACATTAAATATGCTAATGTGACAGCGTATTAATAAAAAAAAGAGATGATAATGATTTTAGATCAGTCTCAATGTATAGTTTTATAGCACAGTTATCAAGACTGTAAACTAGATAACCGAGCCACGTGAGAGCCACAGATAACCGAGCCACGTGAGAACCACATGAGTTTTATGGGAATGGAACTCCTCTCATCTGATGAAAACTCCTCTAAGTACCTTGTCAAGTCAGCAATTTTGCTTATGTAGCACCCTATTTAATGAGCATGACACTCTCATGAAACATGCATTGAGACTGACCTTAGTAGAGAGATAGTTTCATAAAGATGAAACTCTTCTACACTGTTTTTAAAATATAAAATATGATTCGTGTTACAATTTACAACCAAACTATGTCATTAGTTTTTTTCGTCTACACTTAATGTTTTATACATATGTCAAAAATTCAATGGGATAGGTGAAAAGTTTTTGGGTGGAAAACTCCGCAAAGGGAACTGTATAAGGCTGTAATCAGAGCTAGGAACCTGGAATGCTTGATGGCGATCTTTGTTTGAAAATGAAAATGGCTGATTACAAACGGTAGGAAGCAAGCTGATGTAACGGTAATGCATACCATATGATGGGGTTATGTTATATTATTGCGAAGCAAACAAGTACGTATACGGTTAACATAAGACTCTCCTGCATAGAATTCTATGTAGGTCCCATAGAAAGCATATGCGCATGGCGAACAACTGTACATAACAGGGCAAAATCATCAAACGAGATGATAGATCAGATTCACTATATCACTGAAATTATAAGGGACCAATAATCAGTGCACTGCAGCCAATGGTGTTCATGATACGAGTTACAGTGCACATTGGCACACCGATACCACAAGTTTAGCCTTCGTCAATTTGTCAACACTCAACAGGTGCCGGTATCACTCGCCAATGTTGATTAAACACAGAAACACGATTTCAGGCAAACCTGTTTCCTTTTACATTAACAATGTCTTCAGTTCCCCTGATGCCAGCACTTCAAAAGATGTTCCTTCCTGTACTTGGTGCTCATCTTCACAACGAAAGCATCAATGCATCAACTGGCCAGCCTGATCCAAAGGAACCAGGTTAACATATACATATGTTGAAACTTGAGGCAAGGTAGTGACTTATATGGCTACAAAAAAGGAGGAAACTTCACTGAGCACGACCATACTCCTTACCACATCCAGTGGAAAGGTGTTTCAGTTACTCCTTCCACCCAAATTAAATCAACTTCTTAGAGTTGTCCCAAGTCAAATTATTTTACGTTGGATCAAATTCATAGAAAAAACACTAATATTTATGACACCAAATTAGTATTACTAGACACGTCATGAGATAAATTTTCATAATGTACTTCTTTGATGTCATAGATGTTGTTATCTTTTCCTATAAAGTTGGTCAAACTGAAATAGTTTGATTTAGGGTGACTATAGGAATTGATTTATTTTTTAATGGAATGAGTACATAGTAAAAATCAGCTCACAAAATCCCATATAGCAAATGATACAATTAATACACATCCATCTACAGAAAATCTTCACATATGCTTGGAGAATGCGGTCTTACTATTTCACAAATTTAAATGGCTCGACAAAACACAATCTAAGGGTTCTATAGTAATTAGTAAAGGAGGGGAAAATGTGGCAGCACTGATTTGCGTAATCAAAAGGCAGAAGTATATGCTCGTGAGGCAGCTCAGACAACCAGGCATACTTAATTTCTGCTTGAATGGTACTTTTTTGTGTCAACAGTCAGCACAAAACCCCTGAACTCTATCCATTGCAATAAGAAGACCTTCTCATGCAGGTCGACGAAACCCCTGAACCCTATCAAAGGTTTCTAACCGGAGTATAGAAGAATTGCAGACCTTGCTTAATTGGTCAACAGTATATGATATGACTAAAGGGTTTGACATTGTTACAGAAAAAACTTCTGTTTGTGTATGTTTGATGCTAAATAAAGTAATAGTAGCTCCAAGGAAACCTGACACAACACGTCTCAGAAAGTTTTGTGAACACAAATAATTAGGTGCAGCTTCACAGACTGAGCAGCACAGACAGCAATGACTAAAACAATACATCAATTCTTCTACTCTAATTGTATAAAGAGGCACACAGCTTTTAACATCCAGAACCACAATATTACTCTAATGCAACACAAACAATGGATTAAGAATTGTATAAAGAGGCACTGCATTGTCATCTGAATTCTTTGCAGCAGACTGCACTGACATTAATGGCAGAAATAATTAATTGCAAAAAAAAAACAAGAACACTCAACTGCTTAACTCTACAGTACTTAAGTCAAGAGCAGTACATCAGTTAAAAACTTTGGAGACGTGGAAATTAAGAACAAACCGTCTTCTAGCGTCGGACATTGAGCATCTCCTTGGCCTCCTCCTGCTCAACCAGCAGGGAATCGCTGGCATACTTGCTAAGCAGCTCCTTCTTCTTCCTCTCTAAGACCATGCGCTCAATTTCCTTTTCATCAGGTAGCGGCACATGTGCAACAAATTCGGCCTCCTCCCCTTTCTCCCTCTCCCTCTTCTCTTCCTCACGCTTCCTCTCCTCTTCGACCTCCTCCTCCACCCCCTCAAACAGCACCTCTCTAGCAGCCTCCCCGCTGCGCCCTCCAGCCGCAGCCACCTCACCGCTCACCACCCCCTTCATGGCCTCCCGCCGCACCCGCTCCACACGGTGCCACTCTGAAACGATCTCCTCCCGCATGCGCTTCTCAGCGGGGGCCTCAAGGCGCTCTAGCACGCCGTCCTCGTCGTCGTAGTATCCATAGTACCCAGCGTTGATGCGCTTGTGGATCTCGTAGCGGGTTCGGCGCTTCCGCATCTCGGGCGGCTTGTCGAAGAGCTCCCGCACGCCAGGGAGCTTCCTGGCCGCGCCAAAGTAGCGGTACCCCGGTCCGCGGCCCGAGGGGTTGGGGACGGCGACTATGTTGCCGTCGAGGTCTGTCATAAGCGGCGCGTTGGAGCTGCGGGAGTAGTCGCGGCCGCCGAGCTCGACGATGCGGCGCTCCCAGTGGCCGCGCTCGCGGAGGAGCTTGTTGATCTCGTCGTTGAGGTCGCGGAGGCGGTGCTCGCCGAGACCCTCGTTCTGGATCTCGGCGACCTTGGCGCCGATCTCGCGGAGGATCTCAGAGCGCCAGCGCTCGGCGTCGGCGAGGTCGCGGCACTCGGAGGCGAGGTAGGGCCGGCGCTCCCGAGGCTTGCGCTTCTCCTCCTGCTTCATCGTAATGAAGCGGTTCAGCATTGACTGCGCCTTCTCCTCGTTGCGAGCCATGGCGGCGGTCGGGTGGAGACGGCGGCCGGCGGCGGCGGCGGCGGCGGCGAGGTCCTTGAACTGGGCGAGGGTTTGGGGGCGAGAGGCGGGCGGCTTCAATTGGGATTTTGGGGATTGGGCTCGACTCGGAGATTTTCGAGCGACCTGGGTCCGGACTCCGGAACCGTCCTCCTCAGTTCCTCCCTGTCCCTAGTCGGTTAGCAGTGTCTTCTATCCAACGGTCCAGATTAGTGGAGATACAGCTACGCACGGCGCACGGGAGCTCAGAAATTTCAGCTCTCCACGAAACCACGATCGTGGCCTTGTCTAGATTAAAAACTTTTTAAATTTTAATTGGGTAGTACTTTCGTTATATTTGATCATTATTATTTAATTATAAATTAACTAGACTTAAAA
>Ga0182004_10002610_pt1 | contig 14113 bp, 7 predicted proteins | sample Sormic07211540_1_FD_120479 | JGI IMG/M metagenome (GOLD analysis project Ga0182004, IMG submission 120479) | Endophyte microbial communities from Sorghum bicolor roots, Mead, Nebraska, USA - 072115-40_1 MetaG | ecosystem: Host-associated > Plants > Roots > Unclassified | place: USA: Nebraska...
AAAAAAAAAACTAGTCTCTGCATCGAGCTCATCCTGGCAGGCACTGTAACGGCCGGCTATGACTTTCTTGGAACAGAGCCGATTCTCACAAGTCACAAGTGCGGCTACACAAGTGTCTCCATCGGCGGCAGCGGCATCAGCGCATGCATCACACTGGCCTTGCGTTGTTGGTCTGTACTCTGTAGTCGTGCACCCTATTTTTCTCACCATGTGGAAGGACGGACTCGGCAAGCGCCAGTGCAGAGTGCTGGGTGCTGACACAGACAATACGCATCCTTCTTGAACCAAGTCAGTGCATACGGTTTGCCCGTATAAAGAACTTGGTCGGCAGCAGGGACCAAAATTTGTCCAAAAACAAATGGCTCGGAGCCTCGGAGCAACCAATTACGGTTCGTGCTGGGCAGCCTGACACACAGACTATCAGTGTGCGGCATGGACGGTGTTACGTGCCGTGGTCATTGCCAATCCAGTGTCGTGCAAAGCCCATTTCTCTAATCGAGCCCACAAGACTAATCACAGAAAAGCCCACTAGATATTTCCGAGGGCTTGGTGTGTGTGGATCCGGATGCAGTCGGCCCATGGCAAGCTCACTGCTCTAACAAAGCACATTGTGGACTACTTCTTCCGAAAGAAAAACGAAAAGGAAAAAAAAACACTATCATTTTGTTCCAAGTCAAAAAAAAAAGTCACCAAGTTTACAAGAAATATATCAGTATTTAATATAACGAATAAGTATCATTACATTTATTGACAAATGTATTTTTTCAATAATATTTTTTATATAAACTTGGTCAAACTTAAAAATAATTTGGCTTATAATAGAATTAGAATGACCCCTTTTTACTCCGTCTCGGTTTTATTCTATCCAATTTTGCGGGTTCGAAGCACCGATAGAATCAGAGTTGCCAAACCAGATACCTTTGGTGTTTATGCAAGTGGTATCCAATCGTGTTTTTTTAGTAATTAGCCAACCTTACTGTGAAATATGATTTTATTTATTTTCTCAATCAAAATACGTGAAATACCAATCTAATTCATTTCTGCAACTTTTTTGGTCGACCCAACAACTAGAACTTGCATTGCATCCCTACTTGCATATACATCCATTCGCTTGTCTTATAAAACATACTTTTTCTATCAGCCATCAATATTGTTCTCTCATAATAAATCAGCGATAATAGTACTTCAGTCACGGCTTTTCAAACAAGCGAACAAGCTTGGATAGCATGACAAACACAAGCCTTTAAAAAAACAGATGCAAAATTTGTTTTAGGTGGCCTTCTAAAGTACTTAGTATACATAATGTCCTCGTCTCAAACAGTATACATAATGTCCTCATCTCAAACTGTATGATGTATCCCCTTGGCTACAAACTTGTCAGGGATACATAAATTTTTAAGTTCTACAAATCTACAACAGCACTTATTCTCTCCCTCAGTTCCTCCCATCTCATATAATAATAAATAGTTAGATGTCAAAGAATTACACTGATCAACTCATTTCAGTATATAATCAATGGCACGCTTCATTTCCAAAGCTGACGACTGGATTGGCATATACACGCAAAGCCAGCTTTAATTCCACACGCTAGAAGCTATGGCTGATTGGGGGTGATGTGTCACCATACATCACGGAGGTACCTGCCTTCCATCTGCAGGCTCTTTACATAGCTCTCGGTTTTGGAGCTATCCAAAGATCCCTGAAGTGAAACACAAATGAGATGTTACAAACAACATAGTAAAGTTTATAGCCATCTATTAGACAATCAATTGCGGTTATCTACCTGCTCTTGGACTATTGTATGAAGCATTCTGTGTACGTCTCTAGCCATTCCCTTGGCATCACCGCATACATATAAGTAACCACCATGTGAGATGATGTTCCAAATTTCTGTGGCCTGGTAACAGAAAGAAGTAAATGTAGTTGAGCAAACCTTCTAGTGGACATTGAATATTTGAAACACTCGAGAAGTAACAGCATATTAAGCAAGAGTCTATGTTGAAGCTGACCTTCTCTACCATCTTATGCTGCACATATTCTTTCGTTGGCCCTTCCCGAGAGAATGCAATAATTAGCTCAGAAAGAGCCCCCTCCTCAAGGAAAGTTTGCAACTCATCTTCATATATGTAGTCCTGAAGGGTGGTAATTCAGATTGAATTCCATCAATATTTGCTGAGAAACACAACAATAACACAAGGAACTGTGTCTTAACCAGCAATCCTTAATTCCTTACCATATTACGGTTCCTGCATCCAAAGAAAAGGATTGAAGTGCCCAGTTCTGTTCCAGATTGTTTCAGTGCTAACCTTTCCTGCCAAGAGGGAGGGAGTGGAAGGATAAGTTAAACTAGGGTCGAGGTACTCTCAAGCAGACTTGCAAATATACACCCACTGGATTCTTGGCAAAACAAACCTGCAAGAAGCCTCTAAAAGGGGCCAGTCCTGTCCCAGGACCAATCATGATAATCGGAGTGGATGGGTCAGCAGGTAATTTGAAATTTGACTGCCTCACAAAGATGGGAGCCCAGCTGCTTTCTTCACTATATTCCAGAGGAATTGTATTCTGCCAAGCATTGATTAAATCACAGAAATAATAAATCAGACTGTCGGAAACTTCATTATTGCTGGTAGTTCAGGAGATTAACGCCCCCAAAAGGATTTTTTTTTAGAGCATACCTTCATCCATGTTGAACAAACTCCTTGGTGGATCCTTCCTGTTGGTGAAGGCCCATAAACTAATGCACATGTTACATGAATTCTGGAGGGAGCCATCCTACAGAAACATTTATAAGCTGTCAAGAGGCCTCCCTAATGGAAGGTACATACCACCACCTCAAGCACGCCACACCAATATGAACAAGACAGTCCAATATTATAACATATGGAAACTCACGCCGTCTTAAGCTTAGCTGGTGCCTGAAGTTTAAAATTTAAATAATTTCATGGACCCCAGGTCCAAAAGGGGGGGGGGGGGTAATGCAGATGTATTGTTTGAAACTCGTAGGTAAAGGCTGAAAATAGAGGAAATGAACACTGATAGTTAAAAAAATGTATACTTACATTGGAGATGATGAAATTGAGTAGTATCGTGGTTGCAGACGAGGAGCTATTGCTGCAAAAAACACTCCCAGTGGTGGCTTAGCTGAAGGGAATGCAGCCATAACTTCAATAAGGCTCCTCTGACTAGCAGTTATCCATTGAGAGTACTCATCCTACATACAATTCTATTAGTCAACAAAGGAGAAAAATCCACTTTAAATGCATAATATAGGGATTCTGAAAGGATGACAACCTTTCCAGCGGGAGAAGCCAAGAATCTAAGTCGTTCAGCTTCAGCTGGATCAGATGCATGAGAAGCTAAAGCAAGCAAAGCAGCCTGAGATGATTATGTCATTCAAAGATTGGTCAAACAATCACAAGAACAATAGAAAGAAGGAAAATTCTTAAAAATCATGTGGACCTTCTTCGGTGGATTGAGTAGATCAGCGTATCGTAGAAGCGCAGTCCGCAAGGTACATGGAGATGGGAAAGGTGGGGCCAAGGAACCTCCTCCTTTACGAGGAGATCCATCTTCTGCATCTGCATGGATGGAGAAGAACGTATCTGGAGAAAGGTCAAGTAGCCTTTCAGCCTCCTCCACAGTCTCAACAGAATTTTCTGCATATACACCAACATGATCTCCGGTTTCATACCTGAAACAAGCATTTGAGAAATGTCAGATATGTTGTAGTCTTTATAGATTAGGGGGGGATTCTAGTACTCACACCTTGAACAGAATTCTCTGGACAATGTCGATAATAAATTTAGAATACAAAGCATTATGCAACAATCAGTACAAAGGTAAACTGTTTGATGTAGCACAAGTACTGGGTTTTGAGTTCTGTCCTGTTGAACAGTAATCAAAGTACATGGGCAATTCATTTCCATCCTACCCCAACTTGCCTAAGACTAAAAGACATTCTTCTTGTACTCAAATGAGTACATGGCTGTTTCTTTCATCTTGAGTTTTGCGGAACAATTGTGACTGAACTGTCACCTCAATGCAATCAAACAGAAGAAAATAAAATGATTTAATAAGCCAGTTAATAAGTTAGTCAACCAACTGAAAACATTATAGGATCTACTAATCTCCTTTTTGTCATGTCAACATCAACCTGACTGCCATGATACCAAATAACAACATTGTTCACATGATTAGAGCTCATCCTAATCATGCCACAGTTTGGCGCTTAAACCAATCGCCAAACTACCAGAATCCAGTATGTTCCTTTGCTACTTGATTGTGTAAATGATGCCAGAAACCATGAAGGTACATTAATTCCATCCTTGGCTGGCCGATATCCTAGTCCAGTTACAAAAATAAGGCAGAAGTTTGATGGTAACAAGCTATTCATGCTATATTTTGCACTTTGATCCAAGTCATTCCTAAGTATGAGAGATTGAAGATTAACATGAATAAATGCTCTGTTTAGCAACCTTTTATCTCCAAGGGTGCAAGTGGGTACCCTAAGGCCTAAATTAATTCATTTCTTCCCCTAAACTAATTAGGTGGCATCCCAGCCCTTTAGTTCATTTTAGCAAGTTCTGGATCGACCTAAAACGAGTGGAACTTGCATCCCTACTTATCATTAATCTCAATACATGGAATATGTCATCCCTGTGGTACCACAAATTCCTCTGAGTCGTTCCCAATTCATGAAACCGAAAGATTTCCTAGTTTATTGGTGAAAAATATCAAAGGACCAAGTGAGGTTCTGCTGATGTGTTGTAGTGCAAATTATTTAGGTTATCTGCAGTGGCCTGAATCATGCTCACAAGTCATAATGGATATTCTGGCATAGGACCTGTACTCGGGGTGTTTGGCTAGAGGGATCACCTCATCCTAAATGGAGAGGGGTTCAGCATGAGTTTGTCCCGTAAAATGTGATGAGAGGACTCAATCCCAATGAAGTGTATATGAGCCATGAGGTGGTGATTGATCAACCCATTCCATTCCCAAACCAAGCAATAATATCATGAGTTCGGTGATGGATCACTCCATTCATCAAACCAAACACCCCATTAGTAGGCTAAGCTAAGTACATAAGTACAAGATTTAATACTATGAATATATTGAATAATACCCAATGGAAATGTAGCATGTCCCTAGCAAAGGAAAAAAATGAACATCCTTTTCACAAGGGAACCAGTGGAACATACTCTCTCCATTCCAAATTATAAGACATCCCAAGAATCTTGGAGAGTCAAAGCATCTCAAGTGTTTGACCAAAATTTTAGAGAAAATTAAAAACATTTATGACATCAAATAAGTATACTATGCAAATATAGTTAATGAAGAATCTAATGATATTTATTTGACATCGTAAATGTTATTATCTTATCACATGTTTGGTCAAAATTAAGATGGTTTGACTCTCCAAGATTCTTGGAATGACTTACAATTTGTGGAGAGAGTAGATAGGATCAAGACTGAAATAAAGGAATATAAGAGGAAAAGGAATATGCAGATCAGGAAACTTACACAAGACCAGTGCCAGAAATGTCGAACTCAAGATGGATACAAGAGCGATCTGAAGCTGGTTTGTGCAGCTCCTTCCGAACAGCAACATTAGCCCTAGCAATTAATAATATTATTGTAAAGAAAATTTATAATGGCAAACAGGATGTTGTTAGCAAATTGTTCTGGCATCCAAATACCTGCAAGGGTGTTGAATATCAATCACACCAGTACCGTTGGCTAGTGTCCATGATCTATCTTGGAATGACAGGTCAGATTTATCAATGAAAACAACTCTGTATTCAGGAATAGCAGCAGTATATGGAGTCGATGCGCCAGTTGTGTCATCCTCGTCGCGGAGCAATTGATCTAACTCTGGCCACACTAGTTCTTTCCTACAAAAAACAATAAGGAATATATGATTCTCACTCAAGCAGCAATACCAAAAACATTACAAATACACATATATACTTAAAGGTGTCCCAAAAATGTTGGGTATTCCTGAGAATACCAGGGAATCCCTTGAATCCGCTCATGCTTCTAGCCATCTATCAAAGTCAGTGTACATGAGGTCATTATCTACTACTACCAACTACCAGGCCATACAATCATACACTACCGCTAATGCCTACTGCTGTCAATAGACAGACAGGATATGGCATGGTGGGGCTGCTACTGTACTGCAGCAGCTGATTATTTCTAACATAATAGAACATAACAAACATAATAAATTACAACATTTTTATTTCTGAATAGACAACATAGACAAAATGCTTTCTTGGGTGCATTAAATATTCAAATGGTCATGTAAAGCTTTTGCAGCATTAAACATGGATATGCTCACTGCTATAGATTTAAAGCATATATCAAAATATATAAGCTAAAATAGTGTCCAACTGCATAGATTGTCAGAACTAATATATTATCACCTGTTTATTTAATGCTCATATATATTAAACATGGGTATGCTCACTGCTATTTCGGTATTCTCTAGTCTAATAACCATTTGCCAAAAAAAAAATTCCTGTTGTGATTCTAAAAAAAAGTTTCATCAAATAGTTGATGTGTTCATAAATGGCAAAATGGAAGTTGTTTCAAAAATCCATTTACTAAGCAACTAATTAGACTGAGTTTTTCATAAGTCATTAAAGCATCATCAGTATACTTATCTCAACAAACATATTATATTTTGCACGATTATAGTCTGAAGACAATTATTGAGCAAATATTGTTACACCAAGAAAAAATGGAAGTTGAAGTGATTTATGTACCAAATATACACCCCAAAGATAGGAAAAAAGGTAGGACAGTGATACTTTTGTTCTGTTTAAACATAAAGAATCAATCTATACCCCAATTAGAATTCAAGCATGGATTTGGGTTTTTTGTGGCAACAAGCTAGATGGGCACTACCCACCAGTCCACCACAACTTTGTATCTACAATCCACATGGTAGATATCTACCACGGCAAAGGAATGCACAGCAGATTATATATGTCGTTGTAGCTTTGTACCATGCAGTGAAATCATCCTCAATACACTGATCATCATCTCCAAGGCCAACAGGAACAAGACGTTTCCCACCTAGATACACAAGTAATTCGAAGCCATGGCAACAAAATCAAATACCACAATCATCAATGATGAAGCCCTAAATCATGAAAGACCTACCATGGCAGCTGATGGGAAAAAATGCATGCATTTAGCAACGTGAAAATAAATTTGATCGCTACAAGAGAAAAGAATATATGACAATTTCTATCATTACCATGGCACCATAATGGGAAAAAATCCTAAAAGTTTCAGCCTTGAAACAGAAATCCTTATGTTGAGATTGTCCCCTAATGCTAGTGATCTACTCCCTCTATCCCAAATTATAAGTCATTCCAAGAATCTTGGAGAGTCAAAACATCTTAAGTTTGACCAAATTTATATAATAAAATAATAACATTTATGATATCAACTAAGTATCATTAGATTCCTCATTAATTATATTTTCATAGTATACTTATTTGATGCCATAAATCTTCATAACTTTCTTTACAATTTTGGTCAAACTTGAGATTCTTTGACTCTCCAAGATTCTTGGAATGTCTTATAATTTGGAATGGAAGGAGTACTTGTTTCAACTTTTCCCATGGGAACTAGTGTAAATTACTTACCCTGCTCCTCTAGTAGCTCATCAACCACCTTTGCAACCTGCATTTTCCATGTGCATAATCAATAACCAAAACACTCAGTAACCAGCTTTCATCCAAATAACAACAACATCCAATTCAGTGTGTTAACCTTATTAAAATGTTCGTACTGCCTGTTTCCAAGGCCAAAAATACCATATTTAAGATCCTTCAGCCAAACTTCCTTCTCTTTTCCCTGTTTTCAGGCATTGAAAATAGGTCAGGAGTGTAATAGCAGTCAACACATCCCAACTACGGAGACTTCACAAACCTCAGTAAACCATTTGTAGAATCTTGCTGCGTTATCAGTTGGCTCTCCGTCCCCATATCTGCATACCATGAATATAATTTGCCAAAATACAGATGAAAGCTTTTAACTAAGAGAAATAGACTGTGTAATTCATAACAAATAATATTGCTTGTTCATATAAATCACAGAGGAAGGAAATTTTGCCCAAGCTATTTGACTATTTACTGCATCATAATTCATAAATGAAAATAAGGTTGTACTACGACAAAATCAAGCTGTCTATTAGAAAGCAGCCAAGATTAATGTTACCAATTCTCCACAGAACAAACAGTAAACCAATTCCAATTCTGACAAAATGAACGCATGTATCATTAGACTACGCGTTATCCGTGAACGAGCACAGTAAATTATCATGTCATCAGTGGATGATTAAAGCTATGTGTACAAACATATATATATATATTTTTTACCTCAGACTCTAAGGCACAAGTAAAAGGATTGGACACTTGAAATTTACAAGGTAGCTGGATTCCTAATTAAGGAGTGACCAATAAAGGTGCTTAGCCAATCTACACAGAAATTTAGAAAATAAGGCAGGTGGATTATGGAACTAGCTACTAGGTCACACATAAAAAGAGCAATTCACCAATCCACGAAAGTTGGAGTATCGACTATGAAATTTAGCGGCAAGCGACAAATGGCGGAAGCTAGCCATCCACGAAGTTCCCTTGAGCTTTTACAACAGAAGGTAGCTGAACTATCAACGATGGAATCAAGGCGCAAGCGACAAAAGCCGCAATTCACCAATCCACGCAGCTTGCGTTGAGCTCCAACAAAAGGCAGGTGGGTCATGGAATAAGGCACAAGCGACAAAGGGCGCAATTCAAACTAATGGACGAATCAGCACACAGAGAGGAACTCACGTTGCTAAGAAGAACAGCACCACGGTTTCCTTCTTCAGCTTCTCCTCGTATTCCTCGTCCTCCTGAGCATAGTCATCCTGCACATGTCCCACAAATCTCTCAAGCTCCAGCACAGAGCCCAAGCTAGCCTAGAACACACACGTACACATATAGATATAGACCATGCAAAATTACCAGATCCACCACTTTGAACACGGCCTTCTCGTACCGCGCCCTCGCTTCCTCCGCCATGGACTGCGAACAGTAACGCATCGATCGAGTCAAACAAAAACGGCAACGGAACAAACTAGACTAAACGCAGGAGGGATCGGATCGGGCAGCGACCTTGGCGAATCCCTCGGCGGTGCCGGTCTGCGTGCCGAAGAAGATGGTGACGCGCTTCCGGCCGTCGTCCACGTCGGCGTCGGCGTCCACCTTGACCGGCGGCGGGCGTACCGGCGCGGCGACCGGCTTGGACGGCGCGCCGCCTCCGGATCGGAACCAGACGGCGAGGATAAGCAGCCCCGCGACGAGGGCCGCGGCGGTGGCCGCCAGCGCGGCGAGCGGGTCTCCGCCCGCGGCGGCGGCGAGCTCCGGCGGGATGACGGAGCCCGCCCACGACCTCGCCGCCTCCAGCGCCGCCATCGTCGCTCGCTTCCTCCCCCGCCCGCCGGGAGGGATAGGGTGGGGAGGAGGAGGAGACGAGATCGAGGACGGCAGGAGGAGGGGGAGGGGGCGGGGTGCGTGCACCTACCAACAACCAGTGCTTCGCTACTACTACTGCGCGCTGCCCGCAGGGGTAAAAGCGCCTTTTCCGCCTGCTTTTTTTAAAACGGAAAAAATAACGTACAGTGAGTATTATAAGGAAATTTTTCTCTCGCGGGAAGGGAAGGCGAAAGGCGTGATGGGCCTTTTTGAGGCTTGTTGTGTGCGTGTGGATCTGCATCTGCATCTGCTGTCTGCTCTCCGCAACAGTCAACAGCGAGCGGTTCTCCAATCAGGAAAATTGGCTTTGTCTGGACTCTGGATTCTGGACTGGGATCTCGGTTGGCATCTGCAGCTGTCCAATGAAATGCCGTGCCGTCTATCTATACAGCGCTCCCTCCGTCTAAAAAAACTAAAATTCCACTTCTTATGAGTGAACTCAGGCCCTGTTTGATTTGTGCTAATTTCTTTAGCATCTATCACATCGAATGTTTGGACACATACATAAAGTACTAAATACAGATTATTTACAAAACTAAAAACACGTCTAGAGAGTAATTTGCGAGACAAACCTTTTAAACCTAATTAGTCTATGATTTGACATTAATTATCAAATAAAACAAAAGAACTACAGTACCTGCTAAATTTTAGCACCCCTAGCCAAACACCCCCAATTTTTAGCGTATAAAGTCTTAGGTGTCACGTCTGGTGTCATATGAAAGTATCATCTAGGATATTCGGATACTAATAAGACAACAAATTACATATCTAGTGTCATATGAAAGTATCATATGGGCTATTCGGATACTAATAAGACAACAAATTACAAAGTTCATCGGTAATTCGCGAGACAAATTAGTAGCACACATGTGTTACTATAGCACTTTATTGTCAAATCATGTACTAATTAGCTTAAAACATTTGTTTCGTAAACTAGTCACAATTTGTGCAATTAGTTATTTTTAAGTTCATATTTAATATTCTATATATATATTCAAATATTCGATAAGACAGAGTATAAACTTTTGAGAAAAAAACTAAACAAGGCCTTAATTTAAAAGCATCTCTAAGCTAAAATTACTTTTTAAATTAGTTATTTGGGTAAAATTCACTTTCTATTCAAAATATTTTTTTTATATCTTATGAGTACTCTAGAAAACCATTCTCGCTTTTCATCATTAACTAACCGACGATAAATAGGAAGTAAAGGATGCCTATATTTGAAAACCGATTAAAGAAGCTATTAGAGAGTTTTTTTTATAAAAGACTCTATCCCTATAAATTAGAAAATATATAAAAAAGTATTTTAGAGATGCTCTAACTAGACTTGTATAAAAATATTATCAACATTTGCATTTCCAAATAGTTGTATTATAAAAATATATTTCATAGTTAGTTTATTGATATTTATTACGTATTGTAAATATATTAGTAGCTTTTATTCGTCAAGCTTAGGATAATTTGAGTCACGGGTAAGGGACACTACTATTTTCTCTAGAATGAAGAGAGTAAAATCATTTAATATTTCAACGAACTTTTTGCAAATGCGATTGACAGTGTTCAAGGACTGTGGCAGAGGTTTTACGGCATGATTTCCTGATTTTTCATGTAATCTACAACCCACTAAAAACAACGTACCAAGTTGTAAAGAGAGTTTTTGTAATTGGACTAGGCTGGACCGTACTAGAGCAATAAGCATCACATTCCAAGCTCCGCTGAAGTAAAAATGCTGTGACATGGTGAAATAGAGTGACTTAGATGCCAACGACTCACAGCTATCATTCAGACTGCCATATAGTCCATTGCATTGTTCTCTCCCTGTCGCAGTCATGCACGATTCGAACCAAGATTGTATAACAGCAGCTGACTATACCCACCAGCGGTGCTCAATGAACCAAGATTATTATATATCAGAGAAGCAAACCTCATTCCATAATCCATAGCATGCATGTTTAACTTCAACGCATGATACAAGTAGCCAATTTTTAAAAGTTATCTCAAGACCATTGCTGTATCTCAATCGTATAAAACTACGGAGTATAACTTATTAGTTCTCATGGAAACTAGATATTGCTACCCTAATGCTAAAGTCGTAACAGTACTAGCTATGTAGCTAGGTGATGTCGAGATGAGAGACAAAATTACACATATTTATTTTTCTATGTGCTATTGAACCTATATGTTCCTCTCTTAGACTTTTGGGCCATATGTATGAAATAGATAGTTTATTTATTCGTTATTGGTGACCACCACTCTTTCTTCTACTTTTTTTTCTTGAGCACTTCAGAATAGCTAGTTAAATAGCTAGTTATTGAGGACGCCCTTGAGTCCAACTAGGAGAGAGATGTGAGCAGCTCTGAAGTGAAGAGGTGCAGCTTTCTGAAATGGGACTACCTGATTGTGAAACTGAAAAAGAAAATATTGCTAGATACTCAGCTAATAATTAGTTAAATTATTAAAAAGATATGTTTGGATCTGAGAAGATGATTACCAGGGTCCAAGCAGGGCCTAAAGCATAGCGCAGGTTTCGTGCAAATAAAGAGTACTACGTAGTTTTTATTCTTACATAGATATGGTATATATACGTACCTGATTAGAGTCTCAGTGGCCCATTTCAATGCACTGTTTCTAAAACAAATCTGCTGACAGAGTATCAATGAAACGAATAATGAAACAACCTCCACAATGCATGAGTTTCACATTGACGTTTCCTAGGCTTGGCAAAACATTTAATTACTGCAAAATGATTGGATCACATGCAAGATGGTGAACCGATTTAGCCTCAGTGGGGATTTCATCCCGTTTAACCGCGTGGGAAACAACGCCCGCAGGGTTTCACCATGGTGAAACTACTTCTTCTCTCTCCTCTTCGTTTCATGCAAAAAGTGCAGTTTTGCTGACATGATTTATTTGACAACTAATGTCTAATCATAGATTAATTAGGTTTAAAAGATTTGTCTTGTAAATTACTATTTAGTTGTGTTTTTAATTTTATATATAATCTATATTTATTACTCTATGCATGTGTCCAAACATTCAATATGACAGGAGTTAAATTTATCGTGACGAAGGGCATAAACCACTCCATTTCTCCTCTCCAGAACAGGAGTCATAACAAAAAACATGACTGCCTGCTATAACGCTGCATCTAAGGTCAGAAGCATGCCGTACGTGAGGACTTCGAACTTAAGCTGCCGGCCCTGTTATGGACGTACGTTTCTTTGGCTCCTGACCAGCAACGACGTCAGGTTCAGAGCAACTACGACTAGACCCAATCATGTGTTTTGCTACGTGAAAAGGGTAAAAGTGTAGTAGTGTGCATTTCTGAACTCTGACGCAGTTTACAGTTACAATCGTAAACACACTGATCATCAAGGGACACAAGAACGATCTCTAGGAGCATCGTGTCTTCAGAACAAGAGGCAGACAGGCCCTACTTTTTTTTTCTTCGGACAACTCTCTCATCTGTCTTTTCACCTTATCAAGAAAATCTGGCTGTCGAAGGAGCAGTGACTTGGAAAGTGGATGTGAACTTTGACCAATCAATTTGCGATGATGAAAATTTTGGTTGCAAATAAACAGAAGGACCCAGCTTGTTTATGGGCCACCACGTCCTGCGAAAGTCTGCTCCCTGGCTCGGCAGTCCAATTGACTGGCGTGGGCCGCATGGCACCTGGACTGTCGGGTCCGTGGACACTCAACTCAACTCATATGTCAGACCAGCCCCTCTGTGCTACCTGATCGTCGCATTGTAGTTGTAGACTGACAGCTTAACATGGCTCTCGACACGGGTCCAGTCCTAAAAACAACTTTTGACTTGTCTATATGGGTACCAGTAGCATGATAGAAAGATGACGAATCGATGATGTGTGCACTGCATGTGTGCACTGCAGACGCACATGGAGAGAGACAACTCGTCAGCGAACTGGTGGCACCGAATTTCTGCGTCTGGATCAGCAGGTGACTTCACCACGTTGACCTATATACTGAGCCTGGCGTGGTGGTTCTGCTCATCGGGAGCCCCGGCCCGGAGCGATGGAATTCCGGCATGGTTCTGCTCGCAATCATCCAGACGTACGCACCCACGGCACGCCCAGTGGACATCTATCAGCAGCTCCCGTCTCTCTCACGCCGCATGACATCTCCGGGTGTCCGCGAGCCCCAATTCCAACCCCAAACGCGACACCGACCCGGCGTGTGGTCGGCCGCGGGCGGCGGTCGTTGGCGCTGTCAGGCTCATGCGCGCGCCAAACGTGCATGCTGAGCAAGCAAGCAGCAGTGATCTGACGATGATGAGGCAGCGACAGGCTCAATAAGTCTATAAGTTTATCTGCTGAATCTATCAATTATTCAACAATACTTTTTTTTTATAATAAATCAGCAAAAACAGTTCAGTCATGTCTTTTCAACGAGAACAAACTTAGCTCTTGTGCTAGTGCCGGATCCATCTCGTCATCCTCATACTAGTCCGATACGATAGATGTTTGTACTATATAATTCTGCGACGGGAACGAAGTGGTCGATGGTGGTGGCGACAAGGACGCATGCACCGATCGACGGCGTACATACGCCGTCGTGCAATG
>Ga0182004_10002611_pt1 | contig 14105 bp, 9 predicted proteins | sample Sormic07211540_1_FD_120479 | JGI IMG/M metagenome (GOLD analysis project Ga0182004, IMG submission 120479) | Endophyte microbial communities from Sorghum bicolor roots, Mead, Nebraska, USA - 072115-40_1 MetaG | ecosystem: Host-associated > Plants > Roots > Unclassified | place: USA: Nebraska...
CCCGTGGCCCGACACGGCCCGCTCATTTTGTTCTATATGTTGTGATTTTGTGCTCTTTCTCTTTGATATAACTTGTGAATTGAGATATGTTTTGCTTGAAACAATGAAATTGTATGCTGCTTCTTTCATATATGTTGTGATTTGTGAAAAAAATTGACCTTTGTTAAAAAAAACTGATAAATTAAGACATGAGATGCTTGTCGGGCTGTGGGCCGGCCCGGCCCGACCGGGGCGGCACGGCCCGGAAAAATGGCCCACGGGCCGGACCATGGGCCGCACCCTCGGCCCGCAGCACGGTGGTGGCCCGGCCCGCGGCCCGACGTGGCCCGCCCCGTGCCGGCCCGGTCCGGCCCGTTGTACACCTATAGCCAGGGCCTCAAGTCCTTAGCGGGATTTTTTTAATATATATGTATATATATATATAAAACTCTCTCCAACTTTGCTCAAAAGCTCGAATTTTCATGGAAAAAACCATATTTTTTTATCTCTTCAACCTCAGTCACAAGAGAAGTAGATTGGACTACATCGATAATTTGATAGCCGGCGCGGTTATACTTAATAAAAAAAGTATGGACACATTTTTTAATATCAAAACAAATTCCAAATATTTTTTTTGGAAAAGTTATGCAACTAAAACCCAAATAAGTTTAAGATCTTTTCTTAATTAAATCATGCTCTATCTTGTGGTTGGTCTGGTTTAGAAATATTTTATTTTTATATGGCCTTTTGGTGTCTTTTTCTAGTGCATGCTCTTCTTTTATGTTAAAACTAGACTATGATTATGACCTAGATTATGTAAAAGTTTATGTGACTTCGAGGACGCCACAACTCCACGAAGTGACACGTAACTAACTCATACTTGATCTTATTTAGTATGAACACATGCGTCACTTGCACATGATGCAGTAATTCAAAATTCATCGAACCTCACATCTATGAACACAAGCACACACAAACCTCATGTGTCAATTTTGTGCTAGTAATTCAAAATTCACCAAATTAAATTCATTTTTATGTTTGTAAACAAGAAACAGAAAACATGAACTATTGGTATAAGATGTTTCTTTGCAATAGGTCGATCGAGTCTACATCAACCACAGGTAGCTAGATTGCTTAATTCCCATCTTCTTGTGTCGAGTAGCGACTTGTATCCATATTAAATAGGATCAAGTATAAGATGTTTACATCAAACTTATGCAGAATGCAGTCATCAAAGTCACTTAGCTAGCTTGAACGACTTGGGTCATCAACATAGACCACAATTGTAACAAATAACGAGTGTTTTCACTAGCAAATAACCATCAAAAGAAGACCATATAAGATTCAAGTAATTCTAGGCTAGGTGCTACAATATAAACTACTACTATAAATCTTATATTAAATATTTCAACCAATAACAATTTTCAAATATATATAGGTGGTTAGTAGCGCTCCCAAAAATGGACAACAATTCTAGGGCATCTAGAAACACCAACTGCCTCTAGAAATTCTACAAACAAATTGCCCCTTGAACCATTTTAGGGTCATTCTTTTATGTAACCATACCTAGAAAAATGAGACGCGTCTCTGTAACCGTTTATGTTGTATTGATAGAGCATGTCTCTAATAATCATCGTCGGATGATACAAATAGTCTTCTATTCCCTTCACAGTATCGTTTGGTCACACGTTGCATCATGTGACTTTAATTTCTTCACTGCCACTTGTCATTTTTGTATAATCCAGTGGCCTTCAGTTCTCCTCGGCGGATGATTCCGTGACTTGAAAGTGGACCTATCTTCATATGGTTATCATCGTATGATCAAGTGGACATATTTCACTTGATTTGGTGCTTGTTTTTGGCTTCATTTTTTTCTCATGGCCTTGTTCGTTCTTTTTACAGCTTGTTTCTTAGCATCCATAGGATTTATATAAATTTGCAAACATATCTCAACACCAATTAATGTAAGGTATATCGATTGAATAACCAAAAACCACAATAGAATATGGCACTGTGCCCCCATGTACTCCTTGCAACTAGTTTGGCAAGTTACGACGCAACGGGGAAATGATTTTACTATTTATTTTTTTACCAAAAATTTCCTATATATACGTCCTCCATCCTAAAATACAAGGGACGATTTAGAGTTTAAAATTTGTACCAAAAATACAATCTTTATAGCGAGAAAAATACTGAGATTCCTTAAACTTGACGTCATCTAAAACACTTGAACTATTCCCAGTCCAAATTAAACTTATCGACCGAATCTAACAACCATTTAACATTGTACATGCCACGGCTTTTCAGTTAAGCAAATAGACATTATAGCCATGTGTTTCGTCCGATGCATCATACCCATATAGGTTTCAGAAAACTTTATCCATCCTCTGAACGCTGAAGCGTTATCGTTGTACAGAGAGGCAAAGAATAGCCGCCAGCGAGGCAAAAATAGGACACGCGGTATGTATTTAATTATTATTATAAGGAGCCATCTCGAAACATGCATATATATATTATTTTCCCTCAGATCTCGCCGCGCCACGCATACATTATCCCAGACTTTTGCAGTAGCGAGCTTGATCTTTGCAGTAAACGACTAGCAGTAATACTACTAGTATGTATTTATGTAACAGGACACGTACGGCATCGATCAGCACCATGCATGGTCGTCCATGGATCATATCATGGCTTTCACGGGGAGATGGATCGGAGTACGTGCTTAACCATGATCATCAGTACACGTATCTCGGAGAGGGTCGTACGTCGGCGGTATTCCGGTGATGGCCGCGGCCGGCCGGGCGATTAGTAGCTGTAGTTCTTGACGAACATGCCCTCCTTGGCCTCGGCGGCCTCGCCGTCGGAGGTGTACTTGCCGAGCTGCGCCAGGGAGTTAGCCTTGGCGCGGAGCAGCAGCGCGTCCTGCGCCGCCGTCACCTTCTCCGGCTGGCCGCCCCAGGTCTTGAGGCAGGTGTTCTGCAGCGCGCGGGCGTAGGAGAAGGACACGTGCCACGGGTTGGTGCCCTGGTTCATGGCGTTGAGGTTCTGCGTCGCCTCCACCTCCGACTGGCCTCCCGAGAGGAACATGATCCCCGGCACGGACGGCGGGATCCGGCGGTGCAGGAGCTTCAGCGTGTACTCCGCCACCTGCTCCGGCGTCGCCCTGTCCTTGGCCTCCGCCCCCGGCGTCACCATGGATGGCTTCAGTAGGATGCCCTCGAACATCACGTTGTTCTCCGCCATCGCGTAGAACGTCTCCGCCCACACCTTCTGCGCCACCTCGAACGTCCGCTCGATCCCGTGCTCGCCGTCGAGGAGGATCTCCGGCTCCACGATCGGCACCAGCCCATTGTCCTGCAAGAACGAAGGTTGTCATGCAGGTCATGCCACGCATCATGTATCGTGTTTTTCTCTCACGATTATAAATCAGTGAACATATTACTTTCAACCATGACTTTTCAGATAAGCGAACAATAGCAAATAATAAAGCAACCAACCTGTGAGATGGCGGCGTAGCGAGCGAGGCCCCAGGCGGCCTCCTTGACGGCGAGCTCAGAGGGGCCATTAGGGATGCTGACGACGGTGCGCCACTTGGCGAACCGGGCGCCCTGCTGGTAGTAGGCGGCCTCGCGAGAGGCGAGGCCGTCGAGGCCCTGGCACCAGGACTCGTTGTTGGAGCCGGCGAGCGGGACGAGGCCCTTGTCGACCTTGATCCCGGGCACGATCCCTTGCTCCACCAGGATGTCGACGATCTTCCGGCCGTCGACGGCGGACTGGTACAGCGTCTCCTCGAACAGGATGGCGCCGGAGATGTACTGGCCCAGCCCCGGCGCCGTCACCAGCAGCGTCCGGTACGCCTGCCTGTTCGCCTCCGTGTTCTCCAGCCCGATCGACGCCAGCCTCTTCCCGCACGTCGCGTTCGACTCGTCCATCGCCAGGATGCCTCGCCCCGGCGACGCGATCGTTTTCTGTCGTAGATCATCATCCGATCAGCAAGCACTTGAGCTAGCAGCAGCAGGAGCGTCAGGAGGAAGAAGAAGGTATATATACGTACGGCGGTCTTGACGAGCTCATCGGCGTAGGCGGAGGCGCGGACGACGACGGAGACGGTGGCCGGCCGGGGGGAGGCGGCGGCTTGCCGGGTGGCGCCCCATTCGGACTTCTTGGGAAGGAAGGAGGACTTGAGAAGGCTAGCAGCGACCATCTCGTGTTGCTGTCGTCTCTTACACTTGTGAAGAAGACTAGTGGTATTGTATGCTAGCTAGGATCGATCGGAGCTTAGCTAGCTAGCTAGCTCACTCAGTGACCTCAGACAAGGTTCAGGTTCACACTACTTCACAGCAGCCGTCTTCTTCTGCTTCCTTGGAGTGAGAGAGCTGCAATCATCTGCCATATTTAAGCAAGAAGAAGCCAGCAGCGTACGTAAGCAGGGTGCACAAGAGCACAAGGGGATCGGATATGAGTTGTGAGGCCGAGGATGGCCTCTGGATTTCGGTGGCTGACGCGTCACGGTTGCCTGCCTCTCACTGCCTTTGGCTCCAATCCAATCCTGTTGCTGTCACCAATCACCAGCTTTTTTCTTGTCCTGATTCCTGATGCTCTAGGCCTCGTTTAGTTCCGAAAAGTGAAAAGTTTTCGGTACTGTAGCACTTTCGTTTGTTTGTGACAAATATTATCTAATCATAGACTAACTAGGATTAAAAAATTCGTCTCGTGATTTATAGCTAAATTGTGTAATTAATTTTTGTTTTTGTCTATATTTAATGTTTCATGCATGTGCCATAAGATTTGATGTGACGGAAAATTTTGAAAACTTTTTGGTTTTTAGGGTGAACTAAACAAGGCCCTAGCTATAGGCTGCTGTTGGCACACCATCTTTCTTTTCTTTTTTTTTTCCTGTAATAATTTCCATCCCATTATCCATTTTCATCTGTGCATTGTATGGTTAAAACAAAAAGGTTAAAAAAAAGCTGCAACGACGGACCCTACTGCATGCAGCTCAGCCATGGGAGTTGCTCACCTAAAAAAGGGTCGCCGGCCGGCCGGGACGGACAGAGACCTGCACCAAGTTCTGTGGACGCACCTCGCCAGCCACCGTCGCCCGTAGATCCATTCGCACGCCTGGCAATGGCCGCCACCGTAGTTTTCGTCGAATAATTCGGGAGTTTCTTGGGGGCTTGTGGGTTCTGGCGAACTGGCGATGGCAACGCCTGCTGCTGCTGCTGCTGCTGCGAGTTGTTTGTTGCCATGCCCGGCCTGTGCTTCATGTGACTCACTCACTCACTCATTCATGAAGACACAAGAATGAGCATTCAGGACAAATGTTGCGGTCCTGCCTGCAGATCATCGGTCACGGCAAATGATTCAGTGATCTTCATATACTGGAAGAAGAGGCCGAAGCCGAACTGTTCCTATCTTTCATTGATTACATACATTACATTCAAGAGATCACTGGATGGCAACACATACAACTTGCTCCTGGCAACAAGACAAGAGTAAAATATCTCTGCAGGAACACCTGGAGCACAACACTGGTTTAACCATGTCTGAACAAATGCTCTGCACATGGTAGATTCTGAATCCGCTATCCCGTTCCTTCACATGGAAGTAATGCGAAACATATAATTTACGAGTCCAGACATGATTTGTCCTAATATCACTATCATCCACAGCATATATATGAAATACCTTTCCTCATCAGTTAAGAGTTCAGAAAGATGGAAAAGCAAGTATCACACGAACAGCAGCAGGCAAGGATGAAGACAAATCATGTAACCATTCCTAATAACACTGTGATGATAACAAAAACAAGTTTTGACAAATCATCAATAATAGATAGGTTCATGAGAACATGTTTACAAATCCGTTGATACTTCAAATGGAGGAGACCTAGGTGCCTACCTTATGGACCACAGCGCATTTTACACTGACAACAAAGATCAGTAATGGTACAAACCTGAAATTACCAACAACAGTCATGAAAAAGACAACAGGACTCCGGAGTAGCATAACATGTTCATCTTCAGCACCTAAAATTTGTCACTGGTACCACAGAATGTTCTTTCCACTAACTACTAGTACCACTGAGAATTTTAACAGCTATTTTTGTGGCACTGGTACTAGATCAACTAATCAATCTGTCAAAGCTGATGAGGCACGGTAGACTTCAGATGGGAGCATCTGGAAAGCAGAATCCTCTGATAAAAACTAGGTCTCAGAAGGCTTCAAGAGTTCACCAAGATTCACATGCAAGCTGCTCCTCATGGTTCGCCTTCCTGTTCCACCAGCATTGCCCTTTCTCATCATCGCAGCAAACTCACTGTAATCAATTTGGCCATCCTGGAAAGTGATGTATAATTTAACAGCACCCAATTAAATGAAGATGAGGCAACCGACAAGTACGGAGATGGAGACGAAAAACAAGAAGGATGAAGAAGACTAACATTGTTCTGGTCCACATCTTTGATCATATCCTCAAGATGAACATCAGAAAGACCAAACTGCTCACATGCTTGTGACAGCTCATCGATTGTTATGAAGCCACTCCCGTCCTTATCGAAGAATGCAAATGCTGACACCAAGCTTTCCTCCCTCTCCAGTTTATTCATGTGCAATGTAGCCGCTAAGAACTCTCCATAATCAATGGTTCCACTGTTATCAATATCAGCCTGATACAGAGGACAAACCCAGATTACAATCTCAATGGTTCGTACAATCAAAGGGATGCTCCAGTAGAACTATTTTATTTGGAAAATACACTTGATATAATAGTAGCACTTACTGCATCCATCAAAGCCTGGATTTCAGGTTCCATCAGATCCGAGCCCACCCTTTTCAGACCATCCTTCAGTTCATCATAAGTTATCGTCCCACTATTGTCAGTATCAATCATTTTGAACAACTCCTTTAAACCCCCAATCTCCTCCTCAGATAGACTTTCAGCAATCACCTGCACAAACCAAAGAAATGCCTCTGAAAAGATCAATTTCAATGGCCATAGCATGTTGCACATGCCATTGTCACTTATCATTTATCAAGCATTTTTGCAACCTCATGACGTGCTTATTATACAAGAAACTAATTCACCTAGAGTTCTAGCAAACATTATTGCAGAACCCATAGTGGGAACCTCAGCATTACTTGTTCTAGTATTATGTCAGACAATTAAGCAAAAGCAAAAATCTCTTCTCTTCAAAGAAAAAAGAAAGGACAACACATTTTTCTGAACCTCTGTTTTGGAAGTTACCATTGTTGCCATACGTGGCATCCTGCTGCTAGTGTTAGGTGGCCTTTAACCAATGGTTCAATAGCTTTTGCTGATCGGTAGTCATAGATTACCGTGGCTGGCATCCAGGTATGGCCATAGTGCAGCTGAAGGGATTGGAGACAGAAGGGTGGGGGTACGCGGGGACTGTTCTTTTGGAAAGAAAAAAGGTTCCATGAATTATGAAAGCAGGCCAGCTTTGGCAGAACCACCAATCCCACCATAAAAAACAACAATAGGAGGTTAATATATATTTAGTTTTGACTATGCCTGGCTTCAAAAGTTTTAGTTTTAAAGCAGATGTGTATAAATTGGCCTTTCTGAAAAATAAAGGGGAGTAATATATATTTAAAGGTAAGTTCACAAAAAAAAATCTAGTTAACATGGAAAACAAGGCGAAAGAGAGAGGAAAAGATACATGCGAAGTTAACTTATTACACAAAACTAATAGTAGGATGCAAGGTAGTGTTATTGTTATAACAGAAATGAAGCATGAATCTAACATCACCATTAAACAAAGTTCTGAATTTTGTTTGCAACATAATCACATATAAAAAATGGGATAAAAATATCTTACCCTCAATGCCATCTTCTTGAGCTTGTTCATTGCAGAAAAGTTTTTCAGCCTTGACAAAACAGCAGAATCAATAGGCTTATCAGGTGCAACAGAATCATCAACAATCCATGGATGACCTGGCATAGTCAATGTTAATAAGAATGACACAGGAGCCCAAGTATGCATATGAAATATCAGACAGTGATGGAGACAAGGCATTCAGGCAGAAAACTTACATAGAACCTCATGAGCAGTCAATCTCTTCGCAGGATCCCGGATAAGCATCTTACGGACTAGATCCTTAGCACTATCAGAGATACTTGGCCATGGTTCAGATTCCAAATCAAGTTTGCCTCGCAAAATCTGCCTGAAGATCCCTGCTTCACTCTCTGAAGGGAGGGGGAAATAGGGAAAAAACACATGTAAACATGCCAAAGTAGGTGAACAGAAATGGATCTCAACCTAGCAATTCAACAGTTTACCTGCCCAGAATGGGGGTACACCACATAGCAAAATGTACAAAATCACTCCAGCGCTCCATACATCAGCTTCTGGGCCATAGCATTTTTGAAGCACCTCAGGGGCAACATAATAGGGGCTCCCAACAACGTCAGCAAACTTATCACCTGGAGAATGGAAAGGGACAACTTTCAGTGTGTGTTCTGTTAATCACTTATTAAGCAAGCAGAAGAGAACACTAAATCAACTGAAGACTTCATTAATCACTATGCATAATAACAGCTGACATTTAACACAAATCCTATTAGATGTGTACAAGAAAAGGCAGTTCTTGCCAACAACCTTGAAAGCCTTATTAGTATATTTAAGGATTAAGTGTTAGATGTTATTATAGTTTTGATGTCTGTGATAGATTTTTTTTTATGCTAGCAAATGAGATGCTATGCAAATGACACATACTTAAATAGGCTTGCTGATGTACCAAAACAACTAATAAGAGCACTACTCCCTACCAAACGCAATGCTAGCCATTTGCCCCACATATCACTAGAGTGTGAGGGGCCATATAGCAACATTATATTATACAGCACAAAATTTCAAACCAAACAGCCTAAACATTGCATAGATACGCACCGGGCTTGTAGAACACGGAGAGCCCAAAATCAGTGGCCTTGAGCGGGGCATCCTCGGCGGTGCTCGCGAAGAGGAAATTCTCTGGCTTGAGGTCCCGGTGCATGACACCGAGCGAGTGGCACCCCTGCACCACCCCAACAATCGTCCTGATGAGCTGCGCCGCGGCGCGCTCTGTGTAGTGGCCCTTGGCGACGATGCGGTCGAAGAGCTCGCCGCCAGCGCAGAGCTCCATGACGAGGTGGACGAAGAGGGCGTCCTCGTACGCGCCGCGGATGCGGACGACGTTGGGATGCTCGGAGAGGTGGTGCATGATCTGGATCTCGCGCCACGCGTCCTCGTAGTCCTCGCGGCACAGCAGCTTGCGCTTGGGGATGGACTTGCACGCGTACTCGGCGCCGTCCGCCTTGCCCACGCACTGGTACGTGGTGCCGAACTGCCCCTGACCCAGCTTCTTCCCGATGCGGTAGTGGTCCCGCACGTTGTCCGTCTTGTGCGGCAGCACCGACGCCGGCCGCCCACCCGACCCCGCCGTCACCGGCGGCGGCAGCCGCACGTGCGCATTGGCGCCGCCCGCCTTCCCCCTGCCCGGGCCTTGCGGGTCCGGCTGCATTGCCTTCGGCGGCGGCGGTCCCTCCTCGGATCAAGAACCGTAACCGAACGGACGCCCTGCCTTTCCTCGGCAAAACGTGGCGAGGCTCGACCACCGACCAGAAATGGAAACCTTTTCCAACTCCGGGGGTGATTCTAGATTACTTTCCGAGGAATTTACACCGATCGAAACCGAACAACTGAAAAGATTGGATCTCGGTGCGGGGAACCCTCGCCTGCGGGGAATCTGGGGGAATGGCTGACGAATTGGGCGCGGCAAAGGAGCTTTAGCGGAGGTTTATCGGCCTACGCACGCCGAGGAACGGAGAAGAGAAGCCAACGGCAAGGCGAAGACGCGAAGCAACGGGATTGCTCTGTTTCCCTGCTCCCTTTTGGATTGATTGATCGATTCTTGCGGGGGATTTAAAGAGAGGTCACATGCGAAGGTTGGATTTTTCCTCCATGTGAGGGTGGAAATCTAATCGGCCAGGTTTGGTGATTGCTCGGGGCTTGGATTGGGTCTGCAAATGGGAACGGATCGCTAGAGCATGTGGGGGAGCACGTCGGTGGTTATCGTCTTCGCCTCCTTGGCGAGAGGCGGAGGAGAGGGAGGGGGGGAAGACAGGACACGGGAGGAAGACAACGTGGTCGGAAACTTCCCTTTCCATTTGTTTTATTATTTATTATTGTTATTATTTAATTTGTTTTCCTCCCTTTATTATCCAAGTAGTATCTCTTGCCACTCACTTACTGGATCTGTTAAATAGATATATATACTCCTACCATAAAAAGAACTTTTAACTGCATATCCTTTATGACGAAATGGCTTTGTAGTTTCTTTTATTATCCTTTCAATCTAAAAGTCTTTATAAAGACTAACTTTGAAACTGATGGTATATTTACCTCTCTATTTAATTAGGATATTAGAGTTCTTACACCGATTTAAGACTAATTGTGATTTTACTCTTATTTTTTGTGTGATCTTACCTTGATTGTTTTTTAAAAAAATTGTAGCCACCGTTTGCCCTAGTTTCACCCTCATTAGCTAAAAGCAAATAAATGATTAGAAAATAAAAAACTATACTAACCCCTGATTTTATTCTAACTCTCCCGGCTTTCGTCAATGCTTAATTACACATGTGTAACTTGTTATAGTTTGCTTAGATTTGGAATATCTTTAAATTGATTTCATATTGAGTCAACTTTTTTTTACTATATTGAGTCAACTCCTGTTCAACGTCAATCCTTTAGGCGCTGATGGAGCTCTTTTGTAAAAAATAATAATGTTTCAAAAATATTGACCAAATTTTGATATTAAAACAGAGGTTAAAATCATAGAGAACTCAAAATACATGGGGGCGAATTCACATGGAAAATGTAGTTTTTTATGCCAAAATGACAGTAAACAGATCAAGGTAAGCTCTCCTTCATTTTGATACGAGACTTTAAACAAGGGTAAAACACAGAAGAGCCACCTTTTAATCTGATTGCAATGCCTTGACAAACTAATATTGACACGTCATGGGAAAAGTTCAAAACTATATATTCTCAAATAATTTGTTCATAAAGCTAAGGTGATATATTGGCACCCTAATCTAGTTCTAGTGTGAACTGGTACGGACTAGTTAATAAATGATGGTACGCATCGATCAACTAATTCCCTTCATTAACTTGTCCAATTTGAGGCTGATAAATTAAATTGAGAACACACTGTTAAAATCATGCCAATTCCACAATTCGGGGCCCATAATTTCATCTCCTGATTGATGATGGTAATGTAGTTCTATAATATGTGCCTTTTGTCTAATAGATATCATTCTTCATTTACAAGTCATTCTAATGCAATTCCAACAATCAATTATTGGTTTTTCTGCGTCCAAACTAGTGCTATAATATGCACGTTTCTTTTAATTAGACTAACCTCTTCAACTACATGTTATTTATTGACTGAGCTCCAGTTTCACCTGCTGCATGTATTTGCGACGCTATTATCGTACTATAGTAAAGCTATTTCTCTTGCTCTCGAAAATGAATCGAAAGTTGTTGAAGCCATTTATCTTCTTTTTGCTCTAGGTCCACTATAATGCAGAAGCTAGAGCTTGTACAAGCCTTGCAAAATGAAACTTTTTGATGAATAATTCTTTATTTTTAGATATATAAGAGCATCTTCTAGAGTTCCCCTATCCAATTTTTAGGTCAAATTAAGGTTCGTCAACAAAATTCACCCTCCAACGGTCCCATATCCATCCTCCTACATTAGTGCTATCCTAAATTATACTCTCCCTCAAATTTGAGAGGACATATTGTCTTTCCTATATGTTATTTGAGATAAGGGAATTGTTGGAGGACAAATATCTAGGAAAAAAATAGTTAGGATGCACTGCATTTGAGAATATAGGAGAATCAAGTTTAGAATGATTCTTGGAGATGCTCTGTGGAGACCATACATGTAGTTTTTTTTGGGGTTGGGGGGGGGGGGAGTTTCTCAACAATGTCTTTGAATTCTTATTTTTATTGTTGTTACTTTAAATAACAATGATCTGTAAGAAAATAAAGTTTTTCAACAATGTCTTGAATTCTTATTTTTATTGTTGTTACTTTTGAAAATGGAAGGTACTTGTGCGAGTTGTGTAAAAAAAGAAAACCTATCTGTCATACCAATGATAAATCCTGAATTACATCAAAATTTTATTTCGATAGGTATGATACTGTATATAGTGGCACATTGCATCATCAAAAATTTCTTATGACTTGCATAAAATTATTTGATGTCCCCATTTACACGTTTGATGGGTTCATGGGCGTGTTTGGTTTGCATCTATAAAGTTTAACTCTCATTACATCGAATGTTTAGACACATGCATAGAGTATTAAATATAGATTATTTACGAAACTAAAAACAAAACTAGAAAGTAATTTGTGAGACGAATCTTTTGAGCCTAATTAGTCTATGATTAGATACTCATTGTCAAATAAAACGAAAGAGCTACAGTGCCTGTTAAACTTTAACAACTCCAATCAAACACCCCCTTATGTTTTTTTACAACACACTGTTAGCCTACCAATATTCTTGACATATATTCTCATGAAAAAAAATATTTGCAAAGACGAATTGAGGAGGAAGATGTGTAAAGGAATGAACAATAATGCTAAACAAGAACACACTGGAAGCATATAAAAATAAATAAAATATGAAATGATAGTGAAAGCCGTTAATTTTTCAATGAGAACGTGCGTCCCCACTAATCACGTCTCCTTGTCACCTTTGACTTCTTGCACCAAACTCATGGGCAAGTCTTCCGATGAACCCCAAATTAAGCATTAGATTCTCCTCAACGAAAACGTCAGAAAACAAATCGCAGAAAAAATCGAGTGTTTCATGGCTCTCTCAGACTGCTGCCGTTGCTTTTTTTTGTTCTTCCACTAAAATTAAGGGGTCAGAACAGTGTTTGTGAAATTTCTTGGTAGAGTCGCATATATCAGGTTTCACGCACCGATCAAATGGACCTAAAAACTTAAGTTAATGGAAAAATATGGACAATCCACTTATATTTCAACACTCCCACTTATATGCAACCGCATATAAGATGCAAACGTGGAAATAAAAGAGCGGAGGGCTTAAATAATGCCTCTGTCAAGATTCGGACTCATCACATCATATCTGTTTTATTCATATCCACCGTGTTTTGGTTTTCCATGTTCCATTAGTCGTGATTTCATTTATTTCCATCATTATTACATAGTCAAGCGGCATGGGCAAATAATGAATCTTGATGTCAGACATTTGGACCTCATCTTGATCACCGTCCCTTCAGAGTAAATTGTAGGGTACTACCCTCTCAGTCTCTCTCACACACACAAACAAAAGAATAATTATACTGAACCGTTGATCTCTCGCTCTGTTCATCAGTACGGTTGGTACTGATATTGTTGCTGCGATCAAGCAAATGAGGAGTATGATTGTTATTGACATTGTTTTTTTTTTCAGAAGGTAAGAAAGTAATCACTGCTACAGCCATGACTGAACAATTAGTAGGAAGAAGCTAGCCGATTTATACTGTACCTAAGAGTAGAATTTAAGTATTACCAGTTCCGTCCTCTTTGATCTTGGGAAGCATCACCCCCAACTGGGAGGCAGAGACTAGTTAAATCACAGTCACAGCACATGATTCACAGACCATATGACCAAATTAAATATATATACTTGATCCCTCCCCAATCAGTGTGAGTAACTTTGTTAATCTCCACTTGAACAAGGATGGGAGACATCAGCCTCGGCAACGTAAACATAGACAAAGGGAAGCCAAGTCAGTACCCACTCCTAATCTCCTATGCAATCTCTTCTGTATTCTTACTGGTCTCATGGATTTACGAGGCACTGCAAAGAAAGATTGCCATGCATATCTCTTGGTCTCTCAGGAATCATATGCCAAGTCATATCAATGACAAATTCCTTTGGGCACATGCCTCAACAGTACAACAAAGAGAAACATCTCTCATCACAAATTGTCAAGAGCGTCAAGCCCTTGACTGGCAGGACCGCGGCTACGAAGCTCGTAGCCGTCGGCCGTCTTCTCCGGTGAGGTTATACCCCTCTACCGTAGGCTTAGGTTTTAGAAAAGAGACAGG
>Ga0182004_10002612_pt1 | contig 14103 bp, 10 predicted proteins | sample Sormic07211540_1_FD_120479 | JGI IMG/M metagenome (GOLD analysis project Ga0182004, IMG submission 120479) | Endophyte microbial communities from Sorghum bicolor roots, Mead, Nebraska, USA - 072115-40_1 MetaG | ecosystem: Host-associated > Plants > Roots > Unclassified | place: USA: Nebraska...
AGAACTGATCTACGCTCTAACTTAACCTAGATAGATAGGTAGGTGTAAATAGGAAAGATGGTAGAATTGAATAAGAACAATATTAAAGGTAAGATAACAATGGGTGATAATATGGGAATAGAGTGTAGAGCAATCTAGTATATGGGTGATGGTAGGAGAATAGAGAGGATAACTAGGGTTTCTCTACTTCAAAGGGGTATGTCTATGTCTGGGACAAACCATGTGATAAGAATACACCACAAAGGATGCTTATCCATAGGATGATAAACCCTACCAGTCATGCTAACGGGAGGTGCACTACAGAGGACCAACGTAGCTGTCACCTACGCGGCCTACCACACGATCCGGCTAGACATGGGATATCCACAAGTAATCTAGGTCTAAGCACCACGCTTACACCTATACTACAACTCTAACCTATAGGGTCCTATAGATTAAAGTACTCGAAAGAGTTGCAAACTAGATCATACATCGATAGTAATTGCATAATAAAATATAAATAGATTACCAGAGTCATCCCATGAGCAAGCTTGATTAGAGCTTGATCATGGCAAAGTACAACCGGAGGAAGAACCGACAGGCCGGCCTCTCCTCCAATCCTCCCTCGCTCTCCATCTCACTATTATCTGGATCTACTCTAGTTTAGAGAAGAGAGGAGAGCTCTCATCTCCAAACCCTAGCTTTTGCTCTGTCTATGAATAATGAATAGGGATGCCTCCTCCAGGGGCCAGGGGCCCTACTTATATAGCCCCCTCAAATGAACGTGGGCCGTCGAATCAAATCGACCTTAATCGTATAGTTTTCCTTGATCCTCAAAGGCGGTGGAGCATAATCCTCGAGGCGGAGCCTGATTGGTTCCTGTAGCAGGGCGGGCTCCCTAGGGGGGAGGGCGGGCGCCCTACCCCCGGGCCCACTCGGCCTTCCGTTCATTCCCGTGGCTTCTAGAGTCTTCTAGATGATAGAAAATTGCCGCACACGTTAATATCTCTATGTAAACTCGACGTGTGGGCCTTTCCACCATATTTCCTGATAACCCCCTGCAGATATAGACAAACACCAAAACTCATGGAATTCTGTGAGATAAAACCCTAAGTCTTGGTGTTGGTTGCATTTGGATCCTTTTCTTTATTTATTTGATGATTAAATTTGATACTTAAGGACCGTCAACACTCCTCTCACCCATGATTCTTCATCTGCGAGCTCATGAACACCCTCCATATGCTACCCCCTTGGGTTGAACAGGGCACGATACTCCTCAGTAGACATGCATGCAGCACTACGGGTACGGGGCGGCTTCTACAAAAAGTTTTTAGACATAGATCAGATAGATGCAATAATTTTTCAATAGAATAAGATTGAGAAGCATAAAAAAATAAAACTTTTAGCAAATAACAAGGCCATAGTGGGAAGCATGAAACACGTAAAGTAAACGACCCAAATAATTTTTGTTGAAATTAAAATTTATCATAAGTTTAGTAACATGTTTTTAAGTTGTACAATCTCTGTAGAGTGTTAAAAACTCGTATACTAGCCATGCTCACGGTCAAGAGCGACCTCGGAGATTCTTATATTAAAGATGATGATGATTATTAAGTTATTATGTTCATTTGATTATCGTTTACTTTGGATTAATTATGCTTACATTTAATCATGTGGTTATGGGATTTATTTCGCTACCTTAGCACTTGCTACTTAAATATGAACATGTTATCCACATATAAAAGCTAAATGCAGTTAAATCAGTGTCAGCTATTTGAGCCTCATGTACCCCTAGTTATACTTGTTGAGTACGATATGTGCTCACTCTTGCAATTTCCCAACACTTCAGGTTATGCAAATGATGATGATTGGATTGAGGATTATCGATATGAGTACTAGGTTTGGTGTCAACTAGTCAACAGTTGTCCCTGTGTGATGCTTCCGTCGAGAGAGTTTATTCATCATATTTATCTTTATTGTATAAGACTATGTGATTATTATTATTCCGCTATGTAATAAACATTGTGATGATACTCTTGAGATTTGTCTACTTATATGTGCGACAGTTTCTGGGGTGCACATGAGTTTTTTATGCATCCTATTTTGTTCTTGAAATTCATCTTCAAGCTCTGTGTTGCAACCTTGCCTCCGCCAACTCCCAGTCCTTGATGTAGGTCAGCCACTCCACCGTCTCTGGCTTCAACCTCCTCCGCCGCTCCTCGATGATCCTACCAGTCATACTAAATGTTAATTCTGAAGATATGGTAGACACAGGAATAGTTAAAACATCTTTAGCCATGATGGACAACACTAGATATGTTAGTTTGTGCTCATGCCACCATCTCGAGATGTCAAATGAATCATCCAACTGGCTAACAATGTCACAGTCCAAGTATGAGACAAGTTCAGAAGCATTAGAAGCTGTAGAAGTAGCAGCATGCAGCAAAGCAGTAGCAGATGTATCTCTAGACAGATTAAGAGTAGAATGTAGCAGTGAAGTACCCCCACCAGAAGAACTAGAATCATCATCATATATTTCATCCTAGGCAGACCTTTTCTTACCAGACAGGTTTCAAGGGACAGTCCTCCTCAACCTAACAACTCCATATTTCTCTTCATGCTTATTGTAAACATCAGTAAGCCTAGCTCTAGTGCCAACATGGTAAACATTATATTCTATATTGGTTAGGTTCATCAACTTCCTCAACACTTTTGAAAACCCCATCATTTTTTCTTTAGGGTCCAAGATGAATGCAAAAGAATAGAGAAAAGGTATGTCCCTCCAATATTTATTGTATTTATCTACCATAGGTTGAACCACATTTCTTAAGTGAATGTCATTAGCATAATATTTCAGGTGTATAGCAATCTTAATTAGATAATGAATCATAAGTGGAGATGTAGGACAGTAAACACTAGACAAGGCAACAGTAGCATCATAGAATAGTGCAAGAAACTTAAATACTTTTTCAGCAACAACACAATATTCTTCAGTTAGAATCAATTCACCTTCCTCACCTCTAGGATAATTGGCATGTATGAAAGTAGTGAAAGGATCCTTGTGAGGAAACAAAGTCTTAAGTATGAGATATGTAGAGTTCCACCTTACATCCATGTCCAACTGAAACTTTCTAGGCCTATAACTAGAAGCAATGCAATAGTTCTTATATGCTACAATTCTCTAGTCAGATGAGTTTAGAAATGATATTGCAGTTCTAAAAACTTCAATCAAAGATTTAAGATAATCAAGTGCCTCCTTAACAATCAGGTTTATTATATGGCATGCACAATGCTGATGCAAGAACATAGTACTAACAACAGATTCATGATGTCTTGGATCCTCTGCAGCAACCTCAAGACCAAGATATTTAGACAAAATAGGCCTTTTTTGGTCATGGTAGAGAGGTCTTGGATAGCTTTACCATTCTCTTTCTATGACTCCTAGATAGCCTCACACTCTGTGGACCACTCGTCTTACTTCTTCGCATGTTGTTCTTTGAGCCGAGTGCTTTTGGCATTCAAATTATGCTTGACCTCTTCAGTTTGAGCATCAAGCTTCTTGGCCATACACTCCTTGAAGGCCTGCTCAATAAACAAATTCACCCATGAATTCATCAAGACTTAAAGATATCATACATAGTTGTCTAGATATTACCTTGAACTTTTCATCAAGGGTAGTTTCCCTAGCCATGAACGTGGCCCCTGATGAAGTTAACTCAGCTAGTTGGTGCTGAGGATCACATTGCTACTATGATAAGTGTGCTTCCTTTTGATGCACCAAGGCTGTTATACCTTGAGTCTAAAGTAGTATTGTTTTTCTATTAAGTTGAGAAAACTTCTATGAATAACTAGGTTTATGTGTAACATGGACACTAATTAAATACATTCAATTTTAAATCTATATGTGCTACATATAAGAATATCATTGCATGGACATCTATTCCTTTTCAAGATGAACATAACTATTCATCTTATTGTATTTCTACTATTGGTTTGTGAGCTGGTTGAACCCAAGGTGAAATGAAAGTGAATATTTAAGGTACTAAGTTACTGAGATTAACTCTAATTCTTGCTCTTTTGTGTTAACTAATTATTATGAGCACTTATAGCCTTTCATAGAAAGACCACTAGTGGTTTGTGGCTGATCAACAAGGAGTCATATGTGATGTAATGAGAAACATTTTTTACCAATTTAGTTAGTCTTGGATGCATACATAAATCATGAAGGTCTAAAGGAAACATGCAATTCATATCTTCTCAGGTCATTTAGAACAACTCAAGAAAAGAGGGAAGACCAAACCATCCACAAACTAACATAGTTGTAAATTGCCAATTAACAAAGTTACTTACATTGGCATGCATTTGGTATATCTGTACCAAATACAACTATTGCATACCATATCACAAGAAAAGATATGCATATATTACAAGATTTGAAATGTTCATGATCATTTATGTTGCGATAACTCATCAAGATGTTTGAATAAAAAATATATATCGCACATGTGAGATGAAGCATTAATTGCAATCATTAGACTTCCCCATTAACGATGTAGTCAACTAATAGTAGCTAAACCAGTTGCTGGTATCATTCTATCTTGTGTGCGTAGGAATGACTTTAGTGGCGGTATGGCCATGCATGACCACACATGTCACCCAATCAATGGCTACATACATGGGCGCACATTGGTCTACCTTGAAACCTACCAAACCAGACTACACTAGTGTGTCTCTACCTTTTCTACTCTCAAGTTTGTGCTCTACATAGGAAAACTGTTGGCGTTGACAAGTTGACAATGTGTATATGGAGCTTATAGCAAATTTATAGCACTAAATATTAATGCATTTCAGAAAAAAAGTCGCACAATTAGAGATATATTTTATATATAAGGTGTATACTATTCTTTGACTTTGTTACCAAAATCTCAATTTTCCAATCATAGCAAAGTCAATTCTCTAATTAATCAAAATTAGGAAAAAAAGATTCACATGAAGCCTATAAATACCAGCCTTGGTGTTTGCCATTCTCCACAACCCAACAACCCTTGTTCTTAGCTCAAACTACCAATTGTTGCATAGTACTGAAACACATGGATCCTAAGTTCAAGGGAGAGTGGAGTACCTCTGAGATCGAGATGGTGAAATCTCTCATTGCAAGGGAAAATGCCAACAACAATTGCCCAAGTGATATGAACAAGAAGCACAATCAAATAGTGGATGAGCTCCAAGCATTGTTCCCTAGCAAGGAGAAGTATCAGGTAATCAACTTATACATTGATGTCATGGTGGACATGACGAGAAAATTGCAGAGTAGCAACCAGCATGTGGAAGGAAGTAGCAACCTCATGAATCGACCCTTTGGGGTATTTGTGGGGAATCCATATCCATCCATGGGCAACATGGAAGCATTTGATGGTTATCAACAAGTAGAGATGTCTGGCACGAGGAATGTGAAGGAGACTCCACGAAGGAAGCCCACTCCACGGAAGGAGAGCCAACACAGTGGGAGGTTTTGGACCATAGACGAGCATAGGTTAGTTATTTGCTAAATCCTTAAAGCATCTCACACATATTTTCAATACTTGTCACATGACGTTAGTACCCTTATTTAGCATAGGTTATGAGGCATTATTATGATGAGGTGCTTATATATTATTTTTGTTTTACTAATCTTGAATATGTATGGAGATGGAATCTAAATTTCTATCTAATTAGTTAACTTCAAACTCTACCTCATTGTAGGCAATTCCTCCGTGGTCTACATGTGTACGGTCGTGGAAATTGGAAGAACATCTCTATCAACTTTGTTACCACCAAAACCCCAGTGCAAGTTTCCAGCCATGCTCAAAAGTACTTCCTTAGGAAAGAAAATCGCACCAAGAAGCAGCGTTATAGCATCAATGACATTGGACTTTATGATGTTGAGCCCTTGCCGCAGAAAAATACTTCTATCTCGGAGGGGACCGCCTTTGGTGGAGGAGTCTACAACACAAATCAGTATAGCTTTGGTGGACATACTACTTCCATGAACAATGTCCAGGCTTGGTCACCATTCTCATACCACACTGGCCATAGAAGTAGAAGCAATAGCCAGATGGGCACCTTGGCTATTGGCCAGCAACAAGAGCAGATGGGAACTGGTATTTCTTTAGTGGCTCCTACTATGGAAGCAAATGGAGGCCAATTGGACTGGACTAGTGATCAGTTGGGAGATCTTCTTGATACTCAGTGGATGATGAATGCAGACATGAACTAGGTTTTATACATCATCTAGTATGCCAAGTTCCTTTGTGGCCTATTTGTTCATCCTATATATGTGGGTTAAGAATCATAGTATTCTCTTATGCTAAGTGTGAGCAGCTTTGCTGTAATGAAATATTGTATTCTCATCCTATACTTCCAAATATATGTGTCTTGTTTCATTGTTGTGTTTACTTAGTTTGGTGTATTGGCTATGTCAGAGTCAACATTGCATTGAGCTTATTTATTTATTCTCAATTAGAGATTGAATTTTATTAATTACCCTATTTTATACTATTTCATTTTTAATGGTTGGTCGTGGCACTTATAATTGTTGAATCCAGCGATGATCTTCACATAGTACTTAACCACATGGATCCCAATTTCAATGGGAGTAGAGTGCCTCTAAGATCAAGATGGTGAAATCTCTCATTCCAAGGGACAATGCCGTAAACAATTGTGTTAGTGATATGAATAATAAGCACAATCAAATTGTGGATGAGTGTAAGAAAAATGGCCCTAGGCCCATTTTGTTTGGATTTTGGTGTTTGATGATCAACACAACCAAGTTGGACTAATGTATTTGCAAGTGTTTATTTTATAGTGCAATAGGATGCAAACATGAATTGGACCAAGATTGGAACATGAAGAATATGACCAACATTCAAACAAAGACAAATAGGATGTGTGATCAACCTAGAAGTCAAGCAAGGAGTCCAAGACATGAAGATGAGGAAGCCTGAACGAAGACATGCAAAGAAACAGAAGTGGGCAGTTGCTACTAGAAAAAGAGGTGGCACTCAACATAGTGGTGTGCACCGCCTTGGTCGCCGCCAGGGCGTGGCAGTGCACCACTAGGGGGTGGCGCTACCACTGCCCTATTTTTCTAGAGGGCGGCCAAAATGGGATTGGGCACCGGGCAGCAAATAAAAGCAACACTTTCATTACTAAAATATATTTCATCACTATGGTAAGGATAGATTTCATCATAATGTTTTTATTGAACCAAGAAGGGTCACTATGAAATATAAACTAAGTTTATTATAGCAACTAAAAACATCACCTTTATTACTAAGTGTGGTGGAAATAGTGAAGATGTGCTACTAATCCTATCCCTTCAAGCAAGCATCCAAAGCAAGCACCTAGAAAGATAAAGGGGGTGAGAATAAATCTCAGCAAGCAAACTGCCTAAACATGTTATTTAAACTACAAGTTCATTAGACATTGATTTAAATAAATAATAAATAAAGGTTCATGATAAGAATATTTTTCCAATAAATTTTCCATAAACATGTAATGAGCATAATATACAATAATTAAATGATATCCACATATGAATAACACAATACTCCTCAAATGAATAAAAATAATACTCCACATATCTTCTTCATGCCAAAATAAAACTTCAACACAAATAAACCTCAAAGTGTGAATGCAATGCATATGCATGTCCACTGTCTCCATTCTTCACACCACATGAAAGGAATGCATATGTAATACAAATAGCATGCTCTTTTGCACCCTTACCCCTCCACGGGACACTATAAGAGTGTGCATCATACCCTCCACGGGACACTATATGATGATTGTTGATGGTGGATATACTATAGATATTCACACTCAAAACACCATCAACATGTCTCGGACTCAAGGAAGAATAGCATAACATGAACATATTTTATCCATAACTGGTTCCACTTGTACTCTTAGCCTTTGATTATAAGAAACAAGAAAATGCACCTTGGAAGGACCCAATGAGGGGGTCGGGCGACCCCATCATGGTCCCGCCAAAAGTTGAGCTTCGAAGTACAATCCATGTGAAGACCCCTTGAGTCAATTTCCACCCTCAGATCAACTTCTAATGGTAAAAGATCATTGCACATGGATCCATGGGCCCACAACTATGCAAGCAAACAAATATTTGAAAAATGGTGGAGCCACTTCACATGACAACTGGGGTCACCTGTAGAAGACCCTGGCTGGCCCACTTGCCATAGAGGGATTGGGCGAACCCTCCTAGTGCCCAGCCAGGTTAGTTGGCTCCCCATCGACTCAAGCACAACTTCCACATGTCCAAATTACCTTGGCAATCCATCTATGGCAGTTACTAAGTTGGTTCATCCAAGGGTGGAGAGACATGGAGCACATGGATCGCTAACATGGCAGCCCCTCTCCCTCCTCTATAAATAGAGGCTGCCTCCACCCTTGAGAGGCATCCCTGGAAGAGACCAAAGCTTCAAGTCTCTCAATCCTTCAAGGATCAAGTAGTGTAGTAGTAGTTAGTCTAGAGTGGGAGATAGAGTTGAGTCGAGCGAAGCTTGGGGTCTCCAGAGTCGTCTTCTTGAGAGTCTGGTAATGCTCTTGTATCTTTCCTTTGTCAGACTTTTCCTTTATTAATATAATATTCTTGCTTTACTTAACTTAGTATTTACTTAGTACAAGTCTATCTTTATAGCCTTGTTGTGTGTTTGTCTTAGTAATATTAGTTGACTTAGTTGGATTGGTTTCCTGTAACCAACTCCTTGTGTGTGTTTCATCGTCCTATCTTGCATAGGAGCTTTAGCTATCTATGCGGTAGTTAGAGTCGTGAGAGTTAGTGTAAGCATGGTGCTTAGACTAAGGCTCACCTTTGATGGTCGCTGGTTTAGACGGACAGTAGGAGCGCACTGGCAAGACGTGACAGGTCGTGCTCGGCATTAGGATCTCCTCACGTATAAACTAGTTCTTAAAAGGCAAGGCATCCATAAGAGTTTAGTCGCTTTAGCAGGGGTTCTGTCTGTTGTTTTCTCAGCTATCCCCCTCACACAAGTAGTAAGGCGTCAGTCTAGTTGAGTCAACAGTCTATTAGGATCAAGTACACAGAAGTAAAGTAGGATACATAGGAGTCCTTTACTCACTCATTGTCCTCCCACCTAGCTAATTCTCTACGAGTTATCTTTAGATTAGATTCTGTGCTACCTTACTTATCTACCCTTCCTATCAATCACTTACCCCATCTTCACTAGTTGATACTAGATCATAGTAGACATAACGATCTCTCTTCTCTTTTATTAAACATTCCTAGCATTGCTTTCCCTTGGGATAAAATAACTTGGATGCTCATCCTTGGTGAAGTGCTACATCAGCATATTCTGTGTGCTTGTGGAATAATTCAATAGACATTAAGATTTGCCAACAATGATGTACAGGTATAAGTCATGGCTATGAAAGGTCCTAAATAGCTAGAGAGGCATGAATAGCCTATAAAAAATTCTACAAAAACACTAGAGCAAGAGGTAAGAAATCTAAAAGGCGAAATGCAATTTTGCTCTAGCTCTACAAGGGTTGCAAGCCACCTACAACAACAATTCTAGTTGCTATTATCACTAGGCATAAACAAAGGCTAAGTCACTGCTCTCTACAACTAGTGAACAAGCAAGGAAAAATAAAACAACAACTTATAGATAGGTACAACTGGTTCCAACTAACTGCAACTAGTTTCAACCAAGTTAAACAACTAGCAAAACAAACTGATTGCAACTAGTTACAACTAGTTCCAACTAAGAGCAATTGGTTACAGCTAGATGCAACTAAGAACCACTAGTTACAACTAGTTTGCAAGAGTATAAAGAGGTGAGTGATAATTATACGTCCGTGTAGGGGAAGAATCAATCATAAAATGAATTCCAATACAATCATCAGGAGAATACCAATGGACAAACGAAGCAATTTTTCTCCTAAGGTTCATGTGCTTGCCGGCATGCTAGTCACTGTTGTATCAACCAACACTTGGTGGTTTGGTGGCTAAGAGGTGTTACACGAACCTCGTCCATACGTTGGACACCGCAAGAACCTACCCACAAGTGAGGTAGCTCAATGACACGAGCAATCCACTAGAGTACCTTTTACGATCTTCCGGATGGAAAAGGTCAAGAACCCCTCAGAAATATATCCTTGATTGTGGCGGACACAATCACCAAATCCCCTCACCAATCAACAAATCCACAACCATCTAGGTGACAATAATCACCAAGAGTAATAGGAAATCCACAATCACAAGAATCACCTAGTGCCACCAAAAATGCAATCACAAATGCACACATTAGGGTTTCCCTCAATCCACTCTCAAAATAAACCATGAGCTAGGAGAGGGAGAGGAAAGGAAGGAGATCCACTTGAAGCTCTTAGATCAATCACTAGAGTCTGATCTCTCACTAGATTGAAGCACAAATCATTGGGAGTGAGAGAGGAGAAGGAGAGTTTGTTCTTCTTTGTTCTTGGTGCATAGGATGCAAGGGTGGGAAGGAACCAAAGAGGGAGAAGGAAGGGGGAAGCGCTGCCTTAATTCTGCAGCAAAGCATCCAAGCCCCAATGGGTAGAACCCATCACAATGGCTCATTGCACGATGGCTAGGAACCATAGCGCCTCTGCAAACATGAGTACGGTGCATCCTCTCCTTTCTCTGGAAGCAAACAAATGGACAGGAGAGTCAACTGGCCTCGCATGCACCAGTCCCCTTTCTCACCGTGTGAGCCCCAATTCTAAAAATAGGGACAGCACTTGCATGCACCTCCATGGGCACCAAAAACCAATGGATGCATGCCACAAAGGCTATTCTTGGCATGGGCCCTGCAGCTCCAACTCCTTCCAACTAATTCTAACTAGATGCAACTGCTTCTAGTTGGTTGCAACTTCTTCCAGCTACTTTCAACTCCATGCAATTGCTTTCAACTTATTTCAGCTACTTGCAACTTGAGAAATTCCAGCACCAATTCAAGCCTTTTCAAGTTGCCAACTTCACCAAAATAAATTAGGCACTTAAGTTAGCTTTTCAAGCCTTTTCAAGTTGCCAACTTCACCAAAAAAGGCTTTCTTATGTATCTCACCACGTCACTAAGTGCTATATATATGCAAATGAGACTCACATTTAGTCCACTAGATAACCATTGCAATTAAAGATTTTCCCTCTTTATCTATCCTGAACCCACTCACACTCACTTGATGTCTTGAGTGGCAAAACAAAATGGCCCTATTAAATACTTCCTCCATACCCATATTAGTTGATGTTAGGACATAATTGTGCTTACCAAGGATCACTAATAAGAGGGTATTTTCCCTGTCTACCCTTATTAAATGAGGCTGCGAGTGTAGTTCATACAAGAAATAACAAAGGCTTCATATGGCTAGTGCATTCAGGCTTGTGGTCACAGAGTAGAGGTGCCCGGTTCGATACCTATTTTCCATGGTGCGTGAGAGCTATAAATGCGGCAGAACCCAAGACAGTCCAGGGGTAAAGGGGTCACTGAGTAGCAATTTTGGCCAGGACATCAGTCTTTCTAAAAATAGGTTGTTAGCTTACAACGTCAACTAATATTGGTATGGAGGGAGTATACCTCTACCTTGAGCTTATTCTATTTTTCTCTTTCTTTTTTTTTCAAAGTTGGAGCACATATATATAATCTTTTGGCACTTTATCACCATGACCATTATCTACCTCCACCACTTGGTGTGTACCAACCTATCTTTGTATTTTACTCATGGCAAAGGTTAGGACACTTAGGTTTCACCAATTATCCAACCAAACTAGGGCTTTCAGGCTAGCAAATGGTGACATAACTTCAAATGCAAATGTTATGACATGCATTGTGCATATGAGATACTCCATTCAATGGTTAACTACTCCAACAACGTATTGCAAAATATAACTCTTGTCCAAAACAAAGTATAGCATAAGATCCAAATCTATCAACATACCATAAGTACCAACAATCATCACCAATAAATGTCATAGCCATGCTCACATACATCCACCATTATAAAACATAGCATTTACCTCATGATGATAGACAAATGACAAAAGATTCAACAATGAAGACCATATATAGAGTATTTTAAAGGATAAGTAAGTTCATATTTAGTTATATCATCTTGGTTTAATTCATGTTATCACAAAGTGTAAGTAGAACAAACAAAAAGTCAAGTTGTAGCAATCACTGCTACCTTTACTTGCCACAAAACAACGATGCAACAATGTGAGCTAAGAATGATTCAAAGGAACACCACCTATTCAAAAATCGTCACCCTAGAAAACATACTCATACAAACATCCACAAATGACAAATAAAATGATTCTACGGCTTGCGGTATCGCTTCCCTCAAAATAGCAACTAAACAACCAACCAACAGCAGCAACCCTGCTTCACATTTTTGGCGCGGATAAATTACATGTTCAAAAATTATGAACCTTCTATAGAAGGTGTAAAACACCATTACCTACAACTTTGAAATCTAGCATTTGATATCTCCAAGATAGCATAAAGAACCTCTGAACTTAACTGAATATTTCTGATGACCAAAACAGGGCAACAAACTCTAAAATACATAACTACAGTTATACTCGTCCAAAAAATATAATCATTACCAATCTGGAAGGACTATAAAACATTATAAAACTTTTATGTTATAACCTTTGGATTTTAAGAAAAATAAGATACCCAAAACAATCCAACAAACTAACTGAACTTTTTGGACAACAGAAAAACAACAGCTGACAAAAACATGCACAATTGGAGATGTACTGATCCAACATTTATGGTCTTTAACAATATGAAAATCCTATTAAATGACCTATATATAACTTTTATATAGATCACTTCACGACATTATGGACTTAAGATATCTTAAAAGAAAATACAACTAAACAGAAGTCTAACAGCACAAATGCATCCCCAAACAATGATTATAACTCCTAAACCAGAATAGCTAGAAAGGTGATCTCTATGCCAAAGGAATGGTATTGAAGTCTGCTACTGAAATAGAATTTTTCTATGATTTTTGAGCACATAAAAACAGCCTACAGCACATACACAACAATTGCACAATCTGAAATAAACAGCAAAGCTTAACTACGAGATTAGAACCCTAACCTGTCAATTATTCGACGAAATTCAGTAAAACATAGCATTGAATCCAATAAAAACAGTGGGGAAAAGCAAAATCTTACCCCCATATAAAAAACTATGAAGAACCACAAAGATGCTCTTCTATTTCTCTTATCTCTCATAGTGATTCCCGTTGCTACACCTTTCATTGATTCAATCTACTCGACAAGCGTCATCGCTATCATGGACAGCAAGGGAAAATATGGAATTGAGAAAGAAAGAGAAGGTGTCAAACCATCAAGAAGGATGAACTGATTTGGTGATGAACCACGCTGAAATCCTAATTTCCCTCCCTCTTCTCGGTCTTCTCATACTTTTCCATGCGTGAAGGCGACGGTGGCCAAAGGAATGAAAGAATTAGGTTTTATGGGGAAAGGATGAGAAAAGACAGAGGGAAAACACCTGCCTTGGCTTCTGTAGCATCAGGGGGTCTGTAGAGGCCTGGTTTAAATCTAAAAAGTTTTTAGATTTTAACACTGTAGCACTTTTGTTTATATTTGATGATTATTGTCCAATTATAGATTAACTAGGCTCAAAAAACTCATCTCGCAAATTATAGGCAAGCTATGCAATTAGTTATTTTTTTTATCTATATTTAGTGATCCATGCATGTGCCGCAAGATTCGATGTGATGAGAAATCTTAAAAAGTTTTTAGATTTTGGAGTGAACTAAACAAGGCGCCCCCACTGTAACCCATTTAGTATAGTGTTCATCATTTTTTTAGTCATGTATCTTGTGATTGCTATAGTTTCATGATTTGAACTCCAGACCCCCAGATCCATTCTAGAGAACGTTCATTAGAAACTAATCCAGCGAACGATCTCAGCGTCTTCCACGCCGCTGACGTCATCTCAAAATTGCAAACCATTTATTTTAAATTGCTATAACTTCCAAACGGTTTATCCAATTTTCATTCTGTTTGCACCAATGTATTCTTCATGACGAGATGAACAAAACTAGATC
>Ga0182004_10002613_pt1 | contig 14098 bp, 11 predicted proteins | sample Sormic07211540_1_FD_120479 | JGI IMG/M metagenome (GOLD analysis project Ga0182004, IMG submission 120479) | Endophyte microbial communities from Sorghum bicolor roots, Mead, Nebraska, USA - 072115-40_1 MetaG | ecosystem: Host-associated > Plants > Roots > Unclassified | place: USA: Nebraska...
GACGAAAACAAAAACTAATTACACAGTTTAGCTGTAAATCACGAGACGAATCTTTTGATCCTAGTTAGTTCATGATTGGATAATATTTGTCACAAACAAACGAAAGTGCTACAGTACCGAAAAATTTTCACTTTTCAGAACTAAACAAGGCCTAAAACTCATGACACTAGGGTCTTGTTCCTGAAAACCAAAAAAATTTCAAGATTTCCCATCACATCGAATCTTATGGCACATGCATGAAACATTAAATATAGACAAAAATAAAAACTAATTACACAGTTTAGCTGAAAATCACGAGACGAATCTTTTGATCCTAGTTAGTTCATGATTGGATAATATATGTCACAAACAAACGAAAGTGCTACAGTACCGAAAAATTTTCACTTTTTGGAACTAAACAAGGCCTACCAGCTCCACGTGGCGTGACTTGCGCAAAAAATGAAGATGTTGCAACATTCAGGTATTTTGAGGCAATTTCATACTTAAATTATCAGTCACAACAAATCAACTTAGAAATTTAAAAAAAATAAGTGTAACTAGAAATTCAGATGTGAAGCTAGAGTACATGGGGTGTTTAGATACCTCTTACTAAAGTTTAGTCCCCTGTCGTATGGGATGTTTAACAATAATTTAAAATATAAAATATAGACTAGTTATAAAACCAACTCCATAAATCAAGACTAATTTTGCGAGACAATAAATCTATTAAACTTAATTATTTCATAATTTGATAACGTAGTGCTACAGTATATTCAGCAAACCTTAATTAGCTCTTGAATTAACTAATGTCATTTAACATAATATAATATACACTAATTATGCAATCACGTTGCTAGGTGGGAGCCACCTTTATATCCAGCAAGCCAAGCCCGTAGAAAACAAAAATAAAACTCGTTTTCGAGGAGCCAAACTGAGGAAGCTTTTTGCATCCCGTAGAACAGGCTCTACGGCCTTATCTAGATCAAAAAGCTTTTGGATTTAAACACTATAACACATTCTTTTGTATTTGATAATTATTATTTAACTATAAACTAATTAAATTTAAAAGATTTATCTCGTAAATAACAGATAAACTATATAATTAATATTTTTTTATTTATATTTAATGTTTTATATATGTATCTATAATGAGAAATATTAAAATGTTTTTAGATTTTAAATAAAACTAAACAAGACCTACGTATGCATACTGTCACACTGACGCACACGCACTCAGCCCCGCCTCAGGAATGAAAGGCCACGTGTCGATGTGTTTGAAAAATCTATTACCATATAAGGCCTCGTTTAGTTCGAAAAAATTTGAGAAATCGACACCGTAGCACTTTCAATCATGGAGTAACTAAACTTAAAAGATTTATCTCGTGATTTACAGGTAACTGTGCAATTAGTTTTTATTTTTATCTACATTTAGAGCTCTATGCATGTGCCACAAAATTCGATGTGACGGGAAATTTTGAAAAGTTTTTGGTTTTTGGGGTGAACTAAACAAGGCCTTAGTCAATATGGACTCATAGGCCTTGTTTAGATCCAAAAACTTTTTGGATTTTGATACTGTAGCACTTTTGTTTTTATTTGACAAATATTGTCCAATCATGGAGTAACTAGGCTTAAAAGATTCGTATCGTGATTTACATGTAAACTGTGCAATTAATTATCTTTTTTATCTATATATAATGTTTTATACAAGTGCCGCAAGATTCGATGTGATGGGAAATCTTGTAAAGTTTTGGATTTTTAGGTGCATCTAGCCTAAGTCCTTTCTGCGTGGTGCTCGTATTTGGCCACCGTGACTAAGTAGATACAATGTTTAGTTTTGTCCTATGAAAATATGTCGCATGAGACAAAATGTGTAAGGCAAAAATTGCTATCATATTTATTGTATATAAATATGTTTTACTAGTCTTAGTTTTTCTTATTAAATCTTAATTACCTCTTAAATGCACAATGTCATTTAATATATACAATATATACTAATTATGCAACAATGTTGTTAGCTGGGAGCGACCTCATGTCCAGCAAGCCAGGCCCGCAAAAAACAAAAATAAAACTCGTTTTCGACGAGCCAAGCTAAGGAAAGCTTTTTCATCCCAGCTGAGCATTCTTATTTTTGCAAAAAAAGTTTTTAAAAAAACTATCCAATTGCATTTTAGTTAACTTGACATATTCCTAGCCAGATTTGGCATATATGTCAACCGTGTATTGCGCTTGCCATTATATAGCCCCGCGCTGCCACCGCCGTTTTCTTCTCGCGAAAAGTTGAAGGCTACGATCTTTCAGTTCTAGACATCGCTGGACAATGCCGGCTTGATGGAGTCGTCGGCGACATGGATTCCGTCTAGGACGATAACATATTGATGATGCTATAGAGTATAGCAACCCCCGGCGGCGATTTAGCCCGACCTAGCTGAAGTCGTCTCTGTCGCCCTAATCTTCCAGTATGCTAGCTACATTCCAAGAAGCCCTTGCGGCTGCAAGCTGCAAGCAGTCTCTGTCACTTTGATCCATTCTCTTCCTTCAAGTGCACACACGACCGGGAATGGAAGGCGGCGGCATTAGGAATAGCGCGCGAAGAAATATGCGCGACCGAGTCGACAGCGTGAAGAAAAATTTCGCCTGAAAAAATAACCGATGGGTTCATACTTTGGGTTTTGCCAACTCAATTTTGCCAAACCATTAGAGATAACTTTTTTTTCTTCTTTCCATATTGATTTAAGACTTGGCAAACTCTATGTTTTGCCAAAGATAAAATACAAAACCGTTGGAAATGCTCATGCTCATGTCTTTACCCAAACAAGTGAAAACTGAATTCCGTCAGCCTCAGTCAAATGAGCCCCTCACTGGAGTTCAAGCGAACAGGGCCATAGACAGACTCGTCACGGTCCTTAATAAATCTATCTTTTGAGCCTAGTTAATCTATAATTAAATAATAATTATTAAATACAAATAAAATGTTATATTAGCTAAAACTAAAATTTTCACCAACTAAACAGCCCCTACGTATGCATACTGACACACAACACACACACCCCCCCAACCCCCAATCTCATGGATGGAAGGTTTACGTGTCGATGAGTATATGAGTGGCATGAACAAAAAATAATCAGTTCCATATCTTAGAGCCTAGTCAAGATACGCAGTCAAAAGTCAAAATACATGCAAGATAATATGATATCATAATAATAATATTATATGCTTCCACCCTAATTATTCCAATATATATATATATATATATATATATATATGCTAACTAAAAAAAATGTTTAAGATAGTAGTAGATTACAAATTCTGCTAGAGCCTACAGCTAAAGGCGACAGCGGTCAGAGTCAAGAGAGATGCAGCTCACCAGTCACCACTCACCACACAGCACGCAGCCGCGACAATGGAGGATTCCGGCGCCTGCTGGCCCCTACTGCTCCTACCACTTGCAGCCTCACTCCTCTTCTTGCTCTACTGCCGCATCCATGGCGGCCGCAAGAACTCAGCGCCCGGCAGTGAGGGCAACAACGGCCGGCTCCCTCCCGGCCCGCCGACGCTGCTCTTCCTGGCCAAGTTCCTGTCCCTCCGGCGCTCCGTCTTTGACCTGGGCCCGCTCCTCCGGGAGCTGCACGCGCGGCACGGCCCCGTCATCTCGCTCCGCCTCCTCTTCGCCACGCACGTCTTCGTCGCCGACCGCCGCCTGGCGCACCGCGCGCTCGTCCACGGAGGCGCCACCTTCGCCGACCGCCCGCCGGTCGTCGAGCCGGAGGGCCTGTTCAGCGCCGGCGGCCGCGACATCAACACCTCCCCGTATGGCCCGTACTGGCGCCTCGTCCGCCGCAACCTCGCCACGGAGGCGCTGCATCGTGGCCGCGTCGGCCTCTTCGAGCCGGCCAGGAGGTCGGCGTGCGACGCCCTCGTCACCAGCCTCAGCGCCAGCGCCGCCGCCGACGAGACGGCCACGCTGAGGCCGTTCCTGCGGCGCGCCATGTTCCAGCTGCTGGCGCACATGTGCTTCGGCGCGCAGCTAGGCCGGGAGGTGCTCGACGAGATCGAGGAGCTGCAGCACCGCATGATCCTGTCCTACACCACCTTTCCTATCTTCGCCGTCTTCCCGGCGGTCACCAAGAGGCTGTTCCGCAAGCGGTGGGCGGCGTACGTCGCTCTGGCGCGGAGGATGGACGAGGTGTTCGTTCCGCTGATCCACGCCACGCGTGGCGGCGGCGGCGACGACCCGCCATGCTACGCGGACTCGCTCCGCACGCTGCGCGTGGCCGAGGAGGGCGACCGGCCGCTCACGGACGCCGAGATGACGAGCCTGTGCACCGAGTTCCTGACCGGCGGCACGGACACGACGGTGACGGTGGTGGAGTGGATCATGGCGGAGCTGGTGAACCACCCCGACGTCCAGGCCAAGGTGCACGACGAGGTGAAGAACGCACCGGACGGCGACCTCCAGCTCCAGGCGATGCCGATGCCGTACCTCAAGGCCGTCGTGCTGGAGGGCCTGCGGCTGCACCCGCCGGGCCACTTCGTCCTGCCGCACGGCGTGCGAGGCGACGCGGAGATCGGCGGCTACACTGTGCCTAAAGGCGCGCAGGTGAACTTCCTGGTGGCGGAGATGGGCCGCGACGAGACGGTGTGGACGGCGGCGCGCGAGTTCCGGCCGGAGAGGTTCGTGGACGGCGGCGAGGGGTGCGACGTCGACATCACGGGGACCAAGGAGATCAAGATGATGCCTTTCGGCGTCGGGCGGCGCATGTGCCCCGGGTACGCGCTGGGCATGCACCACGCCGAGTACTTCGTGGCGAGGTTGGTGCGGGACCTGGAGTGGCTGCCGCCGGCGGATGGCGAGGTCGTCGACATGGCGGAGCTGATGGAGTTCACCACCGTCATGAAACACCCGCTCCGAGCTCGCGTCGTGCCAAGGAACTGATCGAACACTTGAAGGTCACAACTGGAGGAACCAATTAGACTCTGCTTTGTCAGACTTGTGTGCTTTTCCCTCCTCTAGCTTGAGTTTATCTGTTGAATATGTCAGCCCTTCAACAGTGCTCGAACAGTACTTCAGTCATAAATTATCAACCAAGCGAACATGCTCTGTGTGGCAGGTTGATATGTTACATCTCTTCTTTAAAATGGTATTTTGTATACTTTTTATCATTCCTTTATTGGTGATTTTGTTTTTAGTGTGAAAAATATTGCTATTGCTTCAGTCTTTATGTACTCTGCTTCCTGAAAAATTGGATTATCAGCATGTTTCTGTTCTGTTACTGGTTGCAAGGTATTTTCCGAAACCAGATGTCTATGTAGGAAAGGGGGAAAATACTGTGTGTATCGTTCTTTAGGATGATGTCCTAACATACTAGTATTGTACTGCGATGGGGTTTAGAAGATTACAAATTAGATTTCCCATCCAATCCACAAATATACTAGGGGGGGAAAAACATAACACTGGATCCATGGTCATATAAGTAAGCACAAATCAATTGGGCAACTTTCACATGAATTTTTTCCAGATCTTGTGACAGTTGATCAACTTCTCGAGGCATCCGTGCAAAATTTTGACACTCTAAAAAACACCCTCATGCTTCATACTTACAGTACGGTGCATAGGTAGAATTTTATACTGTATAACGTCAAAAATGAAGTTAGCTTTAGCAAATGGTACATGCTAACATGCATCATTTCTCATCTCGCTTAAATCGTCACAAAAACTTCTAGGATGGAGGGATGAAGGGAATAATCAGTATTACATCACCTATGCATAGGAGTAATGCAGTCACCTTGGCAAGCATAAAGCAATTGTAGCAATAGCCTCCAGTATTACTAAGGAAGACAGCAGCTACCTGTAACAACCTCCCGTATTACGGGTGTGCCAAACAAAATTATACAAGACACAAAAGATCTTTGAGCTGTAATGTTCCGTGCTTTCATAGCTTCATCAGATCAATGTTGCCTCTAAACCATATCACGAACTGCAAATTGCAGCTACTATCTTGTGGCCTATACGATCACTAGTTACGATCACCAAATTCCTTGCAGTTATTCCATTATCAATCTCAAATCTAGTGCTTTGGAAAACTATCTGTCACACCATTTCTGCTTACCTAGCCAACCTAAAGCATGGTGTTCCGGAAAGCTGAAACTAGTCTTGGTGATAACAGCAGGACAAATGCCAAGATCGAGCCAAAGAACATCTTGGTCAGGTAATGCATCAGGTCCATGCTGGAATCAGTGTCTCCAGGCTTTCTGGTTGCTAGTGCTGAAGCAGAGGGCAGGGCTTCGACTACAGCATCTGCAAGGTCGGAGATGAATGTTGAAGTACATCCAAGAGCAGGAACCCGACCCCAGTTCTTAATGCCTGATTCTAGAGCCAACTCCTTGTACTCCATGTCGATTTCTTCCAATGTCTCAATGTGCTCGCTCACAAAGCTGTATTTGTCATAAATGGCTCAGATTACAGGCAATAAAGGGTGGTATGAAAACATCAGTAATCACAGCAACATACTCTTGACTAGTAAAAGAGTAAAGCAGATACTAGCATAACGTAAAACCCCATTAAGACATTCATGGATTGTAAAAACTAAGATCTCAGATTGTGTAGTTGTGTTCTATGAACCAGTTTTATCATGCAAAAGATCCATTTAAGGAACGCATCTAATTCTAAAATTATTTGAAATAAGATCTTCATTCATTAATACAATTATACAAGGGAACATGCAAGCTTTTGCAAACAGATAATATGCACATATATGTTATAACATTAAATTCATATTTCATAAGGCTTTCAGACGTTCAAGATTGCACCAGAGGTACGAATGTCATAAATACAAACAAAAATGACGAGCCAACATGCATCATGAAAATGCATGCGATAAACTAGACCCAAGGAAAAAAAGATCATATAGAAGCTACATGTTCCTTACCTCATTTGTACCCCCAAAAAAGGAGAATTACGAGATGGCCAGAAATGCTAAACTTGATTACCTTACTGGAACAGCCAGGAGGCTCTTCACACCCTTTTGACCAAGTTCTACTAAAACTTCATCAGTATATGGCTTCAGCCATTGAACTGGCCCCACCCGACTCTGCATGTACAATAAATGTTAACACTAGTAAATGGTGACTAGAAGGAACTGGTAACTTGGAACTCTATAAACTTGACATTTTCCATTTCTAGTTTTCTCACAAGGTGATCGAACATATTTGATCATTCAAACATAAGTGCACAACTCAGAGGTTAGTCAAACAAGTACCAATTAAATTTTAATAGCTTATACCTGGTATGCCAAAGTGTAACTATTTAAGATTCCTCTTGATCTCAACTCCCCCATGATCAAAGCAATACAATCCTCCATCTGATCTCTGTAAGGATCTCCAGCATCCTCAACATAGGTAAGTGGCACACCATGTGCACTGAAGAATATCATAACCTGCCATTCATTTTCACAACAATAAAAAGTATTGTCAGAATGAAATTAAAGCAGAATGTTTTCATGATTATCTATAAACTAACTGCAATTCTGAAAGTGTCATGGAGTTTTTTTTTTGTTATTGTCTTATAGAACTAAACATTTGCATTTAGCTACTATCAACACATTTGTATATAATGTCAAGTTTATCTAGAGAAAGATACCTACAACAATGCCAAATAATAGTTCAAAGAAAATTTCTCTTTGAAAAGTTTATCTAGTGAATGGCTGTAATGAAATTTGGAATGTGTAGATGAAACAAGTAATCCTCTGCTATCACATGCTAACTGTAGAATAAAGATGGAGGTAGAATTAGGAATAGGGCACCTCTTCAGGATTGGAAAAGGCAGATAGTTCTTTTTCAATTAGGTCAGCCATTGATTTCACATAGCCATCTCGTTGGTACCATGATTCAATAATGGAAATTGGCAAACCAGAAAAATATGAATCTTCCCTGCATGGAAACCAATGCATTAGCATTTCAGGTTCTTGTAGCATCAAAGACAATAGGACCTCATATGCTAGAACTGGTGTCTTTGATGGTGCCTCGCCAACCCAACTCATGAGGTCTAGCAGGTCCCAAAGGGATGTCTTTCATTGCGTGAGGGAATGATTAGTGGTAATGTTTTTGTTGGTTGTGGTAATTTCTTGAGTTTAAGTGTGTACGTAATGTTCAGTACCTAAGGGTGTGGTTTGTGTTGTTTGGTTTCTTTATCCTCTCTTATTAAGATAAATATATGCAGCTCTCTGTGTGTTAGAGAAAAATAAAAGGGCCTCATATGGAGAAGGGATCCTACTTGACAATGTCTTGGAGAACACGAATGCTTGACCCACTCGTTGATATGGAGTACTGAGGGTAAAGTGGAAGAACAACGAGCTTGGTAATCTTATCCTTCTTAATCTATCATTAACCAAAAACAAGAAATAGTTAATCATCAGACAAGAGTTGGGTGGACAAGAAGGAATAATCATGAAATCTGTTTGGTATGAAACTCATATAAGATAGGGTAAAAATGTCAAATAGAATCATGCAAACATTGACTCCACAGAAGAAAATTATATTCAGAATAACTACATTCCAGGTTACATGTCATTCTAGCTCCCAAATCTCGATAACAAACATACTTCAGTCTAAAGTTTAAAGATTACTTAAATTTACTTTTCTGATACATCACCACTACACCATCATTACTAAAAGGTAAATAAATAAATAAATAAATAAATAACTTTCAACCAAAATTGTAGTAGCCAGGTCATTGACTTTGTCAATTTTTCACAACATCTTTTATTCTCTTTTTGGATTCAACCAAAGGATCCGCCTAAACCAGTGCTGCTTGCAAAGATGGAGTTAGCTATCATTTGCTTATTCATCGCTCATACATGGACAGGCTAACGCATATGCAGGCGGGGGTTATTAGGGACAACTCTACATACACCACTCAATCAGGGTACTATGGTCTTTTCAACACATGACAATGGTTTTCTGCTAGATGCTAGAATGGCATGCATTTGGAAACCGATTGAATGCTGATGAGATATAAAAAGTGGGAATGAGAATTTACTTGATCAATGGCTTCTTCTGTGAAAGGGTACCAATACCGCATCCCAACATATATATTTGCGTTCAAGTTTTTCTTTTCCAGAGCAATCTTCAAAGCATTTGCCTGAAATATTATTTTACTGAGAATGTGATTTACACTGAAATGATATCAACATGTCTTGGAAGATTTAGAGATTAACAAGTTTTGAACAAGCTGATAAACCACAATCAATAAAACAGGTCAAAAGTAAAGAAATGCAGCAATAATTTCAAAACACAGTCAGCCTTGTGAACTTATACCTGTTCATCAGTAATTTTCCTTAACGGAGACCCACCACCGATTGAAGCATACCCTTCTTTACTCTTAGGAGCTCTAAAAGTAGAAATAAGTTTAGCCAGTGGTCTTTGAAGAAACCTGAAGAGTCTAGGGAGTCGAATGATATCCTGATCAATAAAAAGAATTATGATAATTTTCAAAAATGAACTTACGATGAAGAAAACAAATTCAGTAGACTTACAAGGAAGATAGATACTGAATTTAGAAATTCATATAATTAATGACAGATCTTAGTAAATTAGCTATTGCTATGTTCAGTAGCACAGACACACAAAAGTTTTTTTGTTTAAGTTGCCACTTATTCAAGATTCAACTACCAGGGAAAAGAATTGAAATGGAAACTTCAATTGGTAAAACACACAAATAAGGTTCTTTTTTTCTTTAGGCTCTGCAATTACTATGCTGAATAGTTCAGAAGCCTGTATTAAGGAGTTGCATATAACCATTCAAAGTTGTCAGAATACACTCCATAGATTGGCTAGATACAATTAATGAACAGGTCCACTGACAGGAAAATTATAATGGTGGTGGTACAGTGGGGTATAACAACTTACTGGATCAGCAAATAGGTTGAACAAAAATGGTTGAACATCGTCGAGGGTCTCTGGACCACCAAGATTTAATAACAGTACTCCAATTTTTTCATCACTAACACTGGAAGGTACAACTTCATCATCATCAAAGGTGGTAACTGCATTTGCAGAGGAAGAGCTAGCAGAAAGATTCCACTGATTTTTAAGTACTAGGCTTCTGTAAGCCAAACGAGAGGATCCATTTGCTGCTAATTGCAACGGCTTAACATTCCCATGCAAGCTCAGCTCATGTTTGGTAGAACCAGTAAAACTTGTAGAGGCTGTTTTGCCACATGACCTGCCAATAGTAGAACAACCAATCAAATATAAAACCCATGATGTATGCTTGGATGCCAATGCCAACAGAACAGATGATCCAATTTGGAAGACAAAACACACACACACACACACACAATTCAGTCTGTCCATCCCCAGTGGCAATATCATGTAAGCTCAGCTTGTAAGACAACACATCTCTAGAAGACCATACAATTAGTAATGTGAAGGATGAAGTGTTTAATAGCATCATGCCCTGATTCACTATGGGTTCAGATCAAAATGTCGACTAGCTAGCACCAAATTTGATTTAGAAATATAACTGAAATGCTTACATATGTTCTCAAATGCTTATACGTAACCTAAATGTCCAATAGCATCATGCCCTGATTTAGCAATATAACTCAAAATGGACCTTTTAAACTCATAGGTTTCAGTTTTCTGTGTATTACGAAATAACCAGCAAATAACAGATATCAATTTTTGGGGGTGGGTCCCAAAGCATTGACCTTCTTCCAGAACATACAAACCTGAATAACATGGTTTGTAAATCCACGATGGTATGCCATCTTGCCTGAAGATTTAGATACCATCAACTCTTCTAGTAACATATCTTGATTTGAGGATCGAACAGAAATTGATCTTACTTCAAGTCACCAAGTATAATAATTTCCGAAATGAGGGTTGCTCTAGTGGGGAGACAACGGATCACTAGTGAAAAAAGAATATTATAATGGAAAAAACAAATGATCGTCGTAAACAGTGCCAGAATCCCGTGGCTTTAGTGCCCCAGCCAAGAGCAGTGGCAAATTGATTAATTCTAGGATTCCTTACAGCATTTTGACATCAACCAGGGGCGGACGGTACCCAACAAAGGACATGGGTATACACATGTACACCCGTGCATCCAAAAAAAAAAGGTCGAAGTTAGTACGCATAACACATGTATACGCTTGTGATTAGATCAGATCCGAATACAAATAGCCAAATAGCTCAGGTTAGGGTTGGGGCGATCAATTTTGCGCAGCAAGGAACGGCAGAGAAGGGGCGGACGGGCAAGGGCATACCCAGTGTGGGGAGTTCCCGTCGCCGGCAAAAGCGCCGACGAAGACATGGGCAGCTGGGCGCAGGGCGTCGCCGGTCACCCTAGATTTGTTGTCGGCTTCGCGCAGGCGCGGTGAACGGGAGAAGAGAAACGATTTGCTCTAGCGTGAAGAGGAAGACCAGCAGAGCACCCCGCCGCGAAAGAAAATGGTGGGTCAAAGTCAAACGCGGGGTCCACACCACAGGGACAGAAACATGCAGCACGAAATGACACGAATCCACAACTACCCCGCCGCCGTCGACGCATTTGTGCTGAAACCTCAGGGACACACCGCAAAATTGGATTTAATTTAAGAAGTTGTTTGTAAAATAAAGAAAAGCAAAGGATGAGTTGCCCACAAGTACACCGCACCTGTGGAAAATATATATCGAGAAAGAAAAATGAAAAAACTACACCGTACAGGAGCAATTTCTCAAAAGTGCACATGTGGATCACAAACTGAAGAAACTGTACTTACGTACTCCCTCCATACCGTAAAACAAATGCAATTATGGGAGGTTAATGTAGTTTAAGTTTAATCAAGTTTATAGTGAATAATATTTATATTTATATTTCTAAATAATTAATTTATGAAAGTATATCCTATAACTTATCTAACTGTACTTATTTCATATCATGAATGTTTAGTAATTTTTTATATAAACTTAGTCAAAGTTTAAACCGGTTGACTTCTCGAAAAGTAAGGATTGTATTTTTTTTATGAATGGAGGGAGTAGAAATCAATATTTTGGAAAGACTTCTAGCTCTAGGAATCAACCGTAGACAAACTGAGTTGAGTGCCCTATGCTCTTTGAACTTTTTAAGGCCTTGTTTAGATCGAAAAAGTTTTTGGATTTTGGCACTGTAGCATTTTCATTTTTATTTGATAAACATTGTCCAATCATGGAGTAACTAGGCTTAAAAGATTCGTCTCGCGATTTACATATAAACTGTGCAATTAGTTATTCTTTTTATATATATTTAATGTTCCATACATATGTCGCAAGATTCGATGTGATAGGGAATCTTGTAAAGTTTTAGGTTTTTAGGTGCATCTAAACAAGGCCTAAGTTTACAGCTAAAAAGTTTTAGAATGTAACAATCTAAACATGCCCACAATATATAGCTACAACGATCAGGGTTGTTTGGCTGTGATCACGGCTGCTGCCGCAGCAGCTTTTTCATTTCTTACTTGTTACTACAGCTGCACCTGAACAACCCTAGAGGTGGTGATCGAAGAGAATGGCATGTGATTCGGGTTTTTCCTCTCACATCAGATAGGATTTGGTCATTCTTGCAAAAATATTGGTAAATACTAGGTTTCCTATTAGGACTTGAGTATTCTTTCTCTCTTTTTTTGCAACAAATAATATTGAAGCTTCTCGGTTGTGTTGTCCAATGACAGTTTATTTAGGTTTCCTATTAGGACTCAAGTTTTTTTTTTGCAACAAAAAATATTGAAGCTTCTCGATTGTGTTGTCCAATGACGCACCACTTGTCTCACCTAGCGCTCAAGTAAATCGCAACTAATTTTCAAATATATGCTCTGTTCCAAATTTCCACGGTAGGCTATGTGGCAGCTTTTGTACTACGATTTTTATGGCGGCCTCGTCGGTAACCAAACAGATGCCTCTGATTGTTATGGCGAGCCGCCACGGCTGTGGCGTGTCAACCTTTGGCAATCAACCAAACACGCCCTCAAGTTGACAAGTGAAATATTTCTCACCAGAACCGTTTGTAAGTATCAAGTGAAAAGTGAAAATTTCTCACCAGACCCTCCAGTCAAATATTTCTCACCAAAACCGTTTGTAATTCTCTAGTGAAAAGTGAAATATTTCTCACCAGACCGGTTTGTAATTCTTTAGTGAATCCGTTTGAAATTCTTGAGTGAAACGTTTCACCTTGGCGTTTGCTAGCAATTATCAAACGCTCCTTAAGGACGCCAATGTCCACTGCACAACTGCTCTAAAACATTGGTTGAAGACATGCCTGCCAAAACATTTCTAACGAAAACACGAAATTCCATAGGCTTAGGATATTAGCACCCCAAATAGATGCAAATAGCTCGCCCCGCACAAGATGCAAAAAGCACACAACATAGCCACCACACAGATACAATGCAAATAGCGTCCACATAATAGTAGCGAATTCACAGATATAATAGTAACAGTAGCGAATTGGACGCATACAGCAACATAGATATTGGAAAACTCCAATCCAATCTTCTCAGTTTTTCCAAAACATTTCACGTCATAATCCGAATCCATTCTTCCAACAGTTTTTTTCCAAAACAGTTTTTCCATAACCATCCATGACATAATCCATACTAGAACAAAAATAGGATAGTATTATATAGATGATAACCATCGACATGAGGTAAAGATGATAACAAGCAACATGAGGTAAAGAGGGCATGCCCGCCTAGCACTTAATCTCCTTCAGACCATGAGCAAAATAGAGGAATGTCGGGTCAGTGGCACCTTCCTTGTAGTAAGCGAACACTAGGCTTCCATCATCATGCATACTCTCACCAACAAAGCTATTACACAGAAAAGTATCACATTAGACAAAGTTGTATAAAAATCAGGGTGAAAGCCAAAAAAAATGTTCACAGAATTATGCAAAGCAACATGAATTTAAGACCACAGCAAAATTAAGGTGCAGATTTCAATAAACCATTACATTGTGCATGTAAAATAGGTATTGAAACAGCACATAAACCATTACATTGTGCGTGTAAAATAGGTATTGAAACAGCACATAAACCATTACATTGTGCGTGTAAAATAGGTATTGAAACAGCACACCACAGTAACATAAATATAAATAAAACTATAA
>Ga0182004_10002614_pt1 | contig 14098 bp, 13 predicted proteins | sample Sormic07211540_1_FD_120479 | JGI IMG/M metagenome (GOLD analysis project Ga0182004, IMG submission 120479) | Endophyte microbial communities from Sorghum bicolor roots, Mead, Nebraska, USA - 072115-40_1 MetaG | ecosystem: Host-associated > Plants > Roots > Unclassified | place: USA: Nebraska...
ACATCCTCCATTCGCTCGGGCAACAGTTACCACAAGCACAGCCGACGACATTAAAATGGTGGAGACAGCTGCGCTCTACGTTCTCTGGTATCCGCAAACCAGGAGCGGACTCCCTCTTCGCGCTAGTCTCGTGGACAATTTGGAAAGAACGCAACACTCGGTGCTTCAGGCAGTCTTCTGCAACCATCGCCGAACTGCTCCAGCTAATCAAGGATGAAGCCGATCGATGGATACAGGCGGGAGCTCCTGGGTTAAAAATTTTGGCGCAGGGATAGTCCCTAGCCCTTTGCGTTCAGCTCTGGTTGTTTTCCTTCGCGATGTAGCTTACCGCAAAATACTAACGCTAGGAGCGGCACTCTTGTAAGATCCAAACTCTTCTCTTCTAATATAACGATATACACTCTCGTGCATATTCGAGAAAAAAAAAGTAAAGGAGACCAGCAGTTGTCCTTTGAAGTATCATCTCGAGAGTACCTACTCGCCACTTCAGCATTGACACGGCAGGGCAGGCAGCATCCTGCTCAGCAATTGAGACACAGGGCTCAGGGTACAGACAAAAGTAGGCAAATACAGGTGTCGAATTATGAAATCAAACAAATCAGAGCTGGATACATACGTTACGTACATATTGTTATTCCAAAACCAACCAAGCAGGCCAGCTAACGCTTCTGGAAGCGAAGAAGAGATGCATATTCCTGACCAGAGAACCCCACGGCGTCTTCCTGTATAAAAACTGACATATCTTTACCAAATGGATGGGATCATGATTCATGCCACTCCAATCATTGACGTGATTCGAGGTTATGAGCAATCCATCCATGAACAAAAAAGGGTGAGCAGAAATGTGCCCTTTTTCCTTCGGCCTTGTTTAGTTCCGAAAAGTTTTCGCATTTTGGTACTGTAGCACTTTCGTTTGTTTGTGACAAATATTGTCCAATTATGGACTAACTAGGATCAAAAGATTTGTCTCGCGATTTACAGGTAAACTGTGCAATTAGTTTTTATTTTCGTCTATATTTAATATTTCATGCATGTGTTGAAAGATTCGATGTGACAGGGAATCTTGAAAATTTTTTGGTTTTCGGACTGAACTAAACAAGGCCGTATCATCATGATCACTGCAGGGACAGGGCCCATCCAGCCTACTTGATCAGCTTTGATTCCCGATCTGAATTACGGACATGGCCCGTTTGGGTTTTTATCGTCGTCCTCTGTGACGAAATAGGGGAGGGACCACCAAAACGAAGAAGATGCTGTCGTCGGCCTTGTATACCTTTGCATTGCATCTGCCCACACGGCACCATGCGAGGTCGTGTACTCCAGCCAGTCGTAACGAGGCCAGTACGTCAAAAGTAGAAATGCTAGGGACACATGCGAGGAGGTAGGGTATGATCCTCTTATATCTGTAGTTTGGAAGTTGGAACTTATTCTAGCACAATTATAATCTAAACTATAAGCCATAGGATGTTCTTTATTTAATGCATGTACCATATATAATCCTAAATTATAGTCTAAACTATAACCCATAGGATGTTCTTCATTTAATGCATGTACCATATATAATCCTACTCTATATAGATTATCTACCTCCTCACATGTTCAACAAGTAAAAGATTAGAGCATCTCCAAGATTATCTATTTCTCATCTCATATCTTATGATTAGTAGTGTATTTTTTACTTCTTCTCTTCTGATAAATTCAAATTGTCAATATTTTAAGAATAGATAGGGGAGATAAGGGTCTCCTACATTTGAAGGAAAGGGAAATAGATTTTGAGTAACTACTTAAAACTTTTAGAAACCAGGTATAGGATGAATAATTTGTTGGAACAACTATAATCCCTTATATTGCATTTTTTGCATTACTAGGTATGGGATAAGTAATTTGTTGGAGATATTTTTTACATATGTTTTTTTATCTCTCTTTCATTAGGAATTCATAAGCTACTGCAAACGTGAGGTTCTCATGTAACATCCAAATTCAAGACAAGTACCTTCTTTATTGGAAAATGTGATCAACATAGGAGCAGCTTGACATTTTTTTAATTAAGAAGAAAAATATACACCTAATTTGAGTTAAATAGGAACATTAAGCAAATGGATGCGTCACCACATATTCCACCTAATCAATTGAGCTGAGCTCACTTCCCTACTCATGCTGTTCTCATAGACCCAGGCCTTGTTTAGTTCACCTCCAAAACCAAAAACTTTTCAAGATTCCTTGTCATATCGAATCTTGTGGTACATGCATGAAGCATTAAATATAGATGAAAAATAAAAACTAATTGCACAGTTTGTCTGTAAATCGCGAGATGAATCTTTTAAGTCTAGTTACTTATTTGGATAGTATTTGTCAAATAAAAACAAAAATACTACAGTGCCAAAATAAAAAAAAATGGATCTAAACAAGGCCCCAATACTCTTCTCGTAAAATTCTTGTTGTCCGTCCTATTACACCAGGATCTCTCCCTCAAATAATCCGTTCTAAAACACAATGAAGCCACCAAGAAAGTTGCTATTAGGCCATCCTCAGTGAGGGTTTTATGACTCATTTTTCAACACATCCATATTTTAGAAACAGTGTAGAAGAATTTTATCCTCATGAAACTCTATCTATTCCCATAAAATTTTTTGTTCGTTTGGCTAATAAGCCATGACTGAAAGTATTGTTGGCTGATTTGTTGAGAGACAAAAACAATGCTGAATGACTGATAAGCTCAAACAAACAAAGACCACATACAATACAAAAACAATTAGATCTTAATCTCAACACGCGTACACGCAGACGCTGTCAATTAACAATTCAATGCAAAACACAACTTAAGAAGAAAAGGAGTGCAAGAGTGGCGTGGGCTTAAGAAAAGCCCCAGTGGCATCGAGCGCATCGCGCAGTCGTCCTCGGCTACCCCCGCGGCTCCGCCCCACCTCCCCTTCCGTCAGCGACCGCAACCACCAGACCACCGGTCACCACCCAATGGAGGCTGGGGAAATCGGAGGGGCCCTCCTCTTCGTCCTCGCCGCCGCCGCCGCCGTCGCGGTCGCCGTGTCCGTCGGCGCGGTCGACTTCAGCCGCCCGCTCACCGGTACACACATTCGCTGTTCCCACCCATTCTATTTCTCTCTCCCCCACCCCTCTCGCTCGGACGGCCGCGCTACAGCTCACGTGATTTGACATGCCCTGCGCGGCTGCGCCCGCCGCCCGCTGGTTTTGTCCTGCTTCGTTCCGCAGCAGGCTCGCCGCTCGACTTCCAGGGGGCGGTGTCCTGGCTCATCGGCATCCTCGATGGCACGTCCTCCGCGGCGGCGGACGTGTACGGGGCGTGGGTGGCGGTGCGGGCCGGGCTGATCGCGCCGGTGCTGCAGGTGGCGGTGTGGGCGTGCATGGTGATGTCGGTGATGCTGGTGGTGGAGGCCGTGTACAACAGCGTCGTCAGCCTCGGCGTCAAGGCCATTGGGTGGCGGCCTGAGTGGAGGTTCAAGTGGAAGCCCCTCGACGGCGCCGACGAGGAGAAGGGGAGCGCCCACTTCCCTATGGTCCTAGTCCAGATACCCATGTACAATGAGCTGGAGGTGAGAACAGACCACCACCACAAAAAAAGTCCCTAAAATCGTATTTCGTATCGGAGAATTTTAACTGTTCATCCACTGACTATTTGATGATTTGTTCTTCCTCTTGTTGCTTTGTGAGATTAAATATTATTTTGATGTGGTTTGTTATTCGGTGTGTGGTATGGGCTCTTAGGTGTACAAGCTGTCAATAGCGGCAGCATGTGGGCTGCAGTGGCCAAAGGACAGGATAATGGTTCAAGTGCTGGACGATTCCACTGACCCCTTTATCAAGGTAACCTGCAGAGCTCCTTGTTTTATGGCTGGGGATTATTCCTACAGAGCCCTTCGTTTGGTGGAGAAACTATTAATTTTGGTGCTGTTAGATCCTATCAGAACAAGTGAAACATCAAACTGGTTTGTTATAGCAGATGAATGCTCAAACTCGACCTGTTGTGGAATCAATACCAGGAGGATGATGTAGTTTTGACACGAGATTAGTAGTTTTGACACGAGACTAACTGCAATAGCCTCATAGGGGCATGCTAGTCACTCATTTGGGCCGGTTGAGTGGGTGCAGAGAGAATGTTTACATGTGAAGTGAGTACCTAGCATAAAAGATGCTCCTGCTTTTATGAGATTAGTTACATGAAAGCTACTTCAGCATTTGGCATAAAGGGAACCTGAAATGGTTGCCTCACCTGATAAAATATTTCGCAATCACAAGTCATCATCAAAGTAGGGATAAATGATCAGATATTTTGATGAGGTAAATGCAGAACTTGTAGAAGAAAACAACTCGAAGGAAGAGACGAGGCTGAGAATGAGAACAAAGGTGAATAGTCATCTGTACCATACACTCACATGGCCAACTGCAGGTCGGGCCCAGCTGTCTGGGTTTTCCTGCCGTTGTCTATTAGGTTCTAGCAGCCTTGTTTATGTAAAAATAATATTCCAGCGAAAATAGGGTTACTAGAACTGAGTAACCATACCAAAACTAACAATATCAAACACTGTGGGGTATTGGACTAACAGTATCATTAAAGTCTGTCAGCAGGACCATGGGGAGTTTGGCCCTTGATCCTTCAGGTACTGAGATCTGCACACGCAGTATGGTACAGCCACATGAGAGTAATTACTGTCTCCTGAGATTTCACGGCATCATGAGCCCCCTCTCTGGCTTTCTGTTCACTTGTCTTTGTTTATTCAGAACCATAGATCTGAGGGAACGGTTCAATGATTGGTGGGGATATTTTTCTTTGGAATGGATCTTCCTCACCTCTCAAAAAGTTTCACTTCATAATTTGGAGTACCTGTTAGATTCATGCAAATCAAGCACTGCTCCTATAAAATCCAATCTGTTTACACAACAAGAAATCAAAATTTATGATCTGTATTCAACCAAAAATCTTGCAATTTTTCATGAAGCACCATTTTCAGAACATGAAATTTCAAACAAGAATGTGAGCAAGTAAATTATATATTGAAAAAGGAAAAACGATGTCCATGCCATTCCTCTCTGGGTGGCAGTAGTAATACAAATATTGATTGATCTATAGTAATACAAATATTGATTGATCTATCTAGTTTGATTGAATTGTGTCAGCGAATGGGTTGGTTTAGGAGTACTCTTGGTTTAGTGTGATGGGGGCAGTAGTAGTTTGCAAGCACAGCTGCACAAGGAACCTTTGATGAAGTACCAATGGCCTCCCAAGCAAATAGAAGACAATCCTCTTGCCATCAGATTTATCCATTTGTGTTGACATAGCAGCTACTTGCCAACCTATCTTCAGATAGCGTACAACTAGCATTTCATTATCTGAACTGCTATCACAAGAGTTCCACCATCTTATTATCATTGTGAGTTAGATAATCGAAAATATTTTTGGGTCCAACAAAAAAAGAATATCTGATGACTGGGATTACTTGTTGCTGCAGAATTTGGTGGAGCTTGAATGTGAGCACTGGGCGAACAAAGGCGTCAATATTAAGTATGCCACAAGAACCAGCCGCAAGGGGTTCAAGGCAGGGGCTCTGAAGAAAGGAATGGAATGTGACTATGCAAGGCAAAGCGAATACATTGCCATATTTGATGCTGATTTCCAGCCTGAACCAGATTTTCTGCTCCGAACTGTCCCATTCCTTCTGCACAATCCCGAAGTTGCACTTGTTCAAGCTCGGTGGTCCTTTGGTAAGTACTGCATTTCCTGTTAGTCTTGAGCACACTTTTCCAGCTACCCGTCTATCACTAGTGCACGGGATTTAGTTATGGAATAGAAAAATACTATGGGAAATATTTCTTAAACCTCATGCCAAACTTGTCAGATATGCTCCCACATTTCAGTATATCACCACAATGGAATACTTAACCATTTTCAGATTTTTTTTCTTGTGACAAATGCACAAATAGTTCTTGCAACTAGCACAAGGAACTTGGAACAGACAATCTCACTGTTTTGGCCTCCGGATATAGACATCACCTTTCATAATGATGACATTAAAATATATTTCCATATTCTCCAATGGTTCATGATGATGCCAGAAAGGTGGTATAGAACTGTTCAAAGATAATATAACATGAAAAAGAAAATGCTAGTGCATAAGCTTCTCAAGCAATATAATATTTTATTCACTCTGATCGGTCCAATTCTTAATTGACAGAATTTTGCAGTGAATGGCACCACAAGCCTGCTGACAAGGGTACAGAAGATGTTTTACGACTACCACTTCAAAGTTGAACAAGAAGCGGGATCAGCAACCTTTGCCTTCTTCAGTTTCAATGGTACGCATCTTTTGAAAACCTCTAAAGAGTACAATTTCCCAAAAAGAGGGACAACCCCAGAATGTCGATTTCAAAACAATACAATCTTCCTAATGGCATGTCTATTCTAGGAACTGCTGGAGTGTGGCGTACCATAGCCATAAGAGATGCAGGAGGTTGGAAGGACCGAACTACAGTTGAAGACATGGACTTGGCAGTTCGAGCAACCCTAAAGGGCTGGAAATTTGTATATGTTGGGGACATTAGGGTGAGTATATTTTAACATATAACAGTGTTGGGGAAATTTGTATATTTGATTTGATGTGATCATTTGACTATGCAGACATGCTATATTTACAGGTCAAGAGTGAACTGCCGTCCACTTACAAGGCCTACTGTCGGCAGCAATTCCGGTGGTCTAGTGGTGGTGCAAACTTATTCCGTAAGATGGCAAAGGATGTTTTGTTTGCCAAGGTGAGCATATCTCCGCCCAGGTTCCCATTCTGGCAAATCATGTCTTTGGGGAAAAATCTAAAAATTAGCCCCACTTGTTCCAATAGGACATATCACTCGTCAAGAAAATCCATATGCTCTATAGCTTCTTCTTTGTGAGGAGAGTTGTAGCGCCAACGGCTGCCTGTATTCTCTTCAATGTCATAATCCCCATCTCAGTCACAGTCCCGGAGCTCTACTTACCAGTGTGGGGTGTTGCCTATATTCCCATGGTGCTTACCATAGTCACAGTTATAAGACATCCAAAGTAAGTTTCTTCGTAATTGTGAGTTCTAGAACAACATTGCTCATCTGTCCTTTCACCAGAACACAGCTAATGAACTTCAACTTGTCTTTGCAGAAATCTACACATAATGCCTTTTTGGATTTTGTTTGAGAGTGTGATGACATTGCATCGCATGAGAGCTGCAGTGACTGGACTGCTGGAATTAGAAGGGTTCAACCAGTGGACTGTGACCAAGAAGGTGGGGAATGATCTCGAGGACACTGAAGTTCCTTTGCTTCAGAAAACCCGGAAAAGGCTAAGGGACAGGTGAAAACTCGCAACTAAGGTTTTCTGGATTAGTACAAATTATGAAAGGTAGCAGACTGGGTTACATTACTGATACTGTTCTTTCTTGCAGAGTCAATTTCCTTGAGATTGGATTTTCGGTGTTTCTCTTCCTCTGTGCGTCATACAACCTGGTGTTCCATGGGACAAGAAGCTACTACTTGTATATGTACCTTCAGGGATTAGCATTTCTGTTACTAGGGCTTAACTTCACTGGCACTTGTTCTTGTTGCCAATGACAGCATGTCAAAGCTGTATGAATTGCTGATTTATAATCATTTTCTGGCATCCGTTTGTAAACGTTTCAAATGGTTTTGATCTTAGATGCATAGAAAGATGGCATTATTCTGCATGCTCTCAGTGATTTAGATCTTGTAATACAATACTGTCATCACAAAGTTACAAGGATGTGAACGTGGTGGCTGCAATTATCAGAAAGTGCTTTTATCGTGTATTGAATCGGAGGGGTATGCTGTCAAGCAAACACAAGTCCGATGCCTCGAAAAACAGGTCTGATGCTAATACAGTAACATCCGACATTTAAAAACATTTTTTAAAAAATACATTCAATGGCAATGGACGTGAATTGCATATACTCCGTTGCGGGTTACAGATCATCATCATTCAGGCACAATCGGATATATGACCTCTCAAGAAAAAAGGACTAAATACACAAGATGATTTTGGAGCTAGTGGGAATGTTTTCTGGGCTGCCACAAGAATGACTAACCTATTCATTCCTGGTTACATCAAAAAGGGCATTTCATCGAAATACAACCCTCAAACCCTTTCGACAGGGCATCCTCAACATTACAAGGGGAGTTCTGAAGACAACCTCTTGAGTTGTGTAAATGCGTCTCCTCGTGGTAATCTGAGGAGCTACTAGAAAAATGGATAACTTTGTGGGATTCCCCCACTCCATATCTAGCGTCGTGACTTTCCTTGAGTCGCTTTATTGGTGTAAGATGGACGGAGCGTGTAAAACTATCCGAGAGTTCTACATCCTCTTCATTGGACTTGAAGTGAGGACATTTCCTCTTTGATCCAGGTAGAGGATCCAGTCCTGTAACAGCAGATTCAGAATGGTGTGTAATGTCAAGTTGGCTAAAAGAAGAAATAAAAATAACAATGCTCCAAATAATACCTTTAAATGTACTTGAAATGCTACACTGTGCTTCCATCGCACTGCTGCAGTCAGTAGAGTGATAAATTCTACATTTTACAAGTGGAGACACATAAGTCAGCATACAACTAGGAAGAAACATTACTCTCCGAGACAACAAGAAGACTAAATTAGCTTATTATGAAGAACAAATTCACTAAAACTATGTAGCTAATTAGCTATTGCATAAAACAAACGTCCCAATCATTCTTTCTCTGCGGAAGCCAGGGTTTCCCCCGTGGGAAGCTTCCCATTACACGTTTAAAAGAAGAACTGACATGCAACAGTTATGGATGAATCAGCGCTCATCAGCAACTTCTGTGAGCGAGCCCCATCCTATTGTAATTTCTACAAAGCCAATCTGGTTTCTGCAGTGTTTTTTTAACTTGCTACCCCGTATAGATTGTCATTATGATTTTGAATAGACAGTAGTATGCACCAATCACACAGAGCTTTGCAAAATAAACAATTCTACAAAAAGCTAGTAAGCAAGCCACGTGTAGGCCTATATTCCTATAGAATGTTACATGAGTAAAATAGGTCTTGAGATTTTCCCAAAATCTTCCCTTGCATTATCCATTTAATGGTTATGCTTTATGTTTGACAACAGGAAGAAAATATATAAACTGAACTGCAAGAGAATATAATCATGTTGTGGCAGCAAACCTGTGCATTTGCTCCACAAAATCATCAATCAGAACAGGCCAAGCACCTGAAAGAAGACACAGGGAACAGGAACTAAGAAAATTTCTTAATTATCATAGAGCTACGCTATAAAGACAGCTGCAGCCTGCACATATAGAATTGAAAATCGATATAGTCATGTAGAAAGAATTTGTACCTCGTGGGTCATAACCTTCCAGATCTTCATTTACACATCTGCTGAAAGCTAGCAGCTGCTGCCAAGTATCCTCGGATATGTTGTGGCGTTGGTACTTCTGAGAAAGAGTATTATAGTTTTAGGCTTTTAGCTAAGAAAAAAACAGTGAAGTCTATTTATGACTGTTCATCATAGGAAAAGGGGGTGTAAGTCATGAAATAATCAAGAAAAAGAATATTAATGGTTTATTGAGGACTAAAGATTTGAACTGTTGCAAAGCAGTATTATAGTATTTCAACTCTTAGGTTTTCAGCATTTCTTCCAAACAAAAGATGCCAAATGATAACTAAAGCAACTATGCATTCTGCAATATGCTAATTAAACTATGCATCTTGCAACACAAATTTAGGTTTGACAAGAACATAAGTATTAGCCAGAATAGCACAACTGGAAACCAAGCATCTGATAATTACCACGTGCATCAATATTCAACATTTCTATTTAGTCAATAGTCATCGTGTATCAAACCATATAATTTACAGCATAAGCCAGCCTTTCAACTAGAGTGAAGTACTTATCTTCATACATATATGATATGTCTTAGTAAATGTCGGTAGAATGACAACTATAGAATATCCATGTCAATATTGCTTTTATTATTCTCTAGGGTTACTGGATAAGAATGGAGCACTAATAATAATAATTTAATAAACTATCACAAAAAACAAATATCAGAACAACACACATTTGAGTTGAATCATGGAGATGTCATATCATGGCCAAGCAGAGCGATTTCTATACCTCAACGAAGTTACACCATCGATCAAGCAAACGGAACCTTCCGTTCAGAACAATCTTCCATGCTGCCACAGCTCTCTGAATAGCTATGCAAATGAAATAGGAAACTCCTAGTTAGTGTTCTATCGGTATAAGAAGTATATACTAGGATACCAGTAGACATTGAGAATAGAGGATCTTACTGATACTCTTTTGCCCCTTTTCACGACAGATGAAGAAGACAAAATCGTAGAAGCAACTGAATAGGGTCATATCCTCCTAAAACAGAAGGCACTCAATTAACATAAGGTAGTGAAGAAGGCTCTCAATTAACATAAGGTAGTAAAGATCGACAAAAAAAATCTCAATCAGCTTGGAAAGCGTCACTCACCAAATCAATAAATGGAATGAGCTTTGGGATATCAGCAAAAATCACATCCCTGCATCAACATTAGGATGCTTAATCATGTGAAAGGCTACATAGGATGAGAAAATAAAACAGAACCAAACATGATACAAAAAAAGAATCATACATTCACATGATATGGAGGTTATGAAAGTTTATGTGATCAGGGCTGATTAAGGATGTGCGCTTGTGTGTTGTGTCTTGGCCAGGATATACGAGCGACAAGCAAATTTAAAATGCCATGATGTTTGCAACATTGAATAGCCACCATGATATTTTTTACTTCCAAGTAAAAACAGTTAAATGTCAATGTGCTGGTAACATTAACACAGGAAAATCAACTCCAAAAGATTTATATATTTACAGCAACAGAGAAAAAAGTACAACGACTATTAATATTCACATATTGTTCAATTCGCGTTTAAATCTTCGTCAAATTACACCTCAGCCAAATTCTAAACAGAGAGTAAACAAGGGTCAATAGATTTCTCTAATTCTCAGACAAGGTTTCATATTTCAACTCTACATATGCAAGCAAGAAGTAGAAAAGCATGCATCCTGTCATAAAGTTTCACCATGGTGCAGGATATATCATAATGAAAAGAACTCTCAAAGATGCAAACCTCATTCCTTCAATTCCATCTATAGCTAGTGAAAGCTCAACCAATCCCTGTCTTGTCTCCACACTTGTACCTCCTGATACGATACCTAGCAAAACAAAGGCCAAAAGAACCAATAGGTCGATATAGTGCCCCAATAAACACAATCTGAACTAACAATGTGAACACGAGAACCGTTTACTGCACATTTAACTTTTGTACTATGCACGAGGCTTGGTTCCAGTTCCTGAGAATTTTGTCTACTCTAGGTGCCAAAGAAGGATGATATGATCGAATTGCAGAAACTATCAAACGTACAGCCTCGAAGTATGAATTTTTGTGAAGGACAACATATCAGTTTGCACGAGTCGTTTCGCTAGCATCTGCCTAGCTATAACTAACACTTCTTTGAATTTTTCGTCACCCAAGAAAGCAAGAACCGATAAGAGAAGGACCCATTTTTCGTCAAGAAGTCAGACAATTGACCACCGATTAACGTTCAAGATCACTTCTTCAGTACTCGAACCCACCCATTTAGCAGAATTACCAACATGGAAACCACAAGGTTCGTCATAATTCGCAAAAAGAAAGGAAGACCAAAATCCAAAAAAGTTACCCACTAAACCAACCCCAAAAACCGCAAGCTCCAAACCCCGTAAGCGGCTACCGAAAGAACCCTGGAACGACGGATCGACCGGAACACTCGCGAGCAAGCGAATTCGACGGCGGGGAGCTCACCATAGTACTTGAGGAAGGCCTCGGCGGCGGAGGGGCAAGCGGCCGCCGCGGCCGCAAAGCCTTCGGATCCCATGGGCCAGGGCGCGGATCCGAACCAGGAAACCCTAGCCCCCCGCCGCTCGCCGCCGACGCCACAACCACCCCGAGTCCACTACCTCCTCGATCTCTTCTCACGTGAGAGCGAGCCGACACGACACGGAGGCGAGCGCGAGAAGGCAAGAAGAGCCAGAAAGGGAGATGAGAGGGAGAGAGACGTCGAGTTCGGTGGAGGGCCAGGGTGTCAGGCATCTTCTCTCCTATAATGCCGAAGTTGTCTAGTGTAGGTCCACACGTCAGTGTTTCTGTCAGCACGTTGTCACTGGACGGTTTGCCAGCGGATAAACGGGATATTTGGGCTAAATCTACTTTACTCTTTTATAATGGGCCTGTAAGAAGCAGCCTTTCTTCGGTGGGTCGGTCCATATCAAATGCCTGGATCATTACTTCACCCAATGGGCCTACATTTATGTGCCCGGCCCATCAGATAACCGCCACGACCCGCATGGCCGCATAGCCCTATCCGTCTCCGTCCTCCACCTCTCCGCGGCCTTCAAGCGGAGTGTAGAAGCTGCTGTCGAGCGCCGTCGCACCGGGCGTTGACCCCGCATGTCAGTGACCCAGCAGCCGACGAAAATATCTGGGCTCTGGAACCTTCGGGAACCACCTCGCGCCTTCACCACGCGCTCCTAACCGAACCCAACGGAACATGTCAGCTACCTTGACAGCGCGCAGAAAACTTGCCCAACATGGATTTCACAGCGGTGTCCAACCGCCCGACGGGCCCCGCCTGGTTTAGAGCCCACAGATCAGAGAGACGAGGAGCCAGCTCGGGAACCTTCCAGAACCTTCACCGCGCTAACCTCCCCTGATCAATCAATCATATATATACCCGCCAATTCAAGGCACCGAAAAATCACACCAGAAACACACCCAGATTCTTTCGATTCTTTCACGGCCCCACACCTCTCTCCCTCTCTCGTGCTCCATCGATCGCTTCCTCCTCCTCCTTCCTCCCCCCATGGCCTCGGCGAACGACGAAGATCGCGCGGCGGCGGCTGGCATCCTGCGGCTACTGATGGGGATGGCGGCGGCGGCGCCCGCCTCGGCATTGCCTCGGGGCGGCGGAGGTGCCGGGGGGCCTGGCCTGGTGGTGGTGCAGCACGTCTTCCTCGACGGCGACGGGGATCTGTTCTCGGGCGGGGTCGGCGGCGGCGTGCCGCCGGCGTCGAAGGCCGCGATCGCCGCGCTGAAGGAGGTGAAGGCCGGGGAGGTCGAGGGCGGGGGCGAGCTGGGCGAGTGCGCCATCTGCCTGGACGGGGTGGAGGACGCCGGCAAGGAGATGCCGTGCGGGCACCGCTTCCACGGGGGCTGCCTGGAGCGGTGGCTCGGCGTGCACGGCAACTGCCCCGTGTGCCGCCGCGAGCTGCCGCCGGCCAAGGAGGAGGACAACGCGGCGGCGATGGAGGGCGGCGGCGAGGAGAGGCGGAGGCCCAGGGCCGCGGTCGTGGTCAGCTACCTCGTGCTCGGAGGCGAGCGTGGTGGGGAGGCGCAGGCGCAGGCGCAGCAGGAGCCGGGGCCGGAGAGAGAGGAGCCGTGGAACATTAGGATAGAGGACGTGGATTAGGATTAGGAGATACTATATGGTTAGGCCTCTAAAATCGCTTTCCAATTGGTTCACTGATTGGTTTGATGGTGGAGGTGGTTTGTGCATATATACTAGTAGTGCGATGAGTGTTGGCCATGGAGAAGGAAAAATGTGAATATTTCAAGATGTCGAAGACGTTGTACAACGGAAGTTCAATTTGTTGATCAATGCTAAATACGCGTTTTCGAAAATGAGAAGCAGTTTGTTCTTCTGCTGTTTTGATGTGCAATTCTCGCAAATTTCATCATGCTCTGTGTAGTACTGTGTTGTTTCTATGGCTTCCGAGTTGCTTTTTCCAAACAAAAAAAAGCGTCGAATTTGCTCTGTGTATTCTGCTGCTGCTCTATGGCTTCCAGATTTGCTTCCAAGCAAAAGCTAAGAGCGTGTGCCCTCAATCTACAGTTCGGCCTAAATCAGGGGTCTGGAACCGACGGGAGCAACACGGGCTTCTAGTTCCTATACAGATAGTCAGATACCAATAGAATCCAACTATCCAAAGCGTAATTTGCTACTGGTACCCCCCTCCGTTTCCAGAATGTAGTA
>Ga0182004_10002615_pt1 | contig 14097 bp, 13 predicted proteins | sample Sormic07211540_1_FD_120479 | JGI IMG/M metagenome (GOLD analysis project Ga0182004, IMG submission 120479) | Endophyte microbial communities from Sorghum bicolor roots, Mead, Nebraska, USA - 072115-40_1 MetaG | ecosystem: Host-associated > Plants > Roots > Unclassified | place: USA: Nebraska...
ATATATATATATATATAAAGTTGATCACGTTTTCTCAGAAGTTGCGTTATGACTTATGCAGAGCTATATCATCATTTTCTGATATTATTATTATTATTATTATAGACAGTGGTGGACCCAGACAAACTACACAAGGAGTGCTACATTAAAGAAGAGGTGCTAAATTAATTGAAAAGGAATGAATTTGAAGTTTTAGACAGCCCCTGTTTAGTTCTTGCTTAAAAAAACTTTTCGTTCCTTTACAATGAATGTTTGGACACATGTATAAATCATTAAATATAAATTAAAAAAACTAATTATAAATTTTGTATGTATTTTGCGAGATGAATGTTTAAATCTAATTATTCCATAATTAAACACTAATTACTTATAGTTATAAATATACTATAATATCTAAAATTTTTATTTTTGCAAACTAAACAACACCTTAATTTTCTCTAGACTTGTATCTCTCGGAGATTCCGGTGCTGCGTCTCAGCAGCATCGGGCCCTTCATCCGGCCTTGATTGTAGACACGTTACATTAGATTTTGGTATAAAACTTTATCTTATTCTAATATTAGTTCTTAATACTTCTTAATATTATATTAAAATATGAGAAGTTTGTTGCTAACTTTATTTTTTTATTTAGATTAGGATTTCTATGAAATATAATATATCAATTAGATGCATGTAGATTATAAACATATGAGTTTATGAAGCGTTTATATGACATAACAACACATAGTGCAAAAGTAGTGGAAGCATCCTCAAGCATAAATTTAGTTAAATTAGTAAATCAGTGAGATATGCAGGAATTGTGTTAAAACTTTTACCACAAATCAAGCATCACATTAAATAAGCTATCATAAAATTTTCATAATAATTAGAGGAGATAACTACAATTTTAATTTTACATTGAAAAGCAGAGTCAAGCATCTCCAGTAATACGACAAACATTTTGTACCTAGGCCCCTATACTTTCTTTATTTTCAATATGTTTTGATGTTTTTTTTGGAGATTTTGCATTAGAAATTCTAGAAAATTTTCTATTTTTATTTTCCTCTTCTATCTCACGGAGGTGGACACAGACGGGAGGCGGGAGGGGAACAGATTTTTTTGGAAGACTAAAATTTTTATGATTAAATCTTAAGAAAAGATATATAAATATATTACGCACTTTTTCATCAACAGTTCTAGATTCACACAAAAACCATTATACATTTTTTTTACAAATCCATACTCTCTTCATCAACTCATCGCTTCCCACACGTTGACTTGCCCCTTCCGTGCTCGATTTGCCGCCATCCTCTGCACTCTTATCGCCAGCGCCACCGCCGTTGCTCGTCGTCGCAGTCGGTGCAGCATGATCTGTTACGCACTGGAACCGGCAGGGGCGCGGCCTCGGCTTCCGCGCCGCCTCTGTGTCGCTCCCGTTCTCCATCATCAGTGCGCGCAGGCACCTCCTCGGCCTTGGCCTCGCCGTCGCTGGTGCCGCCTCACCGCCACCTCCTGCTACGCTCTTCTGCTGCGGCGCCGGCGCCACAACGAGCGGCGGTCTTCTCACAGGATCCTTTGGCTTCTCTTCCTCCCTCGGGATCGGCGTTGGTGTCGCCGCAGCAGGCTCCTCGCGCGCGTTCTTGATGTCCACGTGCACGCCGGGATTGCCGGCGGTGCACGTGCTCTCTTCCATCGACGAGTTGTTCACGCTCTGCACGTTGCTGTTCACGTTCGCGGCCACCGCCGACGGCCTCGAGCCCGGACCCGGCGCCGGAACCCCTGGCTCTGCGGCTCTCGGCAGTGGTGCTGGCGCTTCCATGGGGCCGCCGCCACTGCCGAGGACCATACTCGCGCCGACATTGTGCCCGGCGAGCGTGATGACGCGGTACCCCTGGCCGCTCTCCGGCCTCGCCACCGGCGTCTCGCGCGCGGCGAGGCTCTTGAGCCCGTCCTCGATCTCCCGCCGGTACGGCGCGCGCGCGCCGTCGAAGAGCCGCGACCGCGGGAAGCCCGAAATGGCGATCTTGGTGTCGTTGCCGCGGTTGCTGTCGTCTCTGCCCGACCTCTGTTCCTGGCCGGCGGGCGGGCCGCCCGAGAGCGTCAGCTCCAGGTCGGCTGTGGACGGCCGCCCGCCTCGGAGCTGCGACGAGTCTGAGCTCTCGACTGGAATCGTGTCCGATTCGTCAGAGGACTCAGCTTGGAGAGGGATATCTTCCACCGCGGCGTGTGGCGCCGCCCTCCGCTGCGCAGGCCCTGCTGGAGTTGGTGGCGGCGGCGAAGGTGGCTGAGGTCGGGGTGAGGATGGCATTGTCCAAGGCACTGGTGACGGCGGCCGTGGTTGCTGCCGCCATGATCCCACACTGCTTCTGTACGGAAGCCAGAAGCGAAATGGCTCCGGCCACGGCGGCAACGACGACGGTGGCCGTTCACCAGACATGGCTCTGCCTTGGGGTCGACGGCCTTGACGGAAACGAAACAACTGGAGGTGTTTGCATTGCATTCGATATGAAGCTATGTACTGCTCGCATAGTTTCATTGGTTTCCATTATCCTCGGTTGCTGATTGCTTGCAACAAGGTGTTGCCTTGGGCATGTCGAGAAAGGTAAGGAATTGGGGCTTTTCCTTGGCTTGCAGCTTTGGAGAAAGGATGAACCGGCAGTTTGTCAACTGGATTAAGCAGGGCATCAAATCGGGCAAGGTTCAGTAATTGGTATCAGCCTATCAGGCGATTTAACCACCTGCAATTTTCACCGAACTTCAGTAGTTCAGTTCACACGTTCCCATAATTTATCACAAAAGATGCTGTAATGGACATGCTAAACATGAAGATCTGCTGTAAGGATAAAGCAGTCAGGAAAATGTTCAGGGAGATTAGTTCTTCCTTCCTTCTTTCTTTTAAAAAAATGTTCAGGGAGATTAGAATGGACTAAAGGACAATCAAAACCATTGGAGCAAGTAAAATTTTATTCATATAAAATATATATAATTATTGAACAACCAGCTTGTACATGTTCACAAAGAGCCATCTTACACCATATTAACTACAACCAGCAAAACCTTAAAAACTAAGATACAGATAAATGGGCCCTAAAATGAGTACTGCTTCATAGCTTATCTTACAACAATTGACTTGATAATCTAAGGGACGATCCATGCCGTCCACTTTTTCTTCTCTGTCGCCACCTTTCCTTAATGTCACCAGACTCTCTTGTTGGATCACTTGGGCTAGCACCACCCATTTCTTCAGTATCTTGCTTGGTAACGGTGTTGTTTGAGATGCCCCGCAATCGAGCAGTTTCTGCTATCAGGTCATTCACCAGCATCTCAGTTGTCCTTGTGGTAATCCCTCTCACGTACCACGAAATGGGTGGTGGGGGTAAAAGAGCAGGCTCGATAAGCTGATCCAAGGTAATGGCACATCCAACTCTTCCCCTGCCACCAGTACAAGATTCATATTCCTCCAATGTATGTGGGTCTAGAGGAAGACATAATTCCTTGTCAACAAAAAGGGGTTCTATCTTCCAGCAACCCTCAAATTTCCTCATAAAACCGGTCCGCCCCTGCCTAAACTTTACCTGCACAAGGTATTGCATGGAGCAAATATCAGGCAACATACTGCATGTGCTGACCAAAAGATAATGGCAATGTTTCAGGTTTTTACAGTGTGATTTTTTCTGTTCTGGTCAACAAAAACATGAACGGATAAGATGCCAGACCACCACAGGAACTTCCAGATTGCTGCCTGCTCCACTTCAACTATTTGTCTTGATCCTTCGTCAAGCAAGACTTTCCTAGATATTACTTCCTGAAAAAGTGAAACAATATCGTAGCCATGAATGCCTAGCTCTATTATGAGATCCTGGACCCTTTTCTTCTCATGAGAAATTTCAATGGCTTATTATTTTCAGTATAAAAATATGAATTATGCATGGGCCCTCATGTTTTCTTGGCTCATGTAGTAGTAAGTACACCTGGCCCATCACTGAACTATCCAAAAGCTCCTTATGTATTCTCTATGCAAGAGCACTGACTATCGAGTTATTCTAGCTACGAGATGTACAACTAAAGCTTTAGCATCCAATAGAACACAATTCAAAAGCAATCCAATTGAAAGAACATTTTCCAAACATCTTCAATTGAGGGCAGTCAAAAATAGAGTTCACGTATTCAGTCAGCTCCACCAAGCAATCACAAGTACATATCAGTTAGCTCAATCTGAAAAAGCACACCTGTACACACCTTGATATTCTTGAACACCCTTTTGTTCTCTGGATCAATTATGATGTTGTATACTGCATCTGGTGGTAACCCTGCCTTAAATCTCAGATTGAGGTTGCAAAGGGAATCTTCTGGTACAGTCACCTGTAAACATTTGATCATGTAAAGCATAAGTTCTTAAACTGTATGAAGTATGAACATTCTTGAAAGTATGTCAGAAATTATTTCAGCCTTGAGATCAACAAAAGCTAACTCACTAAATTAATAGGGGTTTCTAACATATTTTGGTATTCTAATTCAGTGTAAGTTTGGCACTAAAGCAACGGTAAAGAAGCAGTATGGATACAGAGAGAAGTGTTATGCAGCAATCAACGTAGATACCTTTATTTCTGGCGGCTCGTCGGTCCAGCTAGGATTGTCCCACCAAGCTTGGAGCTGCCTATCCAAGCGAAACTCCGCAGAAGCTGAAGCAGCAGCAGAACACGACTGTTTCGCCTTCTCTGACGATACCTCAGCACTCATGCGGCGGCCATGACCATCCTTGTTCAAGAAACGCCCAAAATGCACCTATGGCAAGACGCAGGCAACAACAAATTCACATCTGCAGAAACAGTTCCGAACCCGTTGGTCTTTCCTTTTTGACAAACCGACCTTAAGAGAGCTCTGAATCTTATCGGGAATCTGCATCAGGCTGTTCAATCCCAACGCAGGTCTCCGCAGCCAGCCATCCCAACGTTCGTGCCTGGTGCTGTCTCCCATCAAGAAACCCAATGCCCTAAAACAAGTCACCAAAACAAGAATGAAATACGAGGCATCGCAGCCCCAGCAGCTTGAAGAAATGGAGAAAGATTAAGATAATTAATTAGATAAAAAGACTATTATGATGGAGGATAAAATAAAAGGAGAAAAATCTGACCTCGGGCCGATAGAGGAACTGGAGCTCCGTTCCAGGTGTGGGGATGGCTCTGGAACGGGAAGGAAGCAGGAGTGACCAACCGTAGAAGAGAGCCGCCAGAAGGGACGAGGAAGGTCAGAGCTCCCGAGTTCCGTCGCCCGGTCGCCGTCACGGCGAGCTGAGCTCGGTCGGTCAGTCTTTCTCCTAGTCCAATCTCGATCAAGCCCTCAAACGTGAAGGGCCTGGAAATAGAGTCTGATGGGCTTTGCTCCTTCGTATTGGGCCCCCATGTATATTTGAGGCCTGAACTTGATGGCTACTGGGAAATTGGCTGATGCAACTAATAATTAAACTTTTTGCTAAAAACACTAATAATTGAATTTTTTTCTAAAAAAAAACTAATATTGAACTGCCTTTTCTCAAAAAAATTAAATAAATAACTAATAATTGACAAGGATTGCCGTGTATAATATGACAAAACATTCACCAAAATTCAAGACATGATATGTTCTTTCGATGTACAAGTAGCCGTCAAAGTATATAAATGTTTGGCTGTCTGCATTTCAATCGGGACACCATATAAAGAGAGGTCAATTTAATCAGCACTTTATACAGAATCTAAATGTTTGGCTGTCTGCAGTAGTACTAAGAAGAGATATCCGTATCAAACAATCCCTTGGTTGGACCCATTGCGCTGTACACTTAAGTGATATTCTCCACCGTAGCGAGTAATATGGTTATCATTTCTGTGCTTGGCAGCGGTTGCTTCGTGCAGATGTGCAGCCATGTCCATGTGTGATGAGGATGCTTGGTGTTCATAAATCTGGCCATCGCCTGTTAGCACCTGAGGTTCGTGGCATCGCTCTTCCGGCTGTAAACCTATCAAAAGTCCCAAGTAAACATAACAAATCAAGTTAACTACTAGCTATGATCCAATTCACTTGTTTGGAACATTTATATGGGCTTCAACCTACATGCTCGAACATTTACATTCTTCTACCATGGTAGTAAACCTTAAACAAGAACTTTTGATGAAGAATACATTATCGTGTTCATGTGATGAAACTAAGTAGATATAGAAGCAAAGGTTTCGAAAGTTTGCATTTGCCTCACAGGTTATTGGACATTTTGTTTTGGACCGTAGGTAGTACAAGAACTTCACTCTGTGCAAAATCTTTATTCACATTAAACACAATTTGTATTCTCTTATTAGCTCTATTTTCATATATTACAATTTTGCTCTGACCAACCATGATAATTACTCATGTGGACAAATCTTTTCTTCTTATGTGGAACCCTACTCTATTACAGCTTCGACTGTTTATCATTCATCAATGACTATATTCATGAAAAGAGAAGAATATATGATCATAGTCATGCAAACGTATCATTGCATTAAGAAGAGAGAGGTCTTAGAATACAACACACCCAAAGAGATGAAAAAAAAGAGAACAGGGGATAATGCCTTAGAGCTTCTTATAGCCTTAAAAAACCACAACAATACTTTTTGGAAAATTCAAGACCACTTTTATAGAGCCTTAGAGCTTACAAGAATACTTCTCTCAAGTAGTTCCATTTATTATTTCAAGTTCAAAACTGAAAAAAATAACATATTTGAGAAATACATTTACTAGATGTTGCATTTTTGAGATAGTGAAAAGTATTTTGAACTAGGAGGACCATCCCATTTGGTACGTTAACATATGTTCAAATAAAGATCTGACCTGTTATTCAATGTTTCAAATGTTTAGATATGTAAGCACCAAACCTGCTTTGTCATTGGACACTGGATTGTCAGTTGTTGAGACATCTGAAAAGGAGCCAGATGCAAATAGTCCACTAGAACTTGATGCAATGGAAGAAATTCGAGATGGAGATGATGGGAACTGGTGTCCAGGGCTTAGTTGTACTTTCTCTCTAGTTGAGTTTGGCTACAAAAAAGAAACAAGAACATTGGAAATAACTATTGTTACGCTACGAAAAATATGTAGAAACAAACATGGGAGATGCATCGCAAGTTTACCTTGTTAATAAAATTAGGATCTTCACTTTTATGTCCATCCATATGATAAGAGATTGTCAATTTTTGCTTCAGCTTATTTTGTGGATAACTATCAATGTCTGAGAAAGTTATTCCTACTGCCACATCTTTGTTTGCAGACTCCTTCAGAATCGTATGTGAGATAGCACTACTTGATCCAACTTCCTTGACTTGTTCTGAGCATGCATTGGATTGGGAGCTTAGAGAACATGACTGCACTATGCAATCCTGGCACCCCAAAACCTCAATTTGGAGCTTTTTGCGGTTTGAAAGTGACTTAGGTAATGCTTTGAGTCCAACACATTGTGCTACATTAAGATACTCCAAATTACTAAGTTTGTCAAAAGCAGATGGTAGATATTCTACACTAGGGCAGTGTGAGAGATTTAGAAACTGAAGAGAAGTAAGGCATTCAAAGGACTCCGGGAGTTTAAGATCAGAACAAAATGAAAGGTTCAGACCTTTCAAATATGCAAGCTGACCAAATGATTGGGGGAGTAGCTCAAGTTTTGAGCATTTTGACAGACTCAAAAATTGAAGTGAACAAATGTTGCCAAAAAAGTCAGGTAGCATTCGGAACTCAAAACCACTCAAGTTTAAATCCACGATGGAAGAAAAACTAGAGAATGATTGCAATAATCCATCAGGCAATGTTGGAAGCTTAGAACACTTCGAAAGGTTCAAAAAGCGAAGTTTCCTGAGATTTTCCAGAGATGCAGGAAAACTCCTAACTTCAGGGCAGCATGACAAGTTTAGGTAATGTAACTCATGCAGCAAATCTAGGTTATTCAATAGCTGAAGTTTCTTGCAACCTTGGAGATTCAAATAATTCAGCCTCTTTAAGTTGGCAATGAAGGCTGGTAGCTCAGTTACTTCGGTATCTGACAGATCCAGTGTCTGAAGCTTATGAAAGCCACTAATTTGGGGAGGCAGATCTACAATGGACAATGTTGAAGCATCAAGATATCTCAGTTGTTTCAACTGAAACACTGGAGCGGGCATCTCCTTCACAGAACACCCACTGATATCCAAAACACGCAAAAATTTGTTCACTGAAAGAACTTCGCTGACATGCTGTAATTCTGCACCAGTTGTCTTGAAAATTAGTGATCTTGCCTTGGAAGGCCAAGCCTTACTATCTATTGATTGTAAGCTAGAAGCAGAAACTTGCGCATAACGGTAATCATAATTTCTGTTGCAGCGTTCATTCTCAGCATCTAAGATCACAAGGATATCTTCACCAGCAACTGACCTAGCAAGATCGTGTGCCAAATTATTCATGCAGAGCTTTTCATCAGAAGTATTGGATATTTCAGCATCAGTCTGTAAATGGAAACGAGGTTAATTAGCTAGCTTACTCAACTAAACCACAAAACTATAGCGCAAGAACATTTTGGTTGAACTTAGGAGAGAATAAAAGGATATGAGAAATAGGCTACCTCAAAAGAGCAAAAATGCACAGATCTTAGTTCATAATAAGAGCTTATTTCCATCAAAGAAAATATAATAAGAGCTTATTTCCAAATGTATTAATATCATGTCTAGTTATGCAGACTATTAAAGAGGATGTGTGCAATATATACTGTGCATTCATCAAAATTTGAGAAACATTACTAAACAAAGTTTAAAAAGTAAACCAGATGGGCCTAATTTTTTACACTTTGGCCTTTTTTCTGAAACAAATTTACATTTAGCCCCTTAAGTGACATAAACTCATCTTTGGACCCTAGGAGTCGGCGCCATAACTCACTCCGAGGTAACACATCTCGGCGCCACAAATCTTGGCTCCGAGGTGCCTGGCCATGCACAACAGGACATCCTAGGTAGTACTGACGTGGTTGGTACCTCGGAGCCACAAATCTTGGCTCCGAGGTCGGAGCCACAGATCTTGACGCCGACCTCGGAGCAGAGATCTGTGGCTCTGACCTCGGAGCCATGGATCCTAGCGTCGAGCTTCGATTTAGAATCTACGACCAAATTTTACTGCCTGAGGCTACTCTCATTTGTTCCTCCTCCCTCTGAGGCTCTTACCCTCCATAGAAGCAACTACATAATATCGAAGTCTCTAGACATTGAAAATAAGCAAAATACATGCAGTTCAAATACATTGCCTAACTACATCGCCTAGTAACCTAACTAAATATATTTCTAAATTTGCTATTTGCCTATATAAAATAAATTTACTAACTACATTGCCTAACTACCTAACTACCTATCAAATTTAACTATAGAACTAGATAACTATAACTAGATTAGCTATATACAGAATTTAATTATAAATGTAGAATTAAATACATTGCCTAATCTAGTTATAGTTATCTAGTTCTATAGTTAAATTTGATAGGTAGTTAGGCAATGTAGTTAGTAAATTTATTTTATATAGGCAGATAACAAATTTAGATACATATTTAGTTAGGTTATTATGTGATGTAGTTAGACAATATATTTGGACTGCATGTATTTTGCTTATTTTGAATGTCTATAGACTTCGATATTATGTAGTTGCTTTTATGGAGGGCAAGAACCTGAGAGGGAGGAGGAACAAATGAGACTCAGGCAGTAAAATTTGGTCGTAGTTTCTGAATCCAAGCTCGGCGCCAGGATCCATGGCTCCAAGGTCAGAGCCATAGATCTTGGCTCCGAGATACCAGCCACGTCAGTGCCACCTAGGATGCCCTGCTGTGCATGGCCAGGCACCTCGGGGCCAAGATTTGTGGCACCAAGATGTGTTACCTCGGAGCCATGAGTTCTAGCGCTGACCCCAGGGTCCAAAAATGAGTTTATGTCATTTAAGGGGCCACGAGGCCGGGCCCACTTACATCTGGCAGCTTTTCTAGGACATAGTCAGCCCTCACAGACCAACACCAGTATTTTCTGCACACTTTGTCCTCACTCATGTGCATCTGGGAAGTACTTCTCGGTCGGTCACCCATCCCTAAATTTCTTTAGGCTAAGCACGCTTAACTTTAGAGTTCTTTGGAGATGGACTTCTGAAAAAGAAGTTACAACTTGTTGGTATGAGTGTCCTATTAATCCTATTAAGCCCTAGGCCGGGATGTTACATCAAACCAGATGGGCTTGCTTTGGGCATCAACAGAAATCCTGATGACCTAAACTCAAATTACACAATTTAAGTATGAGTCTGAAAGCAAATACCATCTGGTGAATCTTATCAGATCTGAAACTTTTGCAACCAATCTTTGTTATGTATGGTATTATCACTTCTGCAAAAAGATAAATGTGTATGGTATTATCATAATTCATTTAATAAGTAAATGAACTTTATGTGTGATGTTTGTCATATCTTATATCTGTACAAATGTGAATGACCATAGTAATTGCCTTGACATATTCTGCATGTAGTTACTCTTGTTAATACTACAATTTCCATATCCATTATAACAGGACATTATTATGTGAACCTTCTTTCACAGAAATGTATTTATTAAAATTTATTGAGATGGATCTTACTATGGTGCTTGTAAGAAAAAAAAATATCTTAAGTACAACCGTAAACTTACCTGATGCCTCTCTAGAACTTGAAGGAAATAAATATCTTTAAGTTCATCAATGTATTTCTCAGCAGTAACATCAAGCGGCAAGGTTCCATGTCTGGATTCAATCATGTCAAGTGCAATCCATTGCTGAATAAGTTTTTTCTTATCAATGACATGTCCTTTAGGGAAGATTGAACAATATGCAAAGCATAACCTTAGCTCATGGGGCATACAGTAGTATATTATCTTGAATGATGGAAATATTGGCATAATTTTGTTTTCAGGAAAGTCTTCCTCTATTTTCCACATGTCTTTATCCTTTGCAGCTATCCATATCTCACGCCTCTGTCTTTGAGCATTCACCACAGATCCAAGAAAGTTGGCTACCAAGGGTATTCCTTCACATCTCCTAACAATTTCTTCTCCATATTCCCTGAAAAGTGGGTCATTATGACCTGCCATTGCCCTTTGAGAGAATATAGTTGAACAATCATCTTCTGACAACAAAGGCAGTTTGTATGGTGGCACAGTGGATATCAGCTCAGCTACTTTACTGCTGTGAGTGGTCACTATGATCTTGCTTTCAGTCTTTCTACCTGTAAGCAACATCTGCTTCAGCTCATTCACTTCTTCATATTTGCCCCACAAGCTATCCAACACTATTAAGCAGCTATACCTATTAAGTATGTCTTGAACAGCATTCTTGATTGACTGCATCTGCATGCTTCCCTCAACCCTTTCTGTAGTTTGCAAAACTATATCTCTCCCAATTTTTTCAAGGTTGACATTGCCCATGGAAATATGAACCCATATCCTGAATCTGAATGCCTCTGCTCTTGCGTCATTGAAAATAAGTTGTGCAAGGCTCGTCTTCCCAAGGCCCACTGGCCCAACTATGGAAATAATGGTAAGTTCTTTCACATTTATCTGCATCAACATGTACATAAGATGTTCCAAGTCTCGATCCCTCCCAACAATTCTGATGTCATTGTTTCTGTATGATGTTGTCTGCTTTTCATCAAAATTTACCACTGAGTTAATATGCGAGATGAAATGATACTGGGTAGGTAAATGTTGCCTCGTCTGTAACAACTCCCTCTTGGATTTCATCTTATGAACCATGCTAACCTTCGAAAGCATGGGATTGGATAAAGAGCAGAGTAAAGATCCCTGAAAATTTGCAACCACATTGACTCTGTAAGTTTGCGTCCACTGTTTCAGCAGCAAAACACAACTGAAGAAGTGTTGGTGTAATTATTAAGAACAGAAGCCTAAGGTCCAGCTGTATTAAACTTTAGAATGGCATGTCCTTTTACTATTTTTAGATTGGTGATAAGTGGTTAGTGTACATTGGTGTAATCCACAGGTCATAAGAGTCTAAAATCTGGAGAAGCACATTGGAAAATCCAACATAAACAACTCGCCCAATTATGCTGTGGGTGTGAATTTAACTCTGGACTTTGGTCAGAGAGGTCAGGTGCCACATTGTTAAGCTATATATGCAGTGGTAGGTATTCTAAAGCCAGGTCATAGACTTAGTGGATGATAGCTTACATAGGTTTACTACTTTACATACTGATAAGAGACAAGAAACATGATTGCATCTTTGTCACTGAACTAGGAAGAGTCTGCAGGAAAAACTACCACAGCAGATCTATAAAGTACAAGTGAGGAGACAAACAACATAACTAATAAAATTCCAGCAGCCAAATGAGCATCACACTGCTGCTGCTGTGATAGTAAAGAAGGACATGAAAGGCCAGGTTATAAATGCAGATTACTGGAGCTGCTAGATTATACAACAAAGGAAACTGGATTTCAAAATATGGGTGAATAGAGGATTCAATCATCTCCGGGCGCATAAAGTTTGAACTTGAACAAAAACTTGTGCAAAGAGAAATCAGCAACTTAATGGTTCCAGGTGCAACTGTTTATGCTGATCTCTGCAATTATTTATGTGCTAATTTTTCTTTTTAAACCCGAGAACAAATTTAACATCCACATAGGTGATTGTATACCTTATCAATCCACATACAAATATACCAGTAATCTTTGGTGCACCGGTTTAGGCATTACGTGTTTGGTAGCACCTGAGTTGCTCTTGCTCCGACCTCCTAGAACAAATTCCCTAAATAACTAGGAAAAAATAAAAGGGGATTATCGTTCTTACCTTCTGAGCATAGTTGCTTCTCTCATATTCCTCCTTGGAAAAGTAGTACCCATCAACCATGTCTTCGATATCGTAAGCCAGAGACTTGATCTGGCCCAGCCAGTGCCGCAGGTTCGCCCTATCGCGCCCGAAGGAGTTGTTCTCCGCGTTCTTGAGGAGGCCTTCAAGGTATACCAGGGTGTCCTTGATGCCCTCGAGGTCGTCGCTGAAGCTGCAGCACAGCTTCGCCTCGCCCTGCGCGACGCCGATGATCTCGTTGATCTTCCGAGCGACCTGGTTCACCGTCGCGGCGACGAGCATCTCGGGCCCGACCATGGCCGCTGGACGTCGTCCCGAGGGCCGGCAGGGCAGATAGAGAGGGGAGACGAATGAGGAAGAGCGTAGTAGCACTGGCTTGGCTGGAGTCTGGACTCTGGACCGTGCGCGGAGGCGAAGGCGTACGCTCGGTGCACGATGACCCGCGTGGTCGCGTGGAGTGGAGGCACGCGCGTCCCACAAAGCACCGGACCGGCTGAGCAGTGAGGACGTCGGCGCTGGAGGCACACGACCGGTCTCATACGATCAGTCTCAAGTTAGTCAAGTTGAAGCAATAAAAAAAATATTCGTTCAAAACAAAAGTACTATTCTCTTTGCCTCTAAATAACTAAATTTATAGAAAAAACATGAATATTTATATCTTTAAATAAACTTATTATGAAGATAAATTTGATGATCCATCTGACGATATTAATTTTATATCATAAAATTAATGTCTTTTTATATATTTTTAGTTAAACTTGTTTCTTAAAAAGTGAAATGATAGTTATTTAAAGATAGAAAGAGTAGTTAAGAGCATGAATGGACAAAGCATTGGTTTCTTGACTTTGACTTCAAGAGTCTTTGTGGTCTACTTTTTATAATTGTTCGCTTGAGATTATTAACCGAATCTACCAGCCATTCAACAATATTTTTCTCTCACAACAAATCAGTCAACAATACTTTCTGCCAAAGAATATTATAACACTCTCTCTCTCTTTACAAAAACCTTAATATATATTTTATTCTATGCTTGAATACCAAGACATGTATAGTCTTTTGCTTATTTAATTTGTATTATGAAATATCGCATAACACTAGTACCGGTGAAGCGCCCCTGGTAAACCAGGAACTCAAATGTGATACAATACTAGTTTCAAGAGGCTAGTAACACATTTATTACATCAGATAAGTTTCAGCGCAGTAGTCTCGGTAAGCGTGGACAAGGAAGACACGCTATAATAATAAGACACCAAAATACAACATAGGTCCAAAGGACCCAG